>ERZ810302.449-NODE-449-length-7857-cov-3.73725_pt1 | contig 7857 bp, 18 predicted proteins | sample MGYA00520484_ERZ810302 | MGnify/ENA primary metagenome ERZ810302 (study PRJEB31588, sample SAMN03401223) | human gut metagenome | study: EMG produced TPA metagenomics assembly of the PRJNA231909 data set (A prospective, longitudinal analysis of the... | reverse complement strand
GCGTAGATGGGCGTGCGCACCGGCTCGCCATGCTCGTCGCGCTCGTTGAGGCAGTCGGGGCATACGCCGATCAGCCGGCGTTCGGCAGTGCGCGTGGTCGCCGCATCCACCTTTTCCGCGAGGCGCGTGGTGTCCGCGTACAGGTCGCCGGCCGAATCCAACCCGGCGAGCGCGCCCATGTGGTGCAGGAGCAGGCGGATCAGCTCGGCCCACTGCCTGAGCGTGCGGGGCCGATCGTAGCGGTCGTAGCCTAGGGGCGTGATGTTGAGCATGCCGCCCATGAGCTGCAAGTGCACCTCGACCGTATTGAACAGGGCTTGGGCGGTCTCGTTGACCGGCGGGGCCGCATACGCCGTGTTGCCGTGGCGGGGGCTGCGCTCGCGGGTGGTGGCTTGTTTGTAGGCGATTTGTTGGAGGGATGGCATGCCGGCTTTGAGGAGCCATGCGAGGCGTCGGGCCCATTCCTTGGTGCATTCGTCGCACAGGTTCCGGTCTTCGTCGCTCTGGTGGCCGCACGCCGCGCATGCCTGTTGGTTCATTCCTATCCCCCGCCCTTGCTGGTAGACTTGCCTTTTGGACAATGCGCCTCTGCCGCAAGGTGGGGGCTTTTTATTTGCCCGAACGCCGTCCCCGATGCTTTGATGGGGTTGGGAATGGCGTCGTTTCAACGGTTTGCGTACTTTCCTTAACTTTCCTTCCTATTGTCCCAGATGTTGGCGGGTTCTTCCAGTGCGGGCAGGTGTGGTTCGAGGAATTCGGAGCGTTTGGGCTGTGGTGGTGCGGGGTGGGCTTGCAGGATAATGGCCTTGACCTCGTCGATGGGGATGCGCAGGGATTGCGCGGTCTCTTCGGTGCTGACGCCTTTGGTGTGCCAGTCCTCGATGATCTGTCTGATGCCAGTGGTGACTTTCATGCCCTTGCTCCTTCCTGTTGGTCGAGTTGTTCGCGTGCCGAGCAGTCGGCGCACATTTGGGCGACGCGGCGCATGCACTTGCGGATCGCGCCGCCGTAGGAGAGGGCGACGACAGTGAACCGGCCGAAGCATTCCGGGTGCGTCACGTCACGGCCGGGCGTGGCGGTGCCTCGCATGATGGTGACGGGGCCTAGCTGCCAGGCGGTGATTTTGGCGTCGATGTTGTTCATAAGATTTCCTTTCTTGGGTCGTCATTTGACCCCGTATCGGCGGCCGCCCCAGATGCCCTGCAACTGGTAGCCGTTGATCCGGTTGTGCTCGTCGGCGAACCGGCGGCACTCGCCGATGACCGGGCATGACCGGCATATGGCGAGCGCGGCCGCCTGTTCGTATGGTTTGCCGCTGAACCAGAGTTCGGGGTCGTGGTCGCGGCATGCGGCCTGATGTCGCCAGTCCATGGGTTATCGGCCGTACTTTCGGTAGGGGTTGGCGCGTTCCACGATGGCGAGTTCGTCGAAGTGGTTCATGGCGTCGAATACGGCCTGTTTGCCTTGTTCGTAGGCTTCGGCGAGTTCGTCGGACTGTTCGGCGTCCATGATCGAGCCGGCCTGCGGCCTTGTGAAGCCCGCCGTCCTGAGTCTGCGTTCGATCTCGTAGAGGCCGATTGGTTCGCTGTCGCAGGTGAAGACGATGCTCAGGCGTTTCATGACAAGTCCTTTTGCAGCGCGCGACGGCCGGCCTCGGTGATGGCATAGCGTCCGTATCCGACGTCTTGCGTGTATCCGCGTTCCTCCAGGGATTGGAAGGTGCGTTTGTGGTTGCCGTCGGCGGGCTGCATGTCGCCGTGGTTGACGAGCTGGAGCAGCACGCTCTTCTGCGCGTAAGTGAGTCGTGGTCTCATTTGACGCCTCCGCTCAGCGGGTCGATGAGCTCGCAGCTCATGGCGTCGATGCGCTCGCCGGTCTTGACGGTCATGCACAGGCGTTTGACGTCGCCGGTCTGCCGCACCTCCTGCGTGACGGTCTGCACATCCTGTTCGCCGAGCTGCGCCTGTTCGCCAAGCCTGTAACCGACCACGAACGCTGCAAACACACACACGAAGGCCGGCATGATCCTCACAGCCCATGGTCTACCGTTCCTCATTCCGTTTCCTCCGTCCCGTCAATGAGCGTCCATGCGCTCGCTGCCAGATTGACCCACCATTCGCGCTCGCTGTCGTCCATGGCATTGCCGCTCTCGTGGGCAATCGGGCAGTCGCCGACCTGCTCGTGCAGGCACATGGCGAGCCGTTCCGCCTCGTCCGGCATGAACGGCCTACGGTTTATGGACCGCTCGAGCTGGATGGCGAGCGCGAGCGCATCGTCATGGCCTTGGGTATATCCGATCACGTAGGCCTCGGCCGGGCTGTCGTTGCCGAGGCCGGCGTCGGCGAGCGCGTTCAATGCCTGTTGGGTGATGTCGATGCTCATTGTTGGTTCCTTTCGTGTTCGATGAGGCGGTCGAGGCAGGTGAGGGCCGAACAGAGGAAGCCTTGCCGGAGTTCCGCCCATGTGTGCGCTTCGGCGTCGGGGATGGCGGGATCGTTGGCGAGGGTGTCGAGGATGGCGTGTTGTTGGCGTGTCCATGCGATCTTCTCGTCGTGGTCGATGACGCGGCAGAGGTACCATCGGGCTTTTTCGAGGTCTTCGACGGGTCGGCCCTTGCTGTGGTAGCGCCAGAGGTATTTGATGGCGTTGCCGAGGCAGAAGCTGGTGTCTGCGGTCAGTTCGATGCACTCCATGCCCGGGTGCGAGCGTGTGTAGTGGTTTGGTGAGTTGACGGGGTCGTTGGCCCATGTGGTGTGCATGCTTACCAGTCCTTTTCGAGTTCCCGGCAGTCGGGGCAGATGGATGACGCGCTGTCGGTGAGCGGTGCGCCGCAGATCGCGCAGATGGTCGGATCGTTGGCCGGTTCGGGTCGGTGGGTGGCCTTTCGGAGACGTCGGATGAGTTCGATGACGGGGTTGGGGCGGTCCGGGGTTGCTGTGTGGGCGTTCATTGCTTGTCCCTGAGTTCGATGTGTCCCCAGTCGCATGACGCTCCGCCGGAGTCGGAGAAGCATCGGACAGCCGCGCTGCCGTCGGGCAGTTCGTACCAGCGGACGTATCCGGGGTCGGGGTTGTTCACGGTGCCCTGGCCGTCGCCTTTGGGTGTTTCTCCGCATGCCGTGAGCGCGAGGATGGCGAGGATCGCCGTGAGGGTTGCGGGTATTCGTTTGCCGGTGTTCATGATTGGATGCCTTGGTGTCCGGCTCGCATGATGTCGAGGTAGGCGGTGTAGTCGTTGATGTCCCTGTGGATGCAGTCTTGGACTCGGTGGGTGCCTGCGTGGTTCTGGTAGGGGTCGCGGCCGATGGCTTGGTCGGTGAGGCGCAGGGTGGTTGAGGTGGCGGCTGAGGTGGACGTCGAGTTGGCGTAGGTCGAAGTCCACGTTGGTTCCTGCGGGGTGGAGTGTGTATTGGCTGAGTTGGTCGTTGAGGAATTCGTGGATGTTCCATGCGGTGTGCTGGTAGTCGTAGGTGTCCTTGGGTGCTTCGGCGCTGGCGAGCATGAGTCCGTTGGCGAGGTGCATTTCGTAGGCTTTCAGGAGTTCGGGGTGGTTGGCCCAGTTGCGTATGTTGCCGGTGTGGACGATCAGGTGGAGGCTGTCGTGGGGGTGTTTGCCGGTCATGTCGGTGACTTGCATGCCGACTTCCAGGAGTTCGCACTGATTGGGGTCGAGGCCGGTGGTTTCGGTGTCGATCCATAGGAGCATGTGGGGTTTGGCTGGCGGTTTTGGCGGGTTGAGGGGTTTGCCGCTGACGGTGATGTCGTGTTGGGTGTTCATTGGTCGCCTTTCTTGATGTCGATGTGGGTGGGGAGGTCTTCGGGTGGCGGGCAGGGATGGCGGGTGCCGTCCTTGTTGAGCTGCTGCCAGCCGCCTGTGCGGTAGTAGACGGGGATGGTGGCGGGGTCTTTGCCCGTGTGGACGAGGTAGCCGAGCCGGTAGGCGCGTGCGGGGTGGGCGTGTACCCATCCGTGGCATCCTGTGGTGCCGCTGCCGCAGAGTTGGAGCAGGTTTTCGGGTTGGTGGAGCCGGTCGAAGGGGTGGCTTCGCGGTTCCCTGTGGTGGATGCTGTCGCCGCTCCAGTGGCTGCCGGTTTCCCGGTCGCACATGGCGCATCGGTATCGGTCTCGCCTCTGTACGGTTCTGCGGGTCTCGGCTGTTGGCTTGCTGCTCATCGGCTGGCCTTTCGTTGGCATTCGTTGATGATTTCCTTGGCTTTTTGTTCCGGGTCGATGCCGGTTTTGACGCTGGCCCAGAAGTCGGCTCTCATCGCGTCGGTGAAGGTGCCTACGGGCACGTGGTCCCGGATGTGGCCGGTGATCCACCGGTCGTCGATGACGGTGCCGTCGGGCAGTGCGTGCCGGTATGGTTTCGGCTGGCTGGGCATGGTGTCCATGTATGCGCCTTGGCGCAGCCATCGGCTCATGTTGGGCGCGTATCTGGGGTCGTCCACGGTTTTGGCGTAGGCGATGACGGCTCCGATGAGCTGCGCTTCCGTCACGGCGGACGTGCCGTCGTGCCCGGCCACGGCTGCGGCCCACGCTTTCTCGGCTTCCCGTCGCGAGCCGGTGTGGCGTGGGTAGGCGTTCCACGCCGTGGCGAACGGGTCGGCCAACGCCCTGGCCTCGGCCTCGGCGACCGACGCGGTTTGCTTCGATCCCGGCCCGGAGGGGTCAGGGGAGGAAGAAGGCATGGTTTTGGTTTGGTTAGGTACGGTAGTGCTTCCTGTTTGCTTTGTTGAAGTTGAAGCAGTCTGCTTCGCGTCTGCTTCGTTTTGCTTCCTGTTTGCTTCGGCTTTCGCCCTGCGGGACTCGCCCGACGCCTTGCCTCCGGCGTGGCCGGCGACGACCTTCTTCTCGTGCAGTTCGGCGGCTTCTTCGGGCGTAAGCGGTTTCTTCTGGTTCTTGAAGCTGCCGAACACGGCGAGGCCGCGACGGGTCACGACCCTGTACACGCCTTCGCCGGCCTCCTCGAAGAGCCCGTTTTCAACGAGTTCGCGCACGAGTCTGACGGTGCCGCCCACGCTTCTGACGCGCTTGAGGTCGAAGGTGCCGTCGAACGAGTCCGGCCGCGTGTATATCTGGTGGTCGCACCACGTCACCATCGTCGCGTACAGTCCGCGCGCGGCCATGCTGCTGTCCTGCACCGCAGGATCGAAACCGAAGGTGCTGTCGAAGTTCACAGACATGGCGCGCCGCCTTCACGACATGCGATAATCGACTTATGAGCAACGACAAGAAGACCCAGCGCTGCATGTGTGTGACGATTGATTTCGAGCAGCTTACGTTCGGTGAGCTGCGCAAGTTCGTCGAACTGACGGCAGATCGTGAGGACGATGAATTTGTGTGCGTCAACGACAATGACGGAGTGCCGGACGGCTTTATGGCGTATGTGGACGCAGAAACCATAGACGTCGTGCCAACCGATGAGACGTCGGAGCGCTGATATCGACCACATCTTTTCCTGAGCCACCCCGTTGCGGGTGGCTTTTTTGTTTGCCTGCTGCATATAAGCCTCTCTCAATGTGTGGTTACTTGATCTCGCCGGTGGTCGGATCGACGGCCTCTCCTCTGTCGGTCTCGTCAGCATCGTCGTCGGGATCGGGATAGTCGGGCGCGCTTTCCTCGAACGTGGCGAGGCTGTCGTGGAGGTTGTCGTACAGGACCGCGCGGCGTGCGTCCTTCGGATAGGTGAGCAGCCGGTTGATGACCTCGGCGCAGTCGATGATGTGCTGCGCGAGCGCGTCCGTGTCGTACACGGCCTCGGTGTACGGGTCGATCTGGTGGAACTTGTCGAGGTAGGCGTCTTTGGTTTCGAGCTGCATCTTGTGGTTGACCGCGCGGCGGAAGTCCACGGCCGCCTGCTTGATCTTCGCGCACGAGCTGTTGAAGTCCAGCAGGCTCAGCGGGCTCATTTCGTCGGGTATGAGCGCGTCCTGGACAAGGTTCGAGTCTTTTTTCTTTGCCATGAGGGTGTCCTTTCTAGAATTCCGGGTCGCCGGTGTCGGCGGCGAACATGTCCGGCGTGTGGCCGCTGCCGACGTTGGCCCACGGGTCGGACGCCGGCGGCGGTGTCGTCTGCTGCGGGGGCTGCGGGGGCTGGCCGTTCGGGTTGCCGTAGGTGCCGCCGCCCTGATAGCCGTTGCGGCCGCCCTGTTTCGTGACCTGCGCGGTCGCGTAGCGCAGGCTGGGGCCGATCTCGTCCACGGTCATTTCGACCACGGTGCGGTTGGTGCCGTCCTGCGCCTGATACGAGCGTTGGGAGAGCCGGCCGGTGGCGATGACGCGCATGCCCTTGGACAGCGACTGGGCGCAATGCCCGGCGAGGTCGCGCCAGGCGGAGCAGCGCATGAACAATGACCGGCCGTCCTCGTACTGGTTGGCCTGCCGGTTCCAGACGCGCGGCGTGGAGGCGATGGTGAAGCCGCACATCTGCGTGCCGGTGCCGGTGGTGCGCAGCTCGGGGTCTGCGGTCAGGTTGCCGACGATCGTGAGGATGGTTTCGCCGGCCACTAGTCCTCGTCCTCCATGTCCTCGATCCAGTCGCCGACGAACGTGGCGAGGACGTGCGCGTCCTTGGCTGCGCTGCTCGCGATGCCCCATGCCACGTCTTCGCGACGGTTGTGGCAGTGCAGGGCGAGGTCGGAGAGCGCCGCATAGGCCATGTCGGCCACGTCGCGCATGTGCTCCAGCTCGTCAAGCTCGCCGGCGTCATCCGGGCCGTCGTCCTCTTCCTCGTCGTCTTCGTCGTCGATGACGGTGCCGAGCGGCTTCCGGTCGCTGGAGGCGAACATGTCGGCGTCGTCGATGACGGTGCCGAGCGGCTTCCGGTCGCTGGAGGCGAACATGTCGGCGAGCGTCTTGCCATTGGGCAGCACAGGTTCGAAGGATATGTAGGCCTTGGCTTTCTCGCTCAATGCGAGGCCGGCTTGGTCGAGCGCCGTGACGAACAGTTTTGCCAGCTCACCGCCGGAGACGGACACGTCGCCCTCGATGAGGCCGTAGAACTTCTCGGCGAGTTTTTCGGCCATTTCCTCGTTGGATGTCATGATGTTCCTTTCCTGATGTCCCGTTTCCATGCCCATTCGCATTCCGCGCCGATGGTCGCCGCGCCTCGGTCGATGACGAACGCGGCGGGCGACGGCATGAGGATGAGGCGCGGGTAGTCGAGCCGTGAATTGCATTCGCAGATCGCGTCCAGCGCCTCGGCGATCAGTTCGCCGGGCGTCATGGTCAGGCCCCGTTCGGTGATGGGCCAGACCATGAGACTGCGGTGGGTGTTCATGGGACTCCTTCGTTTGGTGCGGGGCCGCGCTGGCGTGGTCGACGCCGGCAATGGAGACCACCGGCTCGCACGCCATCGCTTCCGCAATCCACTGACTTCCTGTCGTATGGGGATGGATCGCGGCCGACGTTGACGCGGCCCCAGTGGACGGCGGCCGAATCGAACGGCTTCCCGGTCTTTGCCCGCGCCCGCCTGACGCGAATCTCGACCGGGGGCGAACCTGCCCGCCCTTGGCGCGCCGCCGGTGGAGAGAACCGGCGGCGCGATCATTGAGAGAGGTGGTGTTAACGACTTGTTCCTTGTCGCCGCCCGCCGCATCGGAAGGAAGGTCGCAATGGCGGCGGGCAAGCCTTAAATGGTCAGCACGAGCGCGCAGAGAATGACGAGCCTGAGCGACTGGTACACAAGCGCTCCCGGCTTGGCCTTCGTTTCGCGCAGCGTGCCGATGAGTATGAAGTATTCGAGCAGCGCGTATCCGAGGATCACCCACTGCTGCCAGACGAGTGCATCGAAGTTCATTCGCCGGCCTCCTCGAACAGTGCGACGAACACCACAGATCGGAAGAGCACACGTCTG
>ERZ810302.440-NODE-440-length-7955-cov-4.02266_pt1 | contig 7955 bp, 6 predicted proteins | sample MGYA00520484_ERZ810302 | MGnify/ENA primary metagenome ERZ810302 (study PRJEB31588, sample SAMN03401223) | human gut metagenome | study: EMG produced TPA metagenomics assembly of the PRJNA231909 data set (A prospective, longitudinal analysis of the... | reverse complement strand
CGCGCAGTTCGCACGAGTGGCACTCGTCGAATTCAAGGGACTGATTCCCGATCACGCCATCGTGGTCAGCCTGATGAAGGGCATCGAGCGTGGCACCAACAAGCGTATGGACGAAGTCGTCCGCGAATCCCTTGACTTGCCGGCCGACCGGTTCGCCGCCATTTCCGGACCGAACCTGTCCAAGGAAATCGCCGATCGTCATCCCGCCGCCACCGTGGTGGCTTGCACGAACCTCGATAATGCCACGAAGGTGGCCGAGGCATGCACCACCTCCTATTTCAAGCCGTTCGTGACCACCGACGTCATCGGCCTGGAAATGTGCGGCAGCCTGAAGAACGTGACCGCGCTGGCCGTGGGCATGGCCCGTGGTGCCGGCTACGGTGAGAACACCGCAGCCATGATCGAAACTCGTGGACTGGCCGAACTGACCGCGCTGGGCGTAGCCGCTGGCGCCGATCCCAAGACCTTCTTCGGCTTGGCCGGTGTGGGCGATCTCATCGCCACCTGTGGCTCTTCGCTGTCTCGTAACTATACGTTCGGCGCGAATCTCGGCAAGGGATTGACGGTCGAAGAGGCCACCAAGGTCAGCAACGGTGTGGCCGAAGGCGTGCCCACCACGGATGCGGTGGTGGCTCTTGGCGATCAGCTTGATGTGCCGACCCCGTTGGCGTATCAGATGAGCCGCGTGCTGAACGAAGGCATTTCCTGCTCGGAGATGCTTGCCGGACTGTTCGGTCACGAGGTTACCGGCGAATAACGAGAGAAGCGACGTATACGTGGCGTATACGTTGTACGTGCAAAGTCGCGTGGCGTATACGTCGTTGACGTGCACGAGTAGACTGGTGTGCGTCTCTTGTGCGCGGCGTTCCGAGCGCGGTTCGGTCCGGTTGGCGGTGCAAAGCATAGGCTTGAAAACGGTTGTAGTTTCAACAAAAGGATGGTTATGGCCAAGAAGCGTGTTGTGGTGCTCTATGGTGGGCGTGCAGACGAGCATTCGATTTCCTGCATCTCCACTGCCGGTGTGCTGGGGGCCATGGACACTGAACGGTTCGAGCCGATTCCGGTCGGCATCACCAAGGACGGCAAGTGGATCATCAATGGCGAAGATCCGCGTGGCTGGAACTTGGACGGCGGCGAGCTGCCGACCGTAAAGATCACCCCGGAATCGCGCCCGGTGATGCTTGACCCCTCTCGCGGACAGGACGGTTTCTTCATCGGCGAGCCCAGCCACATCAATTCCGCCGATTCCGGCTTCGGCACCAGCTTCGTCAGCATGTCCGACCCGGAAATGCACCATGTGCTGACCTCCCTTGGCCATGTGGACGCGGTACTGCCGGTGCTGCACGGCCCCTATGGCGAGGATGGTACGGTTCAAGGCCTGCTGGAAATGATGGGTGTGCCGTACGTGGGGTGCGGAGTGTTTGCTTCCGCCGCCTGCATGGATAAGCATTACACCAAGGTGGTACTGGATGCCGCCGGCATTCCCACCGCGCCCGGTGTGACGGTCGATGCGCGCAACTTCACCGCCGCCGATGTGCTTGCCGAGATCGAGGACGCCGGTCTTACTTATCCGCTGTTTGTCAAGCCTTCGCGCGCAGGCTCCAGCTTCGGTGTGACCAAAGTCGAGAAAGCCGATGACCGCGAGACCCAGCAGGATCGTCTGGCCGCCGCCATCGCCACCGCCGGCGAGCACGACTGGAAGGTGCTCGTCGAACAGGGGATTGATGGTCGCGAAATCGAATGTGCCGTGCTGTGCCCGAAGGCCGGTGACGAGCCCGAGGCCAGCTGGCCCGGCGAAATCGTGCTCGATCATCAGAACGACGACCAGTTCTACGATTTCGACTCCAAGTACATGGATGCCTCCGCCAGCCACGTGGAAGTGCCTGCCAATCTGCCGGTCAGCGTGCTTGAGGACGTGCGTGACGTGGCCCGTCGCGCGTTCAAGGCCGTGGATGGTGCCGGCTTGAGCCGTGTGGACACCTTCGTGACGCCTGATGGCACGGTGATGGTCAACGAAATCAACACCATGCCCGGCTTCACGCCGATTTCCATGTATCCCAAGGCTTGGGATGCCACCGGAGTGAGCTACACCGAACTCATCACGCGATTGATTGAGGGCGTGCTGAGGTAAGTGTGGTGCGGAATCGGCCGCAGGCCGGTTCCGCTATTGACACATCGCCCATACCTGTCAGTAATTCATGCCAAGTTTTCCTAAGTTCAACAGGCGTACAGCAAATGGCGAACGCAATTCACTTGCGCGCCAGTGTCAGGACAGATTAGGCGCATAGTTTCTTTTCTTGGATTCACGGGCCGCGCGAATGCCGCGCATACCAAGCCCGACTCCCCAGACTGTCGTCTGGATGATGTTGAGAAAAGGAACATTATGAACAACCTGCGTAAGATCGCGGCCGGCTCCCTCGCCGCCGTGCTCGCGTTCTCGATGGCCGCCTGCGGCTCGAGCAACGCCTCCTCCGATGGCACCGGCGAAAGCACCGGCAAGGCCGTCACCGTGAACGAAAAGTCCGCCAAAGCCACCTCCCTCGCCGACTTCGGCACCATGGAAGACCTCGAGAAGGCCGCCAAGGAAGAGGGCGCGCTGAACGTCATCGCCCTTCCGCACGACTGGTCCAACTACGGCGAGGTCATCGAGAGCTTCAAGAAGAAGTACCCGGAGATCAAGGTCACCGAGCTCAACCCGAACGCCTCATCCAAGGAAGAGCTCGACGCCGCCAAGACCAACAAGGGCACCGACGCCGCCCCCGACGTCTTCGATGTCGGCCAGGCCATCGCCGCCACCTCCACCGACTACTTCGCCCCGTACAAGGTGCAGGCCTGGGACAAGATCCCGGACACCGCCAAGGACGCCGACGGCGCCTACTACGCCGACTACACCGGCATCATGTCCGTGGGCTGGAACGCCGACAAGTACGGCGACATCAGCTCCCTGGACGACCTGCTCGACCCGAAGTTCGCCGGCACCGTGGCCCTCAACGGCAAGCCCGCCGAGGCTGGCGCCGCCTTCAACGGCTACCTGATGGCCAACCAGCTCGCCGGTGGCGACATCAACAACCTGCAGCCCGGCCTTGACTACTTCAAGAAGCTCAAGGAAGCCGGCAACCTGACCACCGTCGACGTGACCAACGGCACCATCGACTCCGGCCAGACCGGCGTGGTCTTCGACTGGACCTACAACCAGGCCTCCTACAAGAAGGAGCTCAAGGACAAGGGCGTGAACTGGAAGTACAAGACCTTCCCGAAGGCCCAGGTCGTCAGCTACTACAACCAGGCCATCAACAAGGACGCGCCGCACCCGGCCGCCGCCCGCCTGTGGGAGGAGTACCTGTACACCGCCGACGCCCAGAACCTGTGGTTCAAGGGCGGCGCCAACCCGGTGCTGCTCGATTCCATGAAGGAAGACGGCACCGTCGACCAGGCCACTCTGAAGGACGCCATCACCATCGAAGGCGAGCCGGTCTCCTACACCAACGACGACTCCACCCGCATCACCGAGTGGCTCCAGAACAACTGGGACAAGACGATCGGCAACTGAGGCACAGACCGATGACCGCCGCAATCGCACCCATTGCATCGAACGGACCTGCTGCCGCCAAGGCTGCGGGTCCGTCCGCTACTCCCGCTTCTCCTCTCTCCTCGGCGATGGCCAAGCACCGCCAGGAGCTGGGCACGCTCGCCACCACGCTCCCGTTCTTCGCCTACACCGCCTGCTTCCTGCTCGCACCCACCGTCATCGTGATTGTCGGTGCATTCCAGGATCGCAGCGGCAACTTCACGCTCGCGAACTTCAATAAGATGTTCGAGGCCAACACCATCGCCGCATTCGGCACCTCGATTCTGGTGTCTTTAGCATCCTCTCTGATCGGCGCAGTGGTGGGCGCGCTCGCTTCCTACGCACTGGTCATTGGTGCCAAGCCGAACGGCCTGCTGCGTCGTATGGTCTCCGCCATCTCCTCCGTGCTTGCTCAGTTCGGCGGCGTGATGCTCGCGTTCGCGTTCATCGCCACCATCGGCATCAACGGTATCGGCACCATGCTTATCAAGACACTGACCGGCTACACCGTGAACCCGAACTGGCTCAGTTCGTTGCCGGGCCTGGTGACCATCTACTGCTACTTCCAGATTCCGCTGATGATCATCATCTTCCTGCCCGCGGTCGATTCGATCCGTCCACAGTGGCGCGAGGCATGCGAATCCCTCGGTGGCAACACGTTCCAGTACTGGACGCGCGTGGCCTGCCCGATTCTGGCACCCCGCTTCATCTCCGCGTTCCTGCTGCTGTTCGCCTCCGCGTTCTCCGCATACGCGACCGCCGCGGCCCTGTTCTCCCAGCGTTCGATTCTGGTGCCGCTTATGATCCAAGGTGCCATGCGCAACGAACTGGACCCCAACCAGCAGGGCTTTGCCCAGGTGCTGGCATTCGCAATGATCATCGTCGTGGCCATCGTCATGCTGTTGAGCCACGCCGTGGAAAAGAGGGCCGGACGTTGGCAATGACCGAAACTTCCGCAACCAAGCCGCCGCAGCTGCGCGCCGCTCGTGCGCGTAAACAGAGCATCATCAAATTCGTGATCCTGTTCGTCACCCTGGCGTTCCTGTTCGTGCCGCTGCTGGCCATGCTCATCTTCACCCTGCGTCACCCGCTGTCCGGCCGCTGGTCGGCCGCGCCGTGGATCGCGATTTTCACCGGCAACGGCGAGTCGCTGGGTGCCGACCTGACCGTGCTGTGGCAGGGCATCGGCACCTCGCTGGCCCTGAGCGCGGTCACCGTGGTGATCATGCTGGTGCTGCTGGTGCCCACCATGGTCATCGTGCATATTCGCTCCAAGGTTTTGGAGCGCGCGATCGAATGGGTGGCCACGCTGCCGCTGACCATCCCGGCCATCGTGCTGGTGGTGGGTTTGGGCCCGATCTACCGCTGGCTGTCCGCCGACGTGCTGAGCACCAACCCAATCTGGCTGTGCTTTGCCTACGTGATTCTCGTGATGCCGTTCGCCTTCCGCGCGATCGCCGTGGGGCTTAACTCCATCGACGTCAAGACGCTGGTCGAGGCATCCCGCTCGCTCGGTGCCTCCTGGCCCAAGGTGTTCTTCAAGGTGATCATCCCGAACCTATGGCAGTCGATTCTCTCGGCATCCTTTATCTCCATCGCCGTGGTGCTGGGCGAATACACCGTCGCCTCGCTGCTCGGCCGTATGAACCTGCAGGTCGCGCTCTACCAGCTCGGCCAGTCCAATTCTCAAATCTCCACCGCCATGTCGCTGCTGGCTCTGCTCTTCGGTGCGGTGCTCCTCGTTGCGCTCGACCTGATCTCCGACGCAATGCGCAAGTCAAGGGAAGGTAAGTAACCTGATGAACAGCAATTCGATTTTCACCCGTCGCCATGCCGGTGCCGATGCCGCGGCTTCTGTTTCGGCACCCGCCACCACGTCCGCTGCCGCCGAGGACGCCTTCAAGAACGATCCCACCGCCACCCTCGAAGGCGTGCGCGGCAAGGACGTGACCAAGGCCGCCAAGGCCCTGCTCAAAGACAGCGTCAAGCGCGGCGGCGGCTCCATCCAGATGCGCGACGTCGTCAAGATCTACCCCGGCTCCACCGTTCACGCGCTCGACGACTTCAACCTGGACATCAAGCCCGGCGAAATGGTCGTGCTGCTCGGCGGCTCCGGCTGCGGCAAGTCCACCGCGCTGCGCTCGCTCGCCGGCCTCGAAGACATCCAGGGCGGCCGCATCATGGTCGGCGGCCAGGACGTCACCGGCGTGCCGGTCAACAAGCGCGAGATGGCCATGGTGTTCCAGGCCTACTCGCTTTTCCCGCACATGACCGCCCTGGAGAACGTGGAATTCGGCCTCGAAGTGCGTGGCATGGGCAAGGCAGAACGCCGCAAGATCGCCATGGAACAGCTGGAGCTCGTGGGACTTGCCGATCAGGCCAAGAAGTACACGCAGCAGATGTCCGGCGGCCAGCAGCAGCGCGTGGCCCTGGCCCGCGCGCTGGCCGTCAAGCCGCGCGTGCTACTGCTCGACCAGATTCGCCGCATCCAACTCACCACCGGCACCACCACCGTCTTCGTGACCCACGATCAGGAAGAGGCGCTGGCCGTGGCCGACCGCATCGGTGTGATGAACAAGGGCAAGATCGAGCAGATCGCCGCCCCGCAGAACCTGTACCAGCGCCCCGCCACCGAGTACGTGGCCACGTTCATTGGACTCACCAACCGCCTGCCCGGCGCATCCAATGGCGACGAGGTCGTGGTCTTCGGCCAGCGCGTGCCGCTGCTCGCCGGCTCCGCCAAGGGCGATTCCGTGGCCGTGCTCGTGCGCCCGGAGAACCTGACGCTGGCCTTGGCCGGCAGCAGCGATTCGCACGTCGGCGAACGCGCCCGCGTGGAGGTCATTCACTTCCTTGGCTCCTTGGTGCGCGTGGATACGGTCATCACCTCCGGCGAATACCAGCGCTGGAACAAGGGCGAACAGCTCAAGGCCACCGTGCAGCTGCCCGCCAGCGAGCTGCCGGCCGGTCTGGCGGTGGGCGATGACGTGATTGTCACCCCGCGTCCGGTCGCCGCGCTCGCCTGCTGAATGGCGTTGCGATGATCGTGCGGTTCTGTTCTGTTTTTGTGACTGTACGATCGTCGAATGGCTTATCGGCAATGATGTGTGTGGGACGGCGGCGATTTTTGGGCGATTATCGCGTGCCGTCCCACAGCAATCTTGCAGAGTAGGGGACTTTCTCGGCATTGGGAATGATTGACGTTGATCATTCCTTGCCCATTGATGATTTCCTCCCCCATTCCCAATGCAATCGAAACGCCGTGCCGTATTCTTGAAGAGTATTGCACGTGTGATCGGTCCGTTTGCGGCCAGTAACTATGGGGGATAAGTATGAGCGAACCAATGCCGCCGGCGCAGCAGCCGCAGGCACCTCAGCAATCGCAGCAGCCGCAACAATCTCCACGCGATTGGTGGTTCACGGCCCATCGCCGGTTTTCGACAATCGGCTCGGCGCTCGCCATTATGATGGTGTTCTGGATCGGACTGAATATTCTGGCCACTGAAGCACTACGAACGCTGCTTGGCACCGATGTGCCCGCTTGGGCTGTGCTGCTCGCCTCCTCCGGACCGCTGTATGTGGTGGCCATGCCGCTGAGTATGTTGGCCTTCACTCGCGTACCGGTTATTCGCACCCGGCAGTACCCCATGAAGGCGGGGGAGTTCATTCAGATTTTCGTCATGTGCATTCCGGTAATGCTCTTGGGCAATATGATTGGCAATATATTGTCTGCCGGAGCCACTGATGGTCAGGCCACCAATCGCATCAACGACGTGATTCTTGGCAGCGACTGGCGGGTGAACGCATTGTTCATAGGCCTGTTGGCACCGGTTTGCGAAGAATGGATTTTTCGCAAGGAGATTATATCCCGCCTGCGCCGGTACGGAGAAAAGACCGCAATCATGTTCTCCGCATTGGCATTCGCGCTATTCCATATGAACGTGTTCCAGTTCTTCTACGCCTTTGGCCTAGGACTGATGTTCGGATATGTATACACACGCACCTCCCGACTGCGGTATTCAGTGGCTATGCACATGCTGATCAACCTGAACGGGTCAGTACTCGCCCCATTGGTGATACAACAGATCGATCCCCGCACCCTCGACGGCACAATCAGCGAGGCCGAAATCATGCGTATGGCTGAAACCGGCAACATGGGCGGCATGGGCATCATGATGTTGTACGGCACAGTGATGTTGGGCCTCTGCATTGCCGGTATCGTGCTGCTTATCACCAAGCGCAAGAGCTGGGAGTTCTATCTTGCGCCAGAGGAGTTGCCTGCGGGGCTTAAAATACGCACCGCCTATGCCAATCCCGGCGTTATCTCGTACCTACTGTTGACTGTGATTCTTACCGGTTGGATGCTGTTCGCATGACTGTCATAGCC
>ERZ810302.439-NODE-439-length-7963-cov-5.2218_pt1 | contig 7963 bp, 6 predicted proteins | sample MGYA00520484_ERZ810302 | MGnify/ENA primary metagenome ERZ810302 (study PRJEB31588, sample SAMN03401223) | human gut metagenome | study: EMG produced TPA metagenomics assembly of the PRJNA231909 data set (A prospective, longitudinal analysis of the... | reverse complement strand
TGTGCTCTTCCGATCTGCCGTCTACGCGCCCGACGGAGCCGAACAGGCGGTCTGGACGCTGTCCGGACAACGCAAACGCCCATGGTTCGACCACGAGCACGACCCGCTCCGCCCGCCAACCCCGACGCACAACCTCACCCGCCGTCAACGCGAGGACAGGGAACGGCTCAAAGCCTACTTCCACATCAACGACGACCTCTGACTCCGACCGCCATCGGAATCCCAACCTACGAATAAGGAAACACGATGGCAGCACAGGACATAGGCGTCGCATACGTCCACGTCGAACCATCCGGCAAAGGATTCGGCAAAAGCATCGAAGGCGACATCGGCGACGCCGTCAACAAAGCCTCCAAGAAAAGCTCCAGCACCCTCATCTCGAAGATCGGCGGAGCATTCGGCAAAATCGGCAAGGTCGGCACAGGCGCGATCGCCACCCTCGCCGGCGGCATCACCGCATTGGCCGCCAAAGGCGGCTTCACCCGCGCCCTCAACATCGAGAACGCGCAAGCCAAACTCAAAGGCCTCGGCCACGACAGCGCGAGCGTCACCGAGATCATGAACGACGCGCTCGCATCCGTCAAGGGCACCGCGTTCGGATTGGGCGACGCCGCGACCGTCGCGGCCAGCCTGTCCGCCTCCGGCGTCAAGGAGGGCGGCGAGCTCACACAGGTCCTCAAGACCGTCGCCGACACTGCGCAGATCAGCGGCCGTAGCCTGACCGACATCGGCACGATCTTCGGATCGGTCGCCGCGCGAGGCAAGCTCCAGGGCGACGACATGCTCCAGCTCATGTCGAGCGGCATCCCTGTGCTTCAGATGCTCGGCAAGCATCTGAACAAGACCAGCGCCGAAGTGTCCGGCATGGTCTCGGACGGCAAGATCGACTTCCAAACCTTCGCCGACGCCATGCAGGAAGGCCTAGGCGGCGCCGCACTATCCGCAGGCACCACATTCACCGGCGCCCTGGCCAACGTGAAAGCCGCGTTGAGCCGACTCGGAGAAACAGCCGCCACACCAGTCCTCGACGGCTTACGCGGCCTGTTCAACCAAGCCATCCCACTCATCGATACATTCACCGCAGACGTCACACCAACCCTGCAAAAAGTCGGAGCGGCACTCCAACAAGGTCTCGAGAACGCGATACCCGCCACACAGGCGAAACTCAAAAACCTTGGCGACACGATCTCCAACATCCCCGGCTTCCAGATGCTCGCCTCGGCGACGGCCAGCCTCAAAAGCCAACTCACTGGCCTCTGGAACGCAATCACATCACTCATAGGCGGACTCAACAATGGCGGCGAAGCCGCCACAATGTTCTCCACAACCGCCGGCGCGCTCGCGGGAGTGGTCGCTTCGGTCGCGCAGGCGTTGTCGAACGCGGCGGGATGGGCGAAGACGTTCGTCAACACGTTCATCGAGACGGGCGCGTTGCAGCCGTTCCTTGAAAGCCTGACCGGCGTCATCTCCGGATTGGGCTCGCTGGTTTCCGGATTGGCGGCCGCGGTCTCGCAGGCCTTCGGCTTCAACGACAGCGCGCGCACCGCCAGTTCCGCGGCGCAGAGCTTCGCCGGACTGTTGAACACTTTGACCGGCGTGCTCATGACGGTGGGAGGCTGGCTGCAGTCGGTCGGACAGTGGGCGCAGCGGAACGGCGCACTGGTATCCGGCGCGTTGAAAGCCATCACCATTGCATTGCTCGCGGTCAAAGGCTGGGATATCGTCTCGGCCGGGCTGAAGACAGTTTCCGGTGGACTGAAGGCCATTTCCGCGACCGCCTCCGGCGTGGAGAAGACCGCCACGGCCGCATTCGATCTGATCGGCAAATTATCCGACGTGGGAAGCGCGGCGGGCGGCCTGAAGCAACTCGCCAGCTCGTTCAATATCGTCAAGGCAGCTCAATCGGCGTGGAGCTCGGTGACCAAGGCTGCTACCGCCGTGCAATTGGCATTCAGCGCTGCCTTGGATGCGAATCCGATCGGCATGCTTGTCGTGGCCATCGGCGCGGTCGTGGCCGCGCTGACATGGTTCTTCACCCAAACCGAAACGGGCAAACGACTCTGGAACAGCTTCGCCACATGGTTCATGGGAATCTGGAACCAGATCAGCACCGCATGCCAGCCAATCCTGCAAGCCATCGCCATATTCATCACCCAGACCATGAGCCAAATCCAGCAAATCTGGCAAACCGGATGGACACTCATCACCACCGTCCTCCAAAACGTCTGGAACGCAATCGGCCCCATCATCATGACCGCGCTCACCGCGATCATCACCGGCATCCAAACATTCATCACCACCATCACACCACTCCTGCAAGCCGGAATGCAGAACATCCAAACCATCTTCCAAACCGCCGTCACCATCATCAGCACGGTCTGGAACGGACTATGGAACACCATATCCACCGTCGTACAAGGCGCATGGACCATCGTCACCACAGTCATCAGCACCGCACTCGCCGTCATCCAAGGCATCATCCAACTGGCGCTCGCGGTCGTCAACGGGAACTGGAGCGCCGCGTGGTCGGCCATCCAGGGCATCGTGTCGGCAGTGTGGGGCGGCATTCAAGGTGTCGTTTCCGCGGGAGTCGGCATGGTCAGCGGAGTGGTATCCGCCGCATGCTCGACAATCCGGAGCGTGTGGGCCGCGTTGTGGAATGGCGTCGGAAGCATTGTGTCGAGCGTCTGGGGCGGCATCGTCGGCACCGTAAGCAACATGGTTGGCCGTGTCGGGAGCGTCGTGAGCGGGATCGGCGGAACCGTCCGGAGCGCGGTGTCCGGCGCGGGAAGCTGGCTCGTCAGCGCGGGACGCAACATCATCCAAGGATTGATCAACGGCATCACAGGAATGGTCGGCTCGTTGTATTCCAGCATCACCAACGCGTTGTCGGGCTTGGTGGACAAGGCCAAGAACGCTTTGGGCATCCATTCCCCGTCGCGTGTGTTCCGCGACGAGGTCGGCGTGATGGTCGGACGTGGCATGGCATTGGGCATCGACGATTCCGCGCATGTGGTCAGCCGTTCCATGGATTCGCTCGTCTCCACGATGAGCCTCTCCGACGTGGACTGGTCGAAGACCGGCAGGCTGAACGTCACGGCCGGCACCGGCGCCAATGCCGGCGACGGCGATCTGCGGGAACTCATCGCGGCCGTCGAATCGCTGCACGACGACCTCGGATCGATCATCGCCAGGTGTACGCCGACGATAGGGGACCGCGACTTCGCAAGGAAGGTGAGAAGTGCAATCGCTTGAATACGTGTGCGCGGCCACAGGTGAGCGCATCTGCTTCGAGGGGCCGCTGTACGGCGAGACGCTCACGGGACTGCGAGCCCGCGTCTGGGACTACAGCCTCGCCTCACGTGGCATGACGGGCATCACCCGCAAGGCACGCGAGGCGACAGTCACCGTGAAGATCCACGATTCTCCAGCCACGCTCGACCTACTGCGCCGCTTCGCGGACGCCGACATGGCATCCGGGAACCCGGGCACGCTCGTGGCCGACGGCGAATGGGAAGCCAAAGCGTGGATCACGAAAAGCGAACCGCAATCCATCACGCCCACGATGGTCGAGACGCAGTTGACCATCGTGCTGGCCGATGGCGTGTGGCGCCGTCCGACCATGACGCATTTCACGCCGCGATACGATTCCGGAACCGCCGACCTTGACTATCCGCATGATTATCCGCATGATTTCGCCGGCATGGCATTGGGTGCCGAGATCGTCAACGACACGTCCATCCCGCAGCCGGTCAAGCTCACGATATTCGGACCATGCGCGCAACCGTACGTCATCATCGGAAACAACCGGTACGAGGTCGACGTGACCGTGCCATCCGGCTCGCGTCTGGAAATCGACGGCACCGGCGATGTCAGGACCGTCACCATGGTCAGCGGCACAGGTCTCGCCACAAACTGCTTCGCGCAGGCCGTGCGAGGGTCGGGCAAGGATTCCGGCCGGTACGTGTTCCAACCGCTCGCGCCCGGAACACAGCCGATCAGCTGGCCGGGAGGATTCCAATTCGACTTGACGGTCTGCGAGGAAAGGAGCGAACCGCCATGGACCTGATCGTCACCGACGCCACAGGCAAACCCGTGGCGAGCCACGCCTCATACACGCTCGACCTCGCGTTCGGTAGCGGGGAGAACGACTTCGACCTGCAGGTCGAAGACGCCGCGCTCAAGGCGGGGAGCCGCATCATGATCGACGGCACCGAGTACGGCGGCATCATCGACGACACGGATGTCGACGTGGACGGAGGCCTGTCCACCGTCACATGGCATGGCCGCGACTGGCATGGAGTGCTCGCTTCGAAGATCATCGAACCGGACGGGAACAACGATTACCTCACCCTGTCCGGCACGATTCCCGTCATCATGCGCACGCTCGTCAGCCGTGCGGGATTGCAAGGCCTGTTCACCGTCACCGACGAAAGCGCCGACCGCAAGACCACCTGCCAGTTCGACCGGTACGTGGACCTGTACAGCGGTCTGGTCAAGATGCTCAGGGCAAGCGGACTCAAACTCCGGTTGCGTAATGACGGCGACAAGGTGGCCATGAGCGCCATGCCCGTCCGCACGATCGGCGACAGCATCGACTCGGACCTCATCGACTTCACCGCCAAACAGGCGGCGCACCCTATCAACCATCTCATCTGCCTGGGCAAGGGCGAACTCAAGGACCGTACCGTCATCCACTGGTACGCCGACGCGAACGGCACGTTCAGCCACACGCAGATACTCAAAGGGCTTGACGAACGCACCGCCACATACGAGTTGTCCAACGCCGAAGCCGACGAGCTCGAGGACAAGGGCAGGCAGAAATTCCAGGAACTTCGGAACACCAGCACCATCGACGTGGACATTCCCGACGGCATCGACGCGGACGTTGGCGACCTGGTCACGGGCCGTGACAACAACACGGGCCTCGTCGTCACTGCCGAGATCTCCAAGAAGATCGTCAAGGTTTCGGGAGGCGTGCTCACCGTCACCTACGAATCCGGAGGCGCCAGCGCCGGCGGCAACAGCGGAGAATCCTCCATCGGGGATGGTGGCCACGCCTACTACGCTGGAGCCGGCCTCAAGCTTGATAATTGGACGTTCAGCGCCGACGTGACCAGAAACGACATCGACTCGCTCAACAACGCATTGTCGGGTAAACAGCCGAAAGGTGACTACATCACCGGCCTGAAAATCGGTTCGGTGGACACGCTCGCCCCCGGCGCACAGGCAAGCGCGTCGCTCACGGGCGCCGGCAGCGACAAAACCTTGAATTTGGGGCTTCCGAAAGGCGACCAGGGTCCGCAAGGGGAGAAGGGCGACAAGGGCGACACAGGACCACAGGGGGCCACCGGAGCGACCGGACCCACCGGTCCTCGGGGAGAGAAAGGAGCGACCGGGGAGCGAGGGCCGCAAGGCGTCGCCGGTCCCGAAGGCCCGCAGGGACTGCAGGGGATACGCGGCGAGAAAGGCGATAAGGGTGATGCCGGCGCGATCGGCGCGGCGGGACCGCAAGGCCCGACGGGTTCCACAGGTCCGCAGGGTCCCACGGGTCCACAGGGAGCGACCGGCCCCCAGGGCAGACAAGGCATCCAAGGTTCCCAAGGCATCCAGGGCCCGCAAGGGGAGAAGGGTGACAAGGGCGACAGCGGCGTATCCGCCCCCTCGAACGGCTTCTTCACGCTCAGCATGGAAGGCGACGGCGACCTGTACGTGAACTATCCGGACAACACGAACCCACCCTCGTTCGTCTGGGACTCCGAGAGCGGGAACCTGTACGTGGACATCCCGGAAAGGTGACACATGGCGCGACTATTGATCGGCAACATCAAAGGCCCCAAAGGCGACAAGGGCGATACCGGGGCCACCGGCCCGCAAGGCAAGCAAGGAGCGCAGGGCGTTCAGGGAGCTAAAGGCGACGTCGGCCTTCCGGCGCTCGTGATGAAGAAATCCCTCGTCGGCGAATATCCGGTGGGATCCACTTTCACGGGGAACGTGAGCGAATGGTTGAACCGAACACCACTCGCCAACGAATATTCGACCGCATTGTCAGGTGGCGGAAAATACAGCATCGTCTGGCAGTGCGTTTCACAGTCCGGCAGCCTATTCACGGGAAAGACGATTTCCCGTCAATCCATCATCGGTGCGCAAGGCCCCAAAGGAGCCACTGGAGCCGCCGGGCCTACTGGTCCGCAAGGCCCTGAAGGTCTGAAGGGTGACAAGGGAGACAAAGGGGATATCGGGCCGGCCGGGCCAGCAGGTCCCACCGGGCCTACTGGTCCTACCGGTCCCATTGGCCCCACCGGTTCTACTGGAGCTACCGGGGCCACCGGCCCGCAAGGCAAGCAAGGAGCGCAGGGCGTTCAGGGACTGCAGGGTCCACAGGGGCCGTCCGGTCCGCAGGGCGCCAGCGGCGTGACGGCACCCGCATCAGGATTCTTCACGCTCCAGGTCGATCCGAACGGAGACCTGTACGCCGTATACGCGGACACGGCCACCGTGTCAGAAGCTCCCGTCTCCTACGATCCGACGACGGGCGACCTGTACTACACGATCAACGACGGAAAATAAGGAGCACGCATGACGAAGATTCTGCTCGGCAACGTCAAAGGCCCCAAGGGCGACACCGGACCGCAAGGCAAGCAGGGAGTGCAAGGACCGCAAGGCCCGACCGGGGCCACCGGAGCGACCGGCGCCACCGGGGCGAAGGGTCCAACGGGAGCCACTGGGCCACGAGGACTGAGCCTACGGAAATTCAATGGCGACATCAACGGTTCGGGTGCGGGCGGAGAAGTGAGAAAAATTGCCCTATCTGGTATTCAGCCAAATGGAAACCTGCAGGTCGGAGACACCATTTTTGACCAATATCCAGCCGCAGATGGTCTTGAACTTGGGTTCTGGCAGGTCACCGCCATCAACGGTAGCGATGTGACTGTCAAAGGCGTCGGTAGCTACGTCGTGCCCAAAGGGCCGAAGGGTGACAAGGGAGACAACGGCATGAGCGTGAGCCAGGCATTCATCGCCGCCCACCCCGTGGGCTCCCTTTACTGGACCACTTCCACGGCCAATCCGGGAACAACCTACGGAGGCACTTGGAAGGAATGCGGCACGACGCTTCCGGGACACATCTACCAGCGCACAGCCTGAAAGAGAAAGGAACATCAATGGCACGAACCACGAACATCACCAGATACACCTGCGACCGATGCCACGCCTCCGCATACCTCGCCGACGGTGACCCACGCACCTCCAGCGACTGGCACGACATCACCCACACCACCGTCGACGGAGTCGCACAGGGCGCGCTCGTCTGTACCGCATGCTGGCAGACGTTCAAAGCGCTGGCAGCCACGCAGGACGCCGCCTACGCCGCATACCTCAACAACACAACAGATAGGAAGGAATGACCATGACCATGAATCTCATCACCGGCAAGGCCGGCGCTCCGCACATCACATCCAGCGACCAAGGAGCCATGCAGGCCGGACTGGTCGGAAACGGCAACTACCTACTGCAGGGCAGCGACGGCAAATTCCCCGCCGTGACCATGCAGTCAGCAAACAAAGCGCTCATCCCGGTCCTCAATCTCGTGATTGAAGGACGATACGCACGCGTCACCGCCGCGGAAACCGTCACCATCGAAAGCGGAGTCACGGGACGGAACCGCAACGACCTAATCTGCGTGAAATACACGCGAGACTCGAACAACATCGAAACGATCGCGCTCGCGGTGCTGAAGGGCGCCGCCACCAGTGGCACGGCGGCTGACCCCACGGTGCCGTCGGGTAGTATCCTGAACAATTCCGGCACCGTATGGATTCCGATCGCCCGCATTCCGATCAGTGGCATTACCGCCGGCACTCCTGTCATGCTTGTCAAGCAGTTGCCTCCGATGAGCCAGCTGTGGGATTCCGTAACCCAGACATGTCAACTTCAGTGGCAATCCACTGGATCGTTCGTCGGC
>ERZ810302.427-NODE-427-length-8049-cov-14.9865_pt1 | contig 8049 bp, 10 predicted proteins | sample MGYA00520484_ERZ810302 | MGnify/ENA primary metagenome ERZ810302 (study PRJEB31588, sample SAMN03401223) | human gut metagenome | study: EMG produced TPA metagenomics assembly of the PRJNA231909 data set (A prospective, longitudinal analysis of the... | reverse complement strand
TCCAAGTCGGGATATTTCTCCACCATATAGGCGTGAAAATCGTCCTGCCATTTTGAGAGATTGGCTCTGTTGCCGATAATCTCCTTAGCGCACAGGCGGTTGTCCTCTGTCAGAGGGACAAAGACCAAATGCAGGTGGGGTGTTTTCTCGTCCATGTGTACCACTGCCGATACGATATTTTCCCGGCCTACCCGCCCGATTAAGAAATCAGCCGCCCTATGGAAAAATTCCTGTATCTCCTTTGGGGGCTTCTTCTTGAAAAACTCCGGGCTGGCGGTAATCAGCGTATCCACAAACCGGGTACTATCCTTACGGGTGCGGCAGCCAGCTTGTTCAATACGGTTCTGTATAAAGTGGTAGTACCTGCTCTCCGGCTTAACAATGTGGAAGTTGTATTTGCTCCGGCTGGTGTCAATGTCGGGATTGCTGGCGTACTGTTCCTTTTGCCGTTCGTGATGGGCTTCCAGCGGCCTTGCCGGGTTGCCCTTGTGTTTCTCAAACCGCAAGATTGCGTGTTGTGCCATTCTGCTCCTTTCCTCGTTCCATTCTTTTCCAGCGGGTTTTCCACAGGGAAAATCCCGCCGAAACTATCTCTGATAGGATTGGAATGGAATAGATATAAATAAAATCGTTTTAATCTCTGTATTTCTATATACCGTCCGGTTTTCGTACTTCAAGAGGATTGATTATCGTACTCTATGAGTGCGGTTTTCAGTCCTCCGGCGTTCCATAACCGGATTTCTTGAAGTCGGTGTTTGAAACCGCTTCATAGGATTTTGGATAAATGCGGTTGGGTTTTCCACAGCCCTGCTTCTGGATTTCCACCAGTCCGGCATATTGTAGCTCCCGCAGGGTATTGACCGCTTTCTGCCGCCCGCAGTGGAGCAGCTCCACTACCTCGTTAATGGGATAGTAGAGGTAAATCCGCCCGTATTCATCTGCCCAGCCGTTTTTTCGGGATAGGTCTGTCCGGCGCAGGATAAAGGCGTACAGAACCTTTGCTTCGTTGGACAGGGGTGTGAATGTGGGGGCTTCAAAAAGGAAATTGGGAAGCCGGGTAAAGCTGACCGCCTTTTCCGGCTGATGGATATAAATGGTGTTTGCCATATCGTGTTTTGTGGACGGTTAGAAGCCTGTTTCCGGGGGCAGACGGTAGTTTCTATTGCCTGCCCCTGTTCTGTGCTTGCAAAGCCTTGAAAATCAAGGACTTTTCAGCCCCTAACTGTCCACAGTAGACCTCCTTTTCCGTTCACTTTCTGTTTTCTGCCGCCTGTGAACTCTGGCGGCGCAGTCGGGGCAGTACTTTGCCCGGTTGGATTTAGGGACGAACACACCGCCGCAGACCGCACAGCGTTTCAAGTCCTTATCCCGGAAAATCTCCGCTTCCAGCGTCTTGTCCAGCGGCAAAACCGCCCAGCGGAACCACTTACAGCAGACCGAGAAAGAAACCGTCTGCGGACAGGTGCAGGTGTCCCCATCGTCAAGGAACATACAGTTCCCGTCCTCATAACAGCAGCACTCCCGGCGGATCAGGGCGTTTGCCTGTTTCCGCTGCGCTGGGGTCATGCGGTAAAGGGAACCGTCCGGCCTGCGTTCCAGCGGTGGCAAGTCTTTATAGGGGTTATCTCTCATGCGTTCCCTCCATTTTTCGCTTTTGCCGTTCGCCCCGAAAAGGCTTCCTGCCCCATTCCTGCGGCGTGTTCCGGCGTTGGCACGCTCCCCGCAGCTTCTGGACACTTGTCCCGAAGTGACCTCTGGACAAAGTGTCCAGAAGTCCGTCTCCTTGCGGTGCTTCCCCGGCCGGGGTATTTCTTTTCGGACGGTCATTCGGTTTTCAAGGTGCTGTCCATCGATGAACTACCCTAAGTCTACACCTAAATGACCGTTCGTCCCGTATATCCAAGAGGTAGGAAATCCGCCAAAAAAACTGCCTATTTCCACGCTCTCGGAATTGTGGTAGAATGAAAAAGAGAAATGTAGCAGGAGGTGGAAATGAAATGTATAACCTAAATTGGTCAAGAAGTGACCTCACCCGGCAAAAGCTGGGGACGTTCTGTGAATACTACGCAAAAATGTCATTAGCCTCTTATGGAGTGAGCATTTATACTTCCGAGGTTGATGACCATGGAATAGATTTTATTGCAGAAAGCAAGAGAGGATTTTTGAAGTTTCAAGTTAAAGCCATTCGCAAAGGAACAGGCTATGTTTTTATGCGGGAGGAATATTTTGATATTTCAGACCAATCACTTTACTTGTTCTTGCTTTTGCTAAATGATGGCGAACACCCCATAGAATATTTAATTCCTGCGACCACATGGGATAACGACAGTAGTAATACTTTTGTTTACCATTCATACGAGGGTAAAAAGTCGAAACCAGAATATGGCCTAAATATTTCTGCCAAGAACATTCCGCAGCTCGAAAGATTTAAGTTAGAAAATATGATAACGGCAATATAATGAGGAACAAAATATGGCTTTAACCATTCAAGAGCGCCTAAAAGACCTGCGTGTAGAGCGTGGGCTGACGCTGGAACAGCTTGCGGAGCAGACCCACCTCTCCAAGTCTGCGCTGGGCAGTTATGAAGCGGAGGATTTTAAGGACATCAGCCACTATGCCCTTATCAAGCTGGCGAAGTTTTACAGCGTGACCGCCGATTACCTGCTGGGGCTGTCCGAAACAAAAAATCACCCAAACGCCGATCTTGCAGACCTGCGTGTGAGTGATGATATGATTGAACTGTTGAAAAGCGGGCTGGTGGATAATTTCCTCTTGTGTGAACTGGCGGTACACCCGGATTTCCCCCGGCTCATGGCTGACCTTGAAATCTATGTGAACGGAACGGCAGTCAAGCAGGTACAGAGCGCAAATGCCATTGTGGATATTATGAGCGCAACCATTATGAAGCAGCACAATCCCGGCTTGTCCGACCCGCAGCTAAGGCAGCTTATCGCCGCCCATATTGACGATGACAGCTTTTGCCGCTATGTAATACAGCAGGACATAAACGGCATAGCCCTTGACCTGCGGGAAGCCCATAAGGACGATTTTTTCAGCGTCCCGGAGGACAATCCTCTGGAAGATTTTTTGCAAGCCGCAGAAGCAGCGTCCACTCCGGGCAGCGACCCGGAACAGGCGGCGATGGCGTTTATCTGTAAACGGCTCAAGCTGAACTATGGGAAGCTGTCGGAGGAAGAAAGAAAGTGGCTGAAAAGGATTGCGCAGAAGTCGGACTTGCTGAAAAACCCAAAACCGCAGCGGGGGAGAAAGTAAAGGGATAAATCGGGATTTGGCAAAGGCGTGTATATGAAAAAGTAACTTCCAGTTTGCAAGAGAAAGGTATGGTGAGCGAATGAGAATATTATACGAACTTTCATGGTTATGGGAGACGCTGGTTATTGCGCTTGCGGTTGCGGCTGTTTGCGTGGTTTGCGCCATGCTAATCTGTAAGGCAGTAAAGAAGAACCTCAGCAAAAAAACGGCGGCAGTTATCGGCGCAGCAGCGTTTGCGGGCGCTGTTTTGGCAGTCATTGTGATTGCCCGGACTCCGATGCCGCTTTGATTAAACGGGATGCTTGATTGCCTGTGCATAAGTACAACTTCAAGTTTATCGGGGAAATAGCAAAGCCCTAAAACGGCTTCCCGCCCATTTCAATTTTGAGAGAAAAATCCGTCTGTTTTTTCGTGAGTGTGTCCACAAGTTCGGGACATTTTGTCCCGAAGTCCGGCGTGGGACGAGGAACGGGGGCTTTCATATACGCCCTGTCTGCTGATAAAACCAGTCCTGCGTTTGCGGCTCCACGCCACGCAATCACAGCCCTGCTTTCCTGCCGCTTCAAATGCCCTTGCCCTCTCCGGCGGCAACGGCATTTTCACGGCAACGCCGACAGAGCGTATAACACACTACACTTTGCGAGCAAAGTCGTGTGCCAAGGGGCAAGCCCCTTTGGAAACCCCTGACAACAAAACAGGCTGAATATCCCGCACTTTCCCGGTGCTTGATACTCAGCCTTTATTTGTTGTCAGCAGCCCCCGTTTCGTGGTCTGCGTGTAGTTCCTTGTAAACTGACCTAATGAGCAGCGCAGCAATTGGTCTGGCAAGGCAAAACTGAAATGCACTGTCCGGGACTTTGAGGAAGTCAAACGGGCTGTGGACTATCTGAAAGCTCATTCTCTGAACACCATCGAGGATTTGGACACTGCAATTTCTAATCTGAACCAGACCGCCGCTCCTCTCCGCAAGCAGTTGAAGCAGAACGAAAACCGTATGCGGGCAATCGCGCAGATAAAAGATGCTGCCGCCGTCCATGCCAAGCTGAAGCCCATCCACGATACCTTTATAAAGAAGAACTTCAAGCTGACCAAGGACGCTTATGCCGCCCAGCACAAAGAGGAGCTGGACACCTTTAATAAAGCTGTCCGCACTCTGATGAAACTGAACGGCAGCACAGCGGTAGATTTTTCGGCATTGGATGCCGAATTTTCTGCGCTGCAATCCGGCAGCGCAGAACTGCGTACCAAACTGGAAACCTTGCAGCCGGACATCTCCGCATTGAAAAATATCCGCAAGTATATCGACATGGTGCTGAATAAGCAGCAGCTTTCCGCACCGGGCGGTAAGGCCCCGGAGAAGAAATCGGTGCTGAAAAAGCTGGAAGAAGCCAAGGCGGCGCAATCCCAGAAGAAGGCCGAGCAAAAAAATCACACACAGGAGCTTTAAGGAGGGAGTAGCATGACCTACACCCAAGCCCAGATCGACAAAGCCAATGCGGTGGATCTGGAAAAATTTCTCCGGGCACAGGGCGAAACGCTGGTGCGCAGCGGAAAAGAGTACCGCTGGAAAGCCCACGACAGTCTGACTGTCTGCGGAAACAAATGGTTCCGGCACAGCCAGAGCAAGGGTGGCTTTCCGGTGGATTTTGTGATGGAATTTTACGGCAAGTCCTTCCCCGAAGCGGTGCAGATGCTGACCGGAGAGCCGGGCGAAGCCCAGCCGGAGGCTGACCCCGCCCCCTCTCCGGCGTTTCGTCTGCCGTTGCGGAACGTCACTAACGCCAACATTCTGAACTATCTGACACAGGAGCGAAAACTCAGCCCCTCGCTGGTGAACTTTTTCATCGCCGCCGGAGATATTTACGAGGATTCCTCCCACCACAACGTGGTCTTTGTGGGGCGGGATGCAGACGGGCATCCCCGCTACGCAAGCAGCCGTGGGATTCAGGAGAAGTTTCGGCAGGATGCAGCGGGAGCAGAAAAGGCGTTTGGCTTTGCCCATCGTGGCACCGACAAGCAGCTGCTGGTCTTTGAAGCGCCCATCGACCTGCTGTCCTTCATCGAGCTGTTCCCGAAAAACTGGCAGCAGCACAATTATCTGTCGCTGGGCGGGGTGTCGGGCAAGGCGTTGCAGCAGTTTCTCTCAGAACGCCCGGACGTGGAGCGAGTGTTCCTCTGTCTGGATGCCGATAAAGCCGGAGAGGATGCCTGCAAGCGGCTGGCAGCGCTGCTGCCGGACAGTGTGTGCGTGACCCGCATCCAGCCCTGTATGAAAGACTGGAACGATGTTCTGGTGCACCGGGCAGAGATCCCGAACCGCAATTATTTCAAAAGCATCGTGCTGAAAGAGCCGTCAAAACCGGAAACGGTGAAGATCATCCGCATGAGCGATGTGGAGCTGACCCCAGTAGACTGGCTCTGGAAACCGTATCTTCCCTTTGGAAAGCTCAGTGTGCTGCAAGGCAATCCGGGCGAGGGCAAGACCTACTTTGCCATGCACCTTGCCGCCGCCTGCACCAACGGAAAGCTGCTGCCCAACATGGAGCGCATGGAGCCCTTCAACGTGATCTACCAGACCGCAGAGGACGGTCTGGGCGATACGGTAAAGCCCCGTCTAATCGAAGCCGGCGCAGACCTTGACCGGGTGCTGGTCATTGATGACAGCGAGGTGCAGCTGACACTCTCCGATGAACGAATTGAAAAAGCCATTGTCGAGAACAACGCCCGACTGGTCATCATCGACCCGATCCAGGCATATCTCGGTGCCGATGTGGACATGAACCGGGCGAACGAAGTCCGGCCCATCTTCATGCGGTTGGGACAGGTAGCGCAGCGAACAGGCTGCGCTATTTTGCTGATTGGGCATCTGAACAAGGCCGCTGGAATGCAGAGCTTGCAGCGGGGCCTCGGCTCCATCGACATTGCTGCCGCCGTGCGCAGCGTCATGTTCATCGGCAAGCTGAAGCACGACCCCACCATGCGCATCTTGACCCACGAGAAAAGTTCTCTTGCCCCGCCGGGAGCGTCACTGGCGTTCTCTCTGGGGGACGAAGGTGGCTTCCGCTGGGTCGGCGAGTACGACATTACCGCAGACGAGATGCTGTCCAGCATCGAGCCGCAGCGGGAAACCAAGACCCAGCAAGCCAAAGACCTGATCTGCACCCTGCTTGCCGGAGGAAAGCAGGTGCTCAGCGAGGACATCGACAAGGCTGCACTGGAAAGGGGCATCCCCGGCAGAACTGTCCGAGATGCCAAGCGGGAACTGGGCGATGCCCTGAAAAGCAAGATCGTGGAAGGCCGCAAAAAGGTCTTTTGGATGGAATAAGCCATTTGACTGGCAGAAAAATTTGGCTGGCAAGAAAATCATGGTACACCCACAGTTGCCAGTCTGCCAGCCAAATTGAGAAAATGACGATTTAAGGAGGAATTGAATGGAAAATGTGAAAGTGCCCGAAAACAAGAACGCCCCCTTCATCAAGTGCACCATCAACGGTCAGGAATTTACCGTTCTGATTCACTTCCGTGCCGGATGCCGTGAAAAGGCGCAGGATAAGGTAAAAAGAATGCTGCGTTCTGATGTGCAAAACGCCGAACTTTCTGCATGATTCGTAGAAAGTATTAAATTACTGTTGACATTTAGTTTCTGGCAAAACGGCCAAGTCCATCCTTATTTCCTGCGGTGCCCGGCTTGCGCCCTTCGACATTCAGGAAGTTCGGGATGCCACCATGTACGATGAACTGGAACTGGACAAGCTGGGCGACCGGAAAACGGCGCTGTTCCTTATCATGAGCGATACGGACAGTACCTTTAACTTCCTGATCTCCATGATCTACACGCAGCTTTTCAATCTGCTCTGCGATAAGGCAGATGACCAATACGGCGGCAAGCTGCCCGTCCATGTGCAGTGCCTGATCGACGAGTGTGCCAACATCGGGCAGATTCCGCAGCTGGAAAAGCTGGTAGCCACCATCCGCAGCCGTGAGATCTCGGCGTGTCTGGTTTTGCAGACCCGCAGCCAGCTGAAAGCCATCTACAAAGATAATGCGGATACCATCGTGGGCAACATGGATTCGCAGATTTTTCTCGGCGGCAGCGAGCCGACCACTCTGAAAGATCTTGCCGAAGCACTCGGCAAGGAAACCATCGACAGCTACAACAATTCCGATACCCGTGGCAATAGCCCAAGCTATGGCACCAACTATCAAAAACTCGGCCACGAACTTATGAGCCGGGATGAACTGGCGGTGCTGGATGGCGGCAAGTGCATCCTGCAATTGCGGGGTGTGCGCCCGTTTTTGAGCGACAAGTACGACCTGACCCAGCACCCGAACTACAAGTACACCTCCGACTATGACCCCAAGAACGCACTCGATATCGAGAAGTTCTTGAACCGAAAAGAAAAAATCCACCCAGACGATACCTTTGTCATGGTGGATGCTGATTCACTCCCGCCCGCCTGATAAGACGAGCGGTTATTTTTTACCCATTGACCCAACAGGTACACCGGAAAATCAGCCTTCGCCGTGGTTTTCGGCTTTTTGCAAACGGATTTCAGGTGTGTGCAGGGTCACTTTTTCAAAACAAAGGAGATTTTTCTATGGAATTCTTTAACAGCGCAGTGGACGTTCTGAAGACTCTGGTTGTGGCATTGGGTGCCGGTCTGGGCGTGTGGGGTGCCGTCAACCTGATGGAGGGTTACGGCGGCGATAACCCCTCCGCAAATGCTCATGTGCGGTAAAGTAACAAATGATAATTTGATAGACAGCAGCCACTAT
>ERZ810302.408-NODE-408-length-8341-cov-4.52462_pt1 | contig 8341 bp, 9 predicted proteins | sample MGYA00520484_ERZ810302 | MGnify/ENA primary metagenome ERZ810302 (study PRJEB31588, sample SAMN03401223) | human gut metagenome | study: EMG produced TPA metagenomics assembly of the PRJNA231909 data set (A prospective, longitudinal analysis of the... | reverse complement strand
AAAAATACAAGAGCTTACTCGCCGAAGTGTTTGACACTGACGTAGCAAACGTAAAGGAAGATTTTTCAAAAGAAACAGTTGACAACTGGGATTCTATCCACCAGCTCAATATCATAGCTGTGTTGGAAGAGACTTTCGATGTCATGCTTGACCCAGAGGACATTGTTGAGCTGACTTCATACGAGAAAGGTATCGAGATTCTTAAGAAATACGACGTGGAAATCTAAGTTATGGCAAGGTGGACAATTAAGAATGTGGCAATGAGAGGTGTTACCGGGACTGTCCCGGATAACCCTAAGACCACAATAGAGCTTGGACTGTTTACACAGGAAGAGGCTGAGATCTTCGATAATACCGTTGGTATAAAAAAACGTTATTTAGCCACTGATGACATTTGCGCAAGTGATCTTTGCTTTGATGCAGCAGAACGCCTCCTGACAAGTTTAGGCTGGGAAAAAGATAGTATTGATGTGTTGCTATTTGAATCAGTTACAGGTGACTATTATCCAACTCCTCCGACATCAGGTATTCTACAGGCTAGGTTGGGTCTGCCTAATTCTATATTTGTCATGGACATTCCTATGGGATGTTGCGGATGTTTGTACGCCATCAATGTCGCAGGAAATTTACTCTCTAATGGAAGTGTTAAACGAGCACTTGTTCTGGTCGGTGATACTGCATCTCGTATGGGTTCGCCTAAAGACAAGAGCCGTATCTCTTTGTTTGGTGATTGTGGTACTGCTATTGCATTGGAACATGATGAAAACGCAGAAGACATTATCCTTGATTTTAATACATTAGGTTCAGGTTATGAAGCGTTGATGACACCGAATGGTGGTTTCCGACATCCAATTACTATGGACTCATTTGAATATAAGGACTTTGGTAAGGGTATAATTCGCAGACCAAAGGATACTCTTATAAATGGTATGGATGTATTCTCGTTTGCTATATCTAAACCTCCTATTAGTATTAAGAAAATTATGGAGGAGTATGAGCTGACAGCAGAAAACGTGGATTATTTTTTGATTCATCAAGCTAATAAACTTATTGTAGACCGTATTGTGAAAAAACTAAAGTTACCTTTAGAAAAGACACCATATGACCTACAAGAATTTGGTAATCTTGGTGGCTGCTCTATTCCTATGCTTATGACTTATAATCTTAAGGATGAACTTGCAGAAAAACCGCTCACACTTTTATGCTCTGCATTCGGTTTAGGTCTTACTTGGGGTACTATGGTATTAAGAACAAAAAAGATGATTGTAGAACCTATTAATTATATGAAAATACAATGAGCGAAATAAGGTTTAGGCTGGCGAAACCTAGCGATGCTAAAGAAATTGCAAATATACATTGGCACGTTCGTGAAAGATATACACAAGGTATTTTCTTGTCATTAGGAGAGTCTTTTTTGAGAGCCTTTTATAAAATCATCCTTGATGATCCATGGGAAGTCACGGTATGTGCAGTTAATGAGAAAGGAAAAATCTTGGGGTTTGCAAATACTACTATGGATGCTAAGAAACAAGCTGAGAACGTAAAAAAACATAAATTCTCACTTGGAGTAGCTGCATTAGGTGCTATTATAAAACACCCATCTCTATTTAAAGAGGTATGGATAAGATATAAGTCCCTCTCAAATAGCAAGAACGCACCTTCTTTAGTACATACGGAAGGTGTTAGAGGTGAATATTGGTGTTGGCTAAAAGATGACGATAGCCTAAAATCGGTAGAGATGAGCAATATAAAAAATGAAATATTGTACGATTTAGGTGTTAGAGAAATGTTTTTTGAGGTAGATAAAGCAAATACTTCGGTTTATAAATATCACCTAAAAGTTAATAGAGCAATGCCTGTAGAAGAAATTACACTTCCCAATGGCAGAGTTCGTGTTATGATGAAAAAAGAACTAAAAAGAAAAATTAATGACAATAGGAAGGTTTAGACGAATTCTTTGAGAAAATTTTTCAGAGGTTCTTAGATTATATTATCCGTTTATAGAATAGACTTAGGTACTAGAGTGCTAATCTTGCCTTAGGCCTGTTTAGACAAACAGTGTAGGTTATCAATTTATGTAGGTGATGATACTCGAATTTTAGCCTATTCTATTGTGCTTAGCCATGATTTTTGCAGAAAACAGCCTGTTGACACTTATAAAATATGACTACTCATACGTTAAAAACTATAGAATTGTCTGACTGTGACATAAGTTCATATTTGAATATTTATAATAAAATATTTGAGACAGAAAAGTCTGTTGGTGTGTTTAAGAACGAGTATATGAACACACCTTTAGGTTTTTCATATCACACTTTTTTGTACAATGATTCAAATGATATTTGCGGAGGTTACACTTTGGTCCCTTTCGCATATAAAGCAAATGATTTAGATATATATGTTGTTGTTGGGACTGATTTGTTTATCATAGAAGAACATAGAACCGATGTGGGTAATATTATTCAACTTCTCAATGCTTCTGTAAAACATGCTAAAGAAAATGGAATAACAGCCTGTATTGGTTTCCCTAATGATAATTCTAATAATGTAAGTAGAGCTTTCCTGAAAGAAAAGCGTATTGGTTTGCTTGATACCTATATCCTACCTTACAAAGTTGGAGACTATAAGGCGTCTCTTAAGATATTAAATCCGTTTTCAATTCTATTTTCAAAGTGCTTACTTGGTCTTTCGCTTTTATCTTCTTCAACCAAGCAGTCATGTGCTATTATAAAGAAAGCAAGACCACAATTCCATCAAACACGTTTCAATTGGTTTAACCCAGAAGATTATCATAAATATAATGATAGTGAAATGCGGTGTGTATGGAAAGTTTCTGCATTTGAAGGAATAAAAGCATGTTTTTTAATGGATGTTCACCCATTGATTAAAAAGAATTTTGATAAGGCTGTGAGGCTGATGGTGGAAGATAAAAAATCAGAATGTGGACTATTCCTTTATGTCGGTCATTTGCATTTTACGCCAATATCGATGATTAAAATTCCAAGAAAATTTGAGCCTAAGTCTTTCAGATTTGATTGCAGAATATTAGACAAAGAAAAATTATCAAAAGAAGATGTGCTCAATCTTGATAACTGGGAGGTTGATCTATCTTCATACGATTTATTATAAATAATAAGGTAAAAATATATGGAACAGAAAGTATTATCTATCATTAACGAAATCCGCAAGGCAAAGAACCTTGCAATATTAGAAAAACTGAATGTTGAGGACAACCTCCGTAACAACCTTGAATTCACTTCTTTCGACCTCGCTGAACTGACAGTGAAGATTGAGGATGAGTTTGATGTTGACATCTTCGAGGATGGCCTTGTGAATACAATCGGTGAAATCTACGCTAAATTGGGTTAATGGCTGTATTTCTGATTAACGATAAGCAGGTGCATAGTTATGAGCAGCTGTTGGCAGAGATCAATGGCTCTCAGAGCTATTATCCTCTCTACAAGCAGCCAGACTTGTTCCTCTATTTCTCCAACCTAATCAAGGCTTTGTCTTCAAACGTTCCGCTGATTCTGCTGGATGCGGACTTGAATGCCAACGAGATTGGCGGTGTGGATGAGAGCAGGATGAACGTGGCAGAAACTCTGCCTGTAAAGGGTGAAATAACTATAGAAGAGGTGATTGCTGCCGTGCAAAACTCTTCTTCACAAATTACCATCTTCACTAGTGGAACAACAGGACAGCCCAAAAAGGTTGTACACAATGTGCAGAATCTGACTCGCTCAGTTCGCCAAGGAGAGAAGTATAACGGACAGATTTGGGCATATGCCTATAATCCAACCCATATGGCAGGTTTGCAGGTTTTTTTCCAGACATTTATGAATCAGAATACTTTGGTTAATGTCTTTAATAAGTCTCGTTCTGAAGTATATGAGCTGATTGAGTGTCAGAAGGTGACTCACATTTCTGCAACACCGACCTTCTATCGTCTGTTGCTTCCGTTTGAGAAAGAATATCCTCTTGTGCAGCGTGTTACGCTTGGTGGAGAGAAGTCGGATAGCAAGCTCTATGACAATATCACAAAAATCTTCCCTTCTGCAAAAATCAACAACGTGTATGCTTCGACCGAAGCAGGTTCACTGTTCGCTGCAAAAGGTGATGCTTTCCAGTTGCCAGAGAAATTGCGCAACAAGTTCAAGATTGTAGATGACGAGCTGCTGATTCATCGCTCATTGCTTGGTCAGTCAGACAACTTTAGGTTTGAGGACGACTATTATCATTCTGGCGACTTGATTGAGTGGGTTGATGAAGAGAAAGGTTTGTTCCGTTTCAAAAGCCGCAAAAACGAACTCATCAACGTGGGTGGCTATAAAGTCAATCCAGAAGAGACGGAACGTGCAATACTCAATATCGAGGGAGTACTACAAGCATTGGTCTATGGCAAGGCAAACTCAATCCTTGGCAACGTGCTTTGTGCTGAGGTTAAGATTGAAGAAGGTTCAGAGTTGACAGAACTTGGTATCCGCAACATACTGAAAGAGCAGTTGCAGGACTTCAAGATTCCTCGCCGAATTAAGTTCGTGAACACATTCTCATTGACAAGAACAGGAAAAATTAAACGCTCATGAATATATTAGTTACAGGTTGCTCTCGCGGTGTTGGTCTTGAAATCTGCCGTGTGTTGTTGGAGCAAGGAAATACAGTCTATGGTGTGGCTCGCAGCTATACCGATGAATTTAAGGAACTTGAAGTCGAATACGCAGGTCGTCTCTTCTTCAAGTGTGTTGACCTTTCTGATAGCAAAGGTGTACGCAAGACAATCTTTAAGGAGTTTGTAGGCAATGGTGTCCAGCTTGATAGCTATGTCAATAATGCAGCTATGGCTTACGACGATATTGTGACAAACCTCAATCTTGACCGATTGAAGGCAATGTACGATGTCAATGTCTTCACTCCGATGATGATGACCAAGTATGCCATCCGAAACATGTTACTTCATCATACAAAGGGAAGTATTGTGCATATTTCAAGTATATCGGCACACACTGGCTACAAAGGCTTGGCAATGTATGCTTCATCAAAGGGTGCTCTAGAAGCATTCTCAAAAGACACAGCTCGCGAGTGGGGACAACTCGGAGTCCGCAGCAATGTAGTTGTGCCAGGCTTCATGGAAACCAAGATGAGCAGCGCTTTGACAGAAGACCAGAAAGACCGAATTTACAAGCGCACTTCACTGAAGGCAGCCACCTCAGTTCGTTCAGTAGCCGAGACTGTAGCTTTCCTTGTAAGCGATAAAGCTTGCAGTATCACTGGTCAGAATGTTCATGTTGATAATGGGACGATATAAGATATGAATATATTAACATTTGACATTGAGGACTGGTATAATCATGATGATTATTCAGAAGATTTTGAATGGGATAAGTTTGAAGTTCGGTTATATGAAGGTGTAGATAAGATACTTCAAGCTTTATCTGACAGTAAAACTAAAGGTACTTTCATGTGTCTTGGATGGGTTGCGGAAAAGCATCCTTCTATTATTAAGCAAATCGTTGCCGAAGATCATCATATAGGTTGTCATTCGTATCAACATCAATTAGCAACCAAGTTTACAAGAGAAGAATTCAAGCAAGATACATACAAGGCAAAATGTTTGATAGAAGATGTGGCCGGTTGTGAGGTTAATGCTTATAGAGTTCCTTCGTTTTCTATAACTAAAGAAAATAAGTGGACATTTGATGTGTTAATTGAACTGGGCTTTAAATATGATAGTTCTGTTTTTCCTTTGACTCATGAGTTTGGTGGTATTCCAGGGTTCAAGGCTACTCCTTCACTAATTAAGACATCTAACGGAGTTTTAAAGGAGTTCCCCATAAGTCTCGGTAAAATATTAGGTCGTGACATAGTATTTTCTGGAGGTGGTTATTTTAGAATTATGCCATATGGTATAATATCTAATCTAACAAGAAAGTCTGACTATTTAATGTCATATTTTCATCCTAGTGACTTTGACCCTCTCCAACCTCAAATGCCTCAACTATCAAGAATGCGACAATTTAAAAATAGAGTTGCACTAAAAGGAGCTTATACTAAATTTGTAAAATACATAAAAGATTTTAATTTCATAAATTTATGTGAGACTGATAATCTCGTTGATTGGTCTTCCTCTCAAACAGTTACTTTAGACGATATTTAACTTTAAGTACAATTCTCAAAAAATAAGACAAAGCAACAAAAAAATATTCCTTCATTTGTTGAAGGTTGATCTTGGAGGTCAGGTTGATGAAAGCTTTCCTAAGCTTGATGATGCGACTTTGAGAAAATTGTACAGACTTGCTTCTAAGCAAGCAGTAAGGGGGATTGCATTTGAAGGATTACAACAAATGAATGCCAATAGGAATGGTGGTATTGAAACTATTCTTAATTGGTCTGCTTCTGTCATGTAAATTGAAAAGAGAAACGAGTTAGCCAACAACGTTGCTCCTGAAGTTTTTGAACTTTTTTCGAAGAAAGGCTTTCAATCCGTCATGATGAAGGGACAAGTGGTTGCTACAGAGTACGCTTTTCCTTTGAGAAGTGAAAGTGGTGATATAGACTTATATTTTACCGAAGAAGAAGGTAAACGGCTGCGGAAATTGTAAAAAGCAGGGCTGTAGGTATAAAGAGCGAAGTTCCTTATAACATCTTTCAAAAGTGGTATAAGGATACTCGTAAAAAACAGTTGAAGTCAAAGTAGATGGTATTCCACCAGCAGAGGAAGAGCGGGAATCTATACTGGTTTCAATGTCTCATAAAGCATTGGTCATCCCGATAATTCTGTTCGCATCTGGATCGAAATTTGTATAAGCAATAGTCTGCATTTGTTCCCAAAGAATTTAAGCTACCGTGACCTTACCGTATGGTAGAGATATTATGGATTTTTCTTGATGTGGAATTGAAGAGTATTATGTCCGACGGATATAACGTTTATGTTTTTATTGGTGATGAATTGAAATCAGCCCGATTCAAAGATACTGTTCACCCGATTTGTATGTTTCATGCCAACAACAAGTTTGTTAAGGCGGCTAATCAAGGCAACGAACCGAATGCGGAGATTATGCTAATATAGCCTCTGGCAAAATCATATTGGCGGTAGACTAATGTTGAATTCAAACGTATTATTTAATAAAACTTGGTTTAGTATACTGTAAAGTGCCCTTTCAAAGGGGGATACCCTGAATTGAGCTGACATTTAGAAATGAATTAATACAAATGCATTTTATATGATAACAAAAAAAATCCCTTTTTCACCTCCTGATATGACTTATGCAGAAGTTGAGGAGGTTAAAGAATCCATCCTTTCCGGATGGATTACTACAGGTCCGAGAACCAAGGAGTTTGAAAATATGATTGCTATGTGCTGCGGAACGAACAAAGTGGTTTGTTTGAATTCGGCTACAGCATGTATGGAGATGATTCTGCGTGTGCTGGGAGTTGGACCGGACGATGAGGTGATCACTTCTGCTTATACGTATACGGCTACAGCAAGCGTGACGTGCCACGTAGGGGCGAAGGTGGTAATGGTTGATACTGCTCCGGACTCCTTTGAAATTGATTATTCAAAACTGGCTGATGCGATTACTCCAAGAACTAAAGCCATTCTTCCTGTAGATTTGGCTGGGGTTGTTTGTGACTACGATAAGATTTTTGCAGCTGTGAAAAGTAAGAAAGATATATTTGTTCCTGCAAATGACATTCAGAAAGCGTTTGGGCGTGTGGTAGTTTTGGCTGATGCTGCTCATGCATTTGGCGCTAAATGGCATGGTAAGATGTGTGGTGAGATTGCAGATTTTACCTCTTTTTCATTCCATGCTGTGAAAAATCTTACTACAGCAGAAGGTGGGGCACTGACTTGGAGACCAGTTGAAGGAATGGATGATGAATGGATTTACAAACAGTTTCAGTTGCTTTCTCTTCATGGTCAGAATAAGGATGCTCTTACAAAAACTCAGCTTGGAGCTTGGGAGTATGACATCGTTGCACCTAATTATAAATGTAATATGACGGATATTATGGCTGCAATAGGTCTCGCTCAATTGAAGCGTTATCCCGAGATGCTTTATCGCCGCCGCCAGATTATTGAACGTTATGATGCTGCGCTCGAAGCAAGTGAGATACCTGTACGGGTGCTGAATCATTATGGAGATGAACATTCTTCAAGTGGCCATTTGTATCTTGTCCGTCTTCTTGGCAAGACATTGGAGCAGAGAAACGAAGTTATTAATCGGATGGCTGAGCGTGGTATCGCTTGCAATGTTCACTATAAACCGCTTCCAATGATGACGGCATATAAGAATTTGGGATTTGATATTAATGATTATCCTAACGCATATAACCAATTCGT
>ERZ810302.396-NODE-396-length-8485-cov-4.56726_pt1 | contig 8485 bp, 7 predicted proteins | sample MGYA00520484_ERZ810302 | MGnify/ENA primary metagenome ERZ810302 (study PRJEB31588, sample SAMN03401223) | human gut metagenome | study: EMG produced TPA metagenomics assembly of the PRJNA231909 data set (A prospective, longitudinal analysis of the... | reverse complement strand
CTGTATTTATGCCCTTCATCTTTTGAATATGTGTAAGGACATTTTTGAGCCGGCATAAAAATGATTTTTACAATAATTAGAAATAGAAATGAGGCGAGAGAAGAATTTGAAAAATTCATTTCGAAAAGTGTGGAAATATTAGCAGGAGATGAGATGAAAATGAATATTCACAAAGATAAGATGCTATGGTATAATACAAAGTACTGTATTAGGACTTCTGATGAGAGAAGCTGAAATATGGGAAAAGATTTAAAAGGCAAAGAGCTTGGATTGTGAATATCCACTTGATTGTCATTTGATATGTTGGTCAATCAAAGATTTAGCTATTGGACTGGGATAAAATCAAAGGATTTATAGGAGGAAATATAAAAAATGAAATTAGGAATCGTCGGATTACCCAATGTTGGAAAAAGTACATTATTTAATTCATTGACAAAGGCAGGCGCAGAATCTGCAAATTATCCGTTCTGTACCATTGACCCTAATGTAGGTGTTGTTACAGTGCCGGATGAGAGACTGAAGCTTCTCGGAGACTTTTATCATTCTAAGAAAGTGACACCTGCTGTAATTGAATTCGTAGATATTGCAGGACTTGTAAAGGGAGCATCCAAAGGAGAAGGCCTTGGAAACCAGTTCCTTGCAAATATCCGTGAGGTAGATGCAATCGTTCATGTAGTCCGCTGCTTTGAAGATTCCAATGTTATCCATGTAGATGGAAGTATTGATCCTATCCGTGATATTGAAACTATTAATCTGGAGCTGATCTTCTCAGACCTTGAGATCCTTGAGAGAAGAATTGCAAAAGTTACAAAAACAGCACGCATGGACAAAGAGGCTGCCAAGGAGCTTGATTTCCTTCAGAAGGTAAAAACACATCTGGAAGATGGCAAGATGGCAATTACTATGGAAATGGAAAATGAAGATGAAGAAGCCTGGATGTCTACTTATAATCTGCTTACCTGGAAGCCTGTGATCTATGCAGCAAACGTAGCAGAAGGAGATCTGGCTGATGACGGTGAAAGCAACAGCCATGTACAGGCAGTGCGCAAATATGCGGCAGAGCAGAACAGTGAGATTTTCGTTATCTGTGCAGAAATCGAAGAAGAGATCTCTGAACTGGATGATGATGAGAAGAAAATGTTCCTGGAGGATCTGGGACTGACAGAATCAGGACTTGAGAAACTTGTAAAAGCAAGCTATCATCTCCTTGGACTGATGAGTTTCCTTACTTCAGGTGAGGATGAGACAAGAGCATGGACGATTAAAATCGGAACAAAGGCTCCGCAGGCAGCAGGTAAGATCCATACAGATTTTGAGCGAGGATTTATTAAAGCTGAGGTTGTAAATTATCAGGATCTTCTGGACTGTGGTTCCTATGCAGGTGCCAGAGAGAAAGGTCTTGTAAGAATGGAAGGTAAAGAATACGTTGTACAGGATGGAGATGTGATCTTATTCCGATTCAATGTATGATGAACAGGTGATTTATGGAAATGTCGATACGTTTTCCGGGACCCGGCCTGGTCTTTGATTATGTGCCGCGCTCATTTCAGATATTTGGAATGGAATTTACCATATATGGAGTACTGATTGCTGTGGGTGCTCTTCTTGGAATGGGACTTGTGACACTTGAAGCGAAACGAAATGGGGAAGATCAGAACAGGTATCTCGATATGATACTTATCTCCCTGCTGGTTTCAGTGGCAGGTTCCAGATTATTTTATGTGGCTTTTTCATGGGGATTTTATAAAGAAAATCTGAATGCCATACTGGACTTTCGAAATGGTGGTTACGCTTTATATGGTGGTCTGCTCTTTGGATTTCTTGCGGCAGCGGTATTTTGCAGGATTACCAAAACGTCATTCTGGCAGAGTGTCGATATTGCGTGTCCCGGAATACTTCTGGGACAGGCTATAGGGCGCTGGGGTAACTTTTTTAACAGAGAGTCTTTCGGAGAATATACAGATCTGCCATGGGCAATGCAGATACCGGTTTCAGCTGTGCGGTCAGGAGAAGTTTCGGGAGCAATGAGAGATAATCTGCTGACTATAAATGGGATTTCATATATTCAGGTTCAGCCGATTTTTCTTTATGAAAGTCTGTGGTGTCTGCTGCTATTTCTGCTGTTGATGGCCATGCGCCGAAAAAAGAAATATGAAGGCGAATTGTTTATGATCTATCTGGCAGGTTATGGTCTGGGAAGGTTTTTCTTTGAATGGTTCAGAACAGATAAGCTTTATATTCCGGGGACAAAAGTGGGGATTTCGCTGGTAATTTCCGCTATATTATTTGCTGTTTTTATGCCTGTAGTGATCGTACGCAGAGTGATGGCACAGAAAAGAGATACTATACGCCGGCAGAGGAAAAAAAGATTTCTGGATGAGTCAGTGAAAGAAAAACAGATGTTTCCTGAGACTTCTGAAATGAAACCGGAACCGGAAATCCGGCCGGAGATGGATGAACAGGTAAAGCCAGATGTGGGAACTTCTCCCACAAATTCAAAAGAAGAACAGTAAAAAAACATATATCTGAAAGATAAGTGGGTTGAAAGTGGAAATTCAACCCACTTTTTATGTATAAAAGCCCATTTTTCTCGTAAAAATAAGGTTGTTTCATAAATGTTAACAGAGTTCTAAATTTTAAAAATCTTTTTCTCCCCCTTGTTTTTTCAGCCTAAATAGTTTAGAATAAGCACATAAGTGGTAGAAAGTGGTGAATAGTGGTGGTGAGTGGGGAATAACGGCAGAGTCCATTACCACCTGAGAAATCTGAAGGGGAGATTCAGATTTTGCGAGAGTAGGTGAGTAACATGTTCATGGGAGAGTATAACCACACGATCGACGCGAAGGGGCGTCTGATCATTCCTTCTAAATTCAGGGAGCTCTTAGGGGAAGAGTTTGTTCTGACAAGAGGGCTTGATGGCTGTCTTTACATTTATCCGATGGATGAATGGGAATCCTTTGAAATGAAGCTCAGATCTTTACCACTTACAAATAAAAATGCCAGAACTTTTTCACGATTCTTTGTAGCTGGAGCAACTACATGTGAACTGGACAGGCAGGGACGAATCCTTGTACCGCAGACATTGCGCGAATTTGCCGGTCTGGAGAAAGATGTGGTTCTGACAGGTAATCTGAACAGAATTGAAGTTTGGAGCAAAGAAAAATGGAATGAGATCTGTGATTATGATGACATGGACAGCATTGCAGAGAGCATGCAGGACATGGGAATCACAATCTGACAGGTCTCGTTTGAAGTATCTTGCAAAGTAAATCCAGACAGGAGACGGAGATGGAATTTAAACACAAATCTGTATTACTGGAAGAGACCATTGAAGGTTTGAATATCAAACCGGACGGAATCTACGTGGATGGTACTTTAGGAGGTGCAGGGCATGCCGGTGAGGTATGCAGGAAACTTTCTGCCAAGGGGAGATTTATTGGCATAGATCAAGACCAGGATGCGATAATTGCTGCGAGTGAGAGGTTAGCCCCCTATAAACAGGCGACGATCATTCGCAGCAATTATTGTTACATGGTACAGGAACTGGCAGCAAGAGGCATCTATAAAGTCGACGGGATTCTCCTTGATCTTGGAGTATCTTCCTATCAGCTTGACAATGAAGAACGCGGTTTTACCTACAGGGTAGATGCACCGCTCGATATGCGCATGGACCAGCGCCAGACGCAGACAGCCGGCGATATTGTCAATGGCTATGAAGAAAAAGAATTATACCGTATTATTCGTGATTACGGTGAAGATAAATTTGCAAAAAATATTGCAAAACATATTGTTGCCGCCAGACAGGTGAAACCGATCACAACCACCGGAGAACTGACAGAGATTATCAGAGAATCCATTCCCATGAAGATGCAGGTGAAGTCAGGACATCCGGCCAAGAGAACTTTTCAGGCAATCCGTATTGAGCTTAATAGAGAGCTCGATGTGCTGCGGGATTCTCTGGATGGAATGATCGATATCCTTGATGATGGCGGAAGACTTTGCATTATCACTTTTCATTCTCTGGAGGACAGAATTGTAAAGACGATTTTCAGAAAAAATGAGAATCCGTGTACCTGCCCTTCAGATTTTCCTGTATGCGTATGCGGGAAGAAATCCAAAGGAAAAGTGATCACAAGAAAGCCGATTCTTCCGGGGGAGACAGAGATGGAAGAGAATCCGCGTTCCAAAAGTGCAAAGCTTCGGATTTTTGAGAGAGTATTATAATTAGAGAGGCATGAAATGGCGAGAACGACCAGGAGTGAAACAGCAAGAAGAAGCAGAACCAGTGCCAGAACAAACAGAGGAATGTATGTTGACGGAAATACGGTCAGACGTCTTGCAGAAGTTCCGGAGAGAAAGAGGCAGCCGGGAAGACAGAATCCGGGAAGGCAGCAGACCAATCGAAACCGAAGAGTGCAGGCGAGTCCTGCGCAGGTACCAAGGCAGAAACATCAGTTGAGTAAAGAAGCACAAAAGAACAGGCAGAAGGCGACTGCAATGAACTGGGGATTTGTAGCGTTTCTGGCAGTTGTATGTGTGGCGATATTATTCTGCTCTGTGAAATATCTTCGTTACAAATCAGAGATTACCGCAAAGATGAGTACAGTTGCATCTCTTGAGGAAGAACTGGCAGATTTAAAAGAAGACAATGATGCATATTACAGCCAGGTGACATCAAATGTGGATCTGAATAAGATCAAGCAGACTGCATTGGGGAGACTGGGGATGAAATATCCGTCAGATGATCAGACAGTAACCTATTCTACATCGGGTAACAGCTATGTAAGACAGTATCAGGATATACCAGATTCAAAGTAGGTGATTAATTGAGCAATACGGGAAGAAAGAGTCGAAGAAGACCACAGAGAAAAATAAATCAAAACATGAAAGAAAAGCTGCTGATATTGTTTGGAATTGTGTTACTGCTTCTGGTAATATTAGTGCTGAGAATTACTTATATTAATGCTACCAGTGGAAGCAAATACAAAAAACAGGTGTTAAGCCAGGCACAGCAGAAATATGAGAGCCAGGTACTGCCGGCAAAGAGAGGCGATATTTATGACAAGAACGGAAATATACTGGCTACCAGCAATAAAGTTTATAATGTGATCCTGGACTGTAAAACTGTAAATTCAGATGAGGACTATGTAGAGCCAACAATACGTGCCTTAAATGAGGTGCTGGGGATTGATGAAGAAACAGTGCGTTCTCTTTTGGCCGATTCAAGAACCAGCCAGAGTCAGTATCAGGTACTGACAAAACAGCTGTCTATGGACAAAAAGAAAGAATTTGAAAAATATAAGGCAGAGGATGAAGATTCCGGTCTTACTAAAGCGCAGGCAAAGGAACGGGCAAATATCAAAGGCGTCTGGTTTGAAGAGGATTATCTGAGAAGTTACCCGTTTAATGAAACAGCATGCGATACAATTGGTTTTGCACTGGACAGAGATGTGGCAGATATCGGACTGGAAGGGTACTATAACAGCACACTGACAGGCGTAGACGGAAGACAGTATGGGTATATCAATGATGATTCAGATGTGGAGCAGACCATTATTGCTGCGGTGAATGGAAAAAGCATTCAGACCAGCATTGACATCGGTGCACAGCAGATTGTTGAGAAATATGTTAATGGATTTAAAGAGGCAATGGGGGCCAAGAATATAGGTGTCATTGTTGAAAATCCGTCCACCGGTGAGATTATTGCCATGGATGGTGGTGACCGTTATGATCTGAATAATCCGAGAGATCTTTCCGCTGTATATACAGAAGATGAAATCAAAGCGATGAATGATGTGGAAACAGTGGAGGCTCTGAATGGTATGTGGAGTAATTTCTGCGTCACAGATGCCTATGAGCCGGGATCTGTTGTAAAGCCGATCGTCATGGCTTCTGCATTGGAAAAGGGTGCGATACAGGAAACAGATACATTTGTATGCGATGGATCGCAGACTTTTGGAGATACTATGATCAAGTGTGCGGTTTATCCGAGCGCACATGGCACAGAGACACTGGGAGAGGTAATTGCAAACTCCTGTAATGATGCAATGATGCAGATTGGTGCCAAGATGGGAGCTACTCAGTTTATCAAAGCACAGAGTCTGTTTAATTTCGGAACAAGGACAGGGATTGACCTGCCGAATGAAGGCGCAGGTATTATCCATACTAAGGACAGTATGGGGGAAACAGAACTTGCATGTTCTGCTTTTGGACAGGGTTTTACCTGTACCATGATCCAGGAAATCAATGCGATGAGTTCCGTTATCAATGGCGGATATTATTATCAGCCGCATCTTGTGACAAAGGTTCTTGACAGTAATGGTGGAACTATAAAAACAATCTCGCCGATACTTCTGAAGCAGACGATTTCCTCCAGGATTTCCAGTGATATCAGAAGCTATATGGCATTGAGTGTACAGCAGGGTACCAGCCGTCATTCCAAAGTGCAGGGTTACAGTTCAGGCGGTAAAACAGGTACAGCGGAGAAATACCCGCGAGGAAACGGAAAATATCTGGTTTCTTTTATTGGATTTGCTCCTGTAGATGACCCGGCTGTGGTAATTTATGTAGTTGTAGATGAACCGAATGCAGAGGATCAGGCAAACAGTACTTATCCGCAGTATATTGCACAGGGAATCCTTTCGGAGCTTCTTCCGTATCTGAATGTAGTGCCGGATGAATCTGAAGATGGAACAGTGCCGGAGACAGAATTGTGGGAAGGGTTTAAGGGACATTTAAAGAGTACTTCCATATCGGACAGCGAACTTGACAGTGACGGTAATCTGGTGGATGCAGATGGCAATCTGATAGACTGGGATGGAAACCGGATTGATGAAAACGGATATCTGCTGGATGCCAATGGAGATCACATATTGGATGAGGAAGGCAATTATAAGATGTCTACAAATCTTGTCAGTGCTTCGGGAAGTACGGATGCAGATTCTTCAGGAGATGCAGTATCCAATCCTGATGCACCTGCACCTCTGGAGGATGATGAAGCTGAGACGACTGAGGATAATGACGAAGAGACAGACGGTATTACCAATGAAGAAGCAGGTCTGGAATAAAAACGTATAGTTATAGCTCCGCAGAGAATGGTCATATATTGTTATGACAATCTCTGCGGAGCTTTTTTTATGAAAAAAAATATGACGTTTCACAAGAGAAAAATATGGGTGGTATTACTCTGCTGTATTTTAATGATGACAGGCCTTATCGGAAGACTGATATATCTTATGTGTTTCAGATCAGACTATTATTATAAGAAAGCAAAAGAACTTCACGAAAGAGAGAGAGAGATCAAAGCGGCCAGAGGGGAGATTCTGGATGCAAAGGGAAAAGTTCTGGCATCAAACAGGACGGTATGTACAATCTCTGTGATCCACAGTCAGATTAAAGAACCTGAAAAAGTAATCGCCCTGCTGTCTGAAAAACTGAAAATAGATGAGGCAGAAGTGAGAAAAAGAGTGGAGAAAATCTCTTCCATAGAAATAGTAAAGACAAATGTGGAAAAAAGTACAGGTGATGAGATAAGAGAGTGCAGTCTGGCAGGGGTGAAAGTTGATGAGGATTATAAGCGTTACTATCCATGTGGAAGTCTGGCTTCAAAAGTCATTGGCTTTACGGGAGGTGATAATCAGGGAATTATCGGTCTGGAAGTGAAATATGAAGAAATCCTGAAGGGACAGCCGGGTAAAATCCTGACAACAACAGATGCCAGGGGTGTGGAAATTGATAAATTGGGTGAGACAAGGGAAAAACCGATAGAGGGGAAAAGCCTGATAATCAGCCTTGATGTAAATATTCAGGAATTTGCGCAGCAGTCAGCTTTGAAAGTAATGGAGGAAAAGCAGGCAGAACGTGTATCTATCCTGCTGATGAATCCACAGAACGGCGAAATATATGCATGTGTCAATGTGCCGGAATTTGACCTGAATGATCCTTTTACCCTGACAGATGATCTGAATATGCAGTTAAATGAATCCGGGATAACAATACCGTCGGAAGATCACAATGAACAAAGTGAACTGGCAGTGCAGACAGCATCAGGAAAAACAAATACAGAAAGAAAGCAGGAATTACTGAATCAGATGTGGAGAAATCCCTGTTTGAATGATACTTATGAACCGGGCTCCACATTTAAAATCATCACCATGGCAGCCGGACTGGAGGCTGGTGTTGTTTCACCTGGGGACCGTTTTTATTGTCCCGGATATAAAGTGGTGGAGGATCGCAGAATCCACTGTGCAAAAAGAACAGGACATGGATCCCAGAATTTTGTGGAAGGTGCACAGAATTCCTGTAACCCTGTGTTTATAGAGGTGGGGCTTCGCCTTGGGGTAGAACGTTATTATAAGTATTTCAGACAGTTTGGACTTCTGGATAAAACCGGGACAGATCTTCCGGGAGAGGCAGGAACTATTATGCATCAGAAGAAAAATATGGGAGAAGTGGAACTGGCAACGGTTTCTTTTGGACAGTCTTT
>ERZ810302.393-NODE-393-length-8532-cov-4.07939_pt1 | contig 8532 bp, 6 predicted proteins | sample MGYA00520484_ERZ810302 | MGnify/ENA primary metagenome ERZ810302 (study PRJEB31588, sample SAMN03401223) | human gut metagenome | study: EMG produced TPA metagenomics assembly of the PRJNA231909 data set (A prospective, longitudinal analysis of the... | reverse complement strand
GCTGCATAATTATGCAGCACTCTTTGAAAACAGGACGCTGGTTCTGCAGAAAGCATTTGGTCGGTTTGACGAACACGAACCGGAATTTCAGCAGTTTGTAGAAGAAAACAGGGACTGGGTCGAAGATTATGGACTGTATATGGCACTGAAAGTATCCAATGGAAACCAGAACTGGCAGAGCTGGCCGGAAAATATTCAAAAAAAACAACCGGTTGCGCTTGCAAAGTGCCGAAAAGAGATGTATAATAACATCATGTTTTGGGTGTTTTGCCAATATAAGTTCTTCCAGCAGTGGGGAAAACTTAGGGAATATGCCAACAGCAAAGGAATCCAGCTGATCGGAGATGTACCATTTTATGTGGGAAAGGACAGCGTGGATACCTGGATGCATCCGGAACAGTTTTTACTGGATGAGAATGGCGAAGCTGCTTATGTGGCAGCTGCAATTCCGGATAAGTTTTCCGAAACAGGTCAGGTATGGGGAAATCCACTGTATAACTGGCCTCTCATGCAGGAGGATGGGTTTTCCTGGTGGAAACGAAGAATGCAGATCAGTACAAAGCTCTTTGATGTAATCCGGATGGATCATTTCATCGGGTTCGTCAAAAATTATATGGTTCCGAAAGATGCCACGGATGCTTCAGGCGGACGGTGGATGAAGGGACCGGGGCGCAAACTGACCGACGCTTTGAATTCCGTTTTGAATGGAACAACAGTGATCGCCGATGATTACGGCGGCAAGGCATTGATACCGGGAGTGAAAAAACTCCTTGCAAAGACAGGGTGGCTGGACACAAAAGTTCTGATGTTTGCATTTGACGGAGATCCGTCCAATGAACATCTGCCACATAATTATCCGGGAAGCCACACAGTGGTATACGCGGGAACGCATGACAATGATACGATTGTAGGATATTTCAGGGACAAGACAGAATATGAACTGGCTTATCTGTATGAATATCTCAACATCAGCAGTCAGGAAGAAATCCCGGATGCACTGATCCGGTGTGCATATGCAAGTATTGCAGACATCGCGGTCATACAGATGCAGGATTTGCTGAAGCTCGGGAACGAGGCAAGAATGAATGCACCGTCTACCGTGGGTTATAACTGGCGGTGGAGATTGAACAAAGAACAGCTCGCGGAAAGCCGTCGGGCGTGGATACGGAATCTTGCGGCGGTATACCGCAGATGACGCAGAAATTACGATATAGAGCGCAGAGGCGTTTTATATAGATACTTTTGAACTATCATTTTTGAAAAAGGAGAGGAAAACGATGAAAAAGAAAGTATTAGCAGCAATGCTTGTCGCAGCAATGACAGCTACAATGTTCGCTGGATGCGGCAGCAAGGACAACGGAGCATCTAATGATGGAACACAGGCAGCAAACAGTGGAAGCACTTCCGAGTCAGCAGAACCGGTTGATGTAAAACTTACTGTTATGGGACCTTCCGAGGATCAGGATGATGCACAGGGGGCATGGTTAAAGACAGAGTGTGAGGCATTTAACGAGGAACATCCGGAGTGGAACATTAAATATGAATATGTAACATGTTCAGAGTCTGATGCAAAAGACACCGTATTACAGGATCCTGCAAGTGCAGCGGATGTATACATGTTTGCAAATGACCAGATTGCTGATCTGGTTGATGCCGGAGCATTAACAAAGCTCGGTGGAGATGTAGCAGAATATGTTAAGAGCTCCAACCCAGAAGCTATGGCAGCAACTGTTACATACAACGGAGATATTTATGGTGTTCCTTATACACCAAATACATGGTTTATGTATTATGATAAGAGAGTCTTCTCAGAAGATGATGTAAAGAGCCTTGATACAATGCTTGAGAAAGGAAAAGTTTCTTTCCCATTATCTAACTCCTGGTATATTCAGGCTTTCTATGTAGCAAACGGATGTACATTATTTGGTGATGGTACTGATGCAGCAGCAGGTGTCGATTTTAGTGGTGACAAGGCAGCAGCAGTTACTGAGTATCTTGTAGACCTTTGCAAGAATCCAAACTTCATTAATGATGCAGACGGAGCAGGTATTGCCGGTTTACGTGATGGCAGCGTTAATGCCATTTTCTCAGGTACATGGGATGCAGAATCTGTAAAAGAAGCTCTTGGCGATAACATGGGTGTTGCAGCTCTTCCTACTGTAAATATCGGAGGAACAGAGGGTCAGATGAAATCTTTCATAGGATCTAAAGCAATCGGCGTTAATCCAAATACAGAGAATATGCAGGTTTCCATGGCTTTAGCGGCTTACCTTGCAGGTGAAGATGCCCAGAAAGATCATTATGATATGAGAAATATCCTTCCTACAAATACAAACATTGCAATCTCAGATGATGAAATTGCTACGGCAGTTACAAAAGTTATGACAGATACATCTATCATGCAGCCATTAGTAAGCGAAATGAGCAACTACTGGTCACCGGCTGAGAACATGGGTAAAGCACTGGTCGCTGGTGAGATCACAGCTGATAACGCAGCAGAGAAAACAGAAGATATGAATACAACAATGAACACAGACATTGCACAGTAAAAAGATTTCTTCTGATAGAAATCCCAGGGTGCCCGGACGGGCATCCTGGATGTTTCTACATTGAGATTTAAAGGAGGCCCATAACGTGAAAAAGGCTGGAATGAAAAAAGGAAAAAATAAAGAATTTTCAACACCGTACACGGTTACAAATGCGGTGGCAAAAGGAAATATAATCACAAAACTTTCCCTGTTAATTATGGGCTTAGGAAATATTGCACATAAACAAATTGGAAAGGGAATCATGTTTCTTGCAGTAGAAGCTGCATATATCTGGTACATGATTCAGTCAGGAATTTATAATTTATCTATGCTGCCATCTCTTGGATGGAGAGAGCAGGAAAAAGTATGGAACGAAAAAAAGAGTATTTATGAATATACAGCAGGTGACCAGTCAGCACTGATTCTGTTGTATGGAGTGGCAACAGTTTATATTACAGCAATGTTTATCATTGTCTGGAGAGAGTCCGTAAAGAGCTCTTATAAATCGGAAGTGCTGGCAAAATCAGGAAAGCACTTAAACAACTTTAAAGAAGACTGCAAGAGTTTGTTAGATCAAAATTTATATAAATTACTGTTGGCAGCGCCGGTTATGGGAATTTTAATTTTTACGATCTTACCACTGATCTATAACATTACCATGGCGTTCACGAACTACAGTAAGGTCAACGATCATCTGGTATTATTTGACTGGGTGGGACTGGCAAATTTCAAGAAGATTTTAAACTTCGGTGACAGCATCGGCAAGCAGTTCTATTCCGTATTAGGATGGACACTGATCTGGGCCATTGTAGCAACCGCATTAAACTATATCCTCGGTATGATCTTAGCAATTATCATCAACCGTAAGGAGACAAAAGGAAAGGCATTTTGGAGATTCTGTTTTGTACTTTCCATCGCAGTACCGCAGTTCGTATCACTGCTGATCATGCGTACCATGTTACAACCGACCGGTATCGTCAATACGCTGTTATTAAAATATGGTCTGATCGATACCGCATTACCGTTCTTTTCAAATGCAACATGGGCAAGAGTAACGGTTATTGTTATTAACCTCTGGGTAGGTATTCCGTATACGTTACTTCAGGTAACTGGTATTTTACAGAATATTCCGGGTGAACTTTATGAGGCAGCAAAGATCGACGGAGCGAATGCTGTACAGACTTTCTTTAAGATCACATTGCCTTACATGTTATTCGTTATGACGCCGTACCTGATCACACAGTTTACGGGAAATATCAATAACTTCAATGTCATCTTCCTTCTGTCAGGTGGAAATCCTACTCCGGTGGATGCCACGGCAGGAAAGACAGACCTTCTTGTTACCTGGCTGTATAAGCTGACGGTTGATAAGAACTATTATAACTTAGGTGCTGTTATTGGTATTATGACATTTATTGTACTTGCGATCGTAGCATTGGTAACATATCGCAATACCGCATCCTATAAAGATGAGGAGGGATTCATGTAATGAACTGGACACATACGAGTACAGCAGCAGTGGCTGCGAAAAAAAGTGGTGCACCCAATACGGCAAAAATCCGTAAAACAGTGATAAATGTGATTGTTCACATTTTCCTGGCAATACTGGCATTTATCTGGGTTCTCCCGATTTTCTGGGTAATCCTTACAAGTTTCCGTGGAGAGAAAGGTTCTTATGTAAGTACATTTTTCCCGAAAACCTATACATTTAATAATTACATCAAATTATTTACAGACACCAGTATTTTAAACTTTCCGAAGATGTTTATGAATACCTTTGTGATCGCAATTTTTACCTGCATCATTTCTACCATCTTTGTACTTTCAGTGGCATACAGTATGTCAAGAATGCGATTTAAGATGAGAAAACCGTTTATGAATATTGCGATGATCATTGGTCTGTTTCCATCTTTCATGTCCATGATCGCTGTGTACTATATTTTAAGAGCACTTAATTTAGCAGATGGTGCAATGATCCGTGTAGCACTTATCATCGTGTTCTCCGCCGGTTCCGGTGCAGGATTTTATGTTGCGAAGGGATTTTTTGATACAATCTCAAAATCGCTGGATGAGGCAGCGATTATCGATGGAGCGACAAGATGGAATGTATTTACAAAGATTACTGTACCGCTCAGTAAGCCGATCATCGTATATACGATTTTAACATCCTTTATGGGACCATGGGTTGACTTTATTTTTGGTAAAGTTATCTGCCGTGCAGATGCACAGTATTATACGGTGTCTATTGGTCTTTGGAAGATGCTTGAGAAAGAGTATATCGACAGCTGGTATACCTGTTTCGCTGCAGGTGCAGTTGTGGTATCAATTCCGATTGCAATTCTGTTCTTAATGACACAGAAGTTCTATGTGGAAGGTATGACCGGAGCTGTCAAGGGCTGATCCACAGGATACAAATGGAATATGAAGGCACATTCTGGTGTGTCATTGGGCAGATGGGAAGTCTGCCGGGAGAGCAGGGACGGTTTGTTTCTGCTCTCTTTTTAAATTCATAGGAAATTGCGTCCTATGAATTTAAAAGCCCTCCGGGCAGGATGCGCATCTTGCGGAGCAGAAGTTAGCTGTAAACAGCACCGCTCGAGCGCGAAAGAGTCGCAAGCGACTCTTTATTCTAATAGAGTAGTTGAAGGATGCTGAGGTCAAATAGTGCAATCAGGAAGCTTGGGTGCACTATTGTGACTTTAACATAATTGAAAAAGCGCAGGCATATATGCGCAGAAATGAGGACTGAGATGAAAAAGAGAATCATTGCGGCTGTTTTAGCCGGTATGTTGATAGTTTCCGCAGGGGGATGTGGAAATGGGACAGCTTCATCAGGGAATGCTGTGGATAATTCGAATGGAATGGCGACGGAAAGTTCTGCGGATCAAGCCATAGCTTCTGCCGGGCAGGATGAAAATGCAGATGCTGACACGAAGGAGGGGGGAGTGACCGCCCTTTCTCTGATGCAGGAAGTCAATACCGGGGATGAACAGATCATTGATGATAATTACCGTACATGGTATGAGGTGTTTGTGTACAGCTTTTTTGACAGCGACGGGGACGGCATCGGGGATCTGAATGGTCTGACAGAAAAGTTAGATTATATCAATGACGGTGATCCGGCGACAGATACGGATCTTGGATGTAACGGAATCTGGCTGATGCCGGTCATGCCATCGACAACCTACCATAAATATGATGTGACGGATTACTGTGATATTGACCCGGAATACGGTACGATGGACGATTTTAAAAATCTGATCGCGGCATGCCATGAGAGGGGAATCAATGTCATTATCGATCTTGTCATGAACCATACTTCCTCCCAGCATGAATGGTTTAAAACGGCAGCAGATTACCTGAAAAACCTGCCGGAGGGAGCAGAGCCGGATGCGTCGGAGTGTCCTTATGTGGATTACTATAATTTTTCTAAGGAAATGCAGGGCGGTTACAGTAAGCTCGATGGTACAGACTGGTATTATGAGGCGCAGTTCTGGAGCGAGATGCCGGATTTAAACCTTGGCAGTCAGGCAGTCCGTGATGAATTTGACAAGATCGTAGACTTCTGGCTTGATCTGGGGGTGGACGGATTCCGCCTGGATGCGGCAAAAGAGTATTACAGCGGAAGTGTGGATAAAAATGTGGAAGTGTTGTCATGGTTTCATTCCATGGTAAAAGAGAAAAAAGAGGATGCCTATATCGTGGCGGAGGTCTGGACGGATCAGAATACCTACGCAAAATACTATGAGAGTGGTATTGACAGCTGTTTTGATTTTTCTTTTGCGGACAGCACCGGAACGATCACTTCCGTGCTTAAAAATGGTTCGGCATCTTCCTATGGAAAGGCGTTGGTAAATCTACAGGATAATCTTTCCCAGTACAGTGACAGCTATATCGATGCACCATTTTACACAAATCATGATATGGCACGAGGCGCAGGTTATTATTCTGGGGATGACAGTGAAAAACAGACAAAGATCGCGCAGGCAATGAATCTGTTGATGTCTGGAAGTGCTTTTCTGTATTATGGAGAGGAACTGGGCATGAAGGGTTCCGGTAAGGATGAAAATAAGCGTGCACCGATGTATTGGAGCGAAGATAGCGCAGACGATGGAATGTGCAAGGGACCTGCTGATATGGATGCCATAAAAATGAAATACGGTGCGCTCGAAACACAGGAGAAAGATGGAAACTCTATTTACCAGTTTGTAAAACAGACGATAAAACTCCGCAATGAGTACCCGGAAATAGCCCGTGGAACAGTAAAGTTTGAGGAGAATATTTCAGATGACAAGGTATGTGTCATAAAGAAAACATATGGTGATTCAGAAATACTTCTGGTTTACATTTTTGCTCCGGAGAGTGCGGATGTAGATTTATCCGGAGTTACAGTTGGAGAAAAGAGCGGAGGTGATCTTGCAGTTGGCGGTGTACTGCTGACGGGCACAGAAGAGGCAGTGCTCCAGGATGGAACACTGACAATGCCGGGATATTCGGTGGTGATAGTGAAATAATATGTCAGGCTGTGCCGGGCAGATTTAAGAGATTATGGACAGAGCAGGCAGTAATGTGCCTGCCAATCCAATTAGTAGTTCAGCAGGAAATCCGCAAATTTCGTATAGTAATCTTTCTGCTCGGAGCGGCTGAAAACACCAAAGTAGCAGCTGTCATAAATGCCATATTTCTGGATCCACTGATTATCGGTCAGTTCGATCGCACATGGATAGGACTCTGACTCGCCATCATCGGTGGAGTAGATCAGATGATCTTTATATTTTTCTAACACATCATCCGAAACATAGGTGCGCAGATCCATCAGCGCACCTTCTTCGGCATAATCGGTGTAAACACTTCCTGTACCGAAAAACAGATCCTCGCCGCCGGCACCGATCATCGTGGAAAGTACCATGTAGTCGTTGTAGTCCGTTGTTGCATTTGGATCATCGGAAAACTGCAGATTTGCAGAAACGTCGATTGGCTGCTGTTTTTTATCATAACCGGCAGCATCAGAAAATTCGTCAAACGCAGCCTCGGCATTTTCACTGGTTGTCTGGACATTGATCATGATGACGCTGAGTACCGGCTTGCGGTAAGTGATAAAATGATATCCCAGACCAATCACGATCGCAGCAATGACACCTCCAAATAAAATATGCAGTTTGTAATAGTCCCAGATATACTGAACTTTTGCCTTGTTCGAAAGTGCCTTAAAATCTGTCTTTTTTTCCATGGTATTTCTCCAATTCTAAATATTTGTCATATTTCCACTAGCATAACATATATAAAAAAATGAAAAAAGTGCCAATTTGTGAAGTTTTTCTAAAAAATGTTACTGTTTACACTATATGCGGGAGCAGTAACTAAAAATTTTCTGTACTCTGGTCCGTCAGTGTTTCTAAACAGGTCAGCACTTTTGACATATTTTCCATGATCGTATCGGTATTAAATAATTGCGGCTGCAAGACGGAGTTACGGATCGTGGAAAAAATGCCGCCGGAAAGAAACGAGGCGAGAAGTTCCGGGGATACGGAAAAGGTGCAGCTGCGTTGTTGGTGTTCTTTCAGATTACTTAAGATGTTAGAGTGTATTTCTTCATTAAAAATATCAAGCGGTGAGGCGGACATGTCGCTTTTTAAAATATTCTGGATCAGTGATTCGTGATCCTTAAAATAGAGTATGGACCTTTGGGTAAGGTAGAGCGTGTAAGCATAAATTCCGTTGGGGGAGTTTTCTCTTTTGCCTGTGAGATGAACTGATCCTGCTTTTGGCGGATAAAAAAAGAAAAGAAATCATACTTGTCTGCAAAATGTTTATAGAACGCGGCGCGCCGGATCGTTGCCTCATCACAAAGCTCATTCACAGTCAGATCGTCAAATCTTTTTTTCTCCAAAATAGTTACAAAGGCATCACACAGTGCCTTGTAGGGTTTTCGGATTCTTAAATCTGTTTTTTCTTCCATAATTATTCCGTCCTTTCGAAAAATAAACACGCTGGAAAAGATCCT
>ERZ810302.390-NODE-390-length-8541-cov-4.79342_pt1 | contig 8541 bp, 6 predicted proteins | sample MGYA00520484_ERZ810302 | MGnify/ENA primary metagenome ERZ810302 (study PRJEB31588, sample SAMN03401223) | human gut metagenome | study: EMG produced TPA metagenomics assembly of the PRJNA231909 data set (A prospective, longitudinal analysis of the... | reverse complement strand
TGCCCTCTTACGTCAGGGACGGAATCCGAAAGTGCGCAAGAATTCGGGCGTTATCCAACATTGCTCCAGATGATTTCTTTGAAACGCAGATTTGCATTCCCAAAAGAATTGATGAGCAGCGCCAAATCGGCGCGTTCTTCGACCGTCTGGACTCGCTCATCACCCTTCATCAGCGTAAGTATTGTGGTGTTGTTTCTTGGATGTTAGGGGTTGCGCTCGTAAGATTGGGCTCAGAAAGTGACGGTGCGTTCGGGGAGATGAAACATGTTCTACGATAAGGAATCGGATTTCGAAGACGATCTGGTCGCGGTGCTGAAACGCCATGGGTGGACCGATGGTGTGTTGGAATATCCAACCGAACAGGATCTCATCGACAACTGGGCCAACATCCTATTCGACAACAACAAAGGCATCGATCGCCTGAACGGGCAGCGCCTTACCAAGGGTGAGATGGCGCAGATCCTTGAACAGATCGAAACATTGCGCACGCCATTGGCGTTGAATTCCTTCATCAACGGCAAAACCGTGTCCATCAAACGTGACAATCCCGCAGACACAGCGCATTTCGGCAAGGAAATTAGCCTGAAGATCTACGATCGCCAGGAAATCGCCGCTGGGCAAAGCCGGTACCAAATCGCAAGACAGCCTATTTATCCAGCTAAAAATAAGATGCTGAACGATCGCAGGGGAGACGTTTGCCTGCTTATCAACGGCATGCCGGTCATCCATATCGAACTGAAGAAAAGCGGCATTCCCATAAGCCAGGCCACCAATCAAATCGCCAAATACGCGCATGAAGGCGTGTTCACCGGGCTGTTCAGACTCGTGCAGGTCTTCGTGGCCATGAATCCGGATGATGCCGTGTACTTCGCCAATCCCGGTGAAGGCGATTTCAACAGCAACTACTTCTTCCACTGGGCTGACTTCAACAATGAGCCCATAGCGGCGAACAACCATGTCGGGCAGGATGAATGGAAGCGTTTCACATCTGATCTGCTATCCATTCCCATGGCACACCAGCTCATCGGGTTCTATACGGTCGCCGATTCCGCAGACGGATGCCTCAAAGTGCTACGCAGCTACCAATACCAGGCGGTGAACGCCATTTCCGACCGTGTACGCACCTGCAAATGGGATGAGCCGGTGCCAAGCGGCACGCCGGGCCGTCCGGGCGGTTATGTGTGGCACACCACTGGCTCGGGCAAAACCATGACCAGCTTCAAGGCTGCGCAGCTCATCGCTGGCTCGAAAGATGCCGACAAGGTGGTCTTCCTCATGGACCGTGTCGAATTGGGCACGCAGTCGCTGCTGGAATACCGGTCGTTCGCGGATGATGCCGATGATGTGCAGGGCACGGAAAACACGGATGTGCTCAAATCGAAACTGGCAAGCATCGACCCCAAAGACACGCTCATCGTCACCTCCATCCAGAAAATGAGCAACATCAAAGCGGGCGAGGGGCATATCACCGAAGAGGAAGTGAAGAAGCTCGCTGGCAAACGCATCGTATTCATTATCGACGAATGCCATCGTTCCACGTTCGGCGAGATGCTGCAGGATATTCGCCATTCCTTCCCGAACGCGTTGTATTTCGGTTTCACGGGCACTCCGATTCATGAGGAGAACCGTAAGAAGGGCGCGACCACATCAATGGTGTTCGGCGATTGCCTTCACCGATACAGCATCGCCGACGGCATCCGCGATGGCAATGTGCTCGGATTCGACCCGTACATGGTGTTGACCTACCGAGATAAGGACGTTCGTCAAGCGGTCGCATTGGAGAAAGCGAAAGCCGCGACGGTTGAGGAAGCCCAGGTAGACCCGGCGAAAGCTGAGGTGTTCTACCATTACATGGATCCGAAGCAAATGCCGATGGGACCCATGGAAACGCAGGCCGGAGAACATGTCAAAGGCATTGAGGACTATCTGACCGCAGCGCAGTATGCGCAAGGCACGCCACATGAAGACAAGGTCGTGGAGGATATTCTCGACCAATTCCCCTTGCTGAGCAGAGGCAACAAATTCCATGCGATGCTGGCCACGAGTTCCATTCCCGAGGCGATCAGCTATTACCATCTGTTCAAGGAACGTGCTCCGCAGATGCACGTGACCGCGCTGTTCGACCCCAACGTCGACAATTCCGACGGCGCAATCCTCAAGGAGGATGCGCTTAAGGAAATCATCGGCGATTACAACGAACTGTTCGACAAGGATTTCATCATCCCCACATGGCCGAAGATGAAGAAAGACATCACCGCGCGGCTTTCCCACAAGCGTCCATACCTGACGGTCGACCAGCACCGTGAGAAACGGCTGGATCTGCTGATCGTGGTTGATCAGATGCTGACAGGTTTCGACTCCAAGTGGGTCAACACGCTGTACCTCGACAAAATCATCGACTATGAGAACATCATCCAGGCGTTCAGTCGCACGAATCGACTGTTCGGTCCCGATAAGCCTTTCGGAACTATTCGCTACTACCGCAAGCCACACACCATGAAGGGGTATATCGAAGCGGCGGTAAAACTGTATTCCGGAGACAAGCCGCTCGATCTGTTCGTGCAGAAACTGCCGGAAAACGTGCGCCTGATGGATGCGCGTTTCGAAGAAATCGCCTCCGTGTTCAGTGCCGGAGGCGTGGAAGATTTCATGCGACTGCCGGAATCGGTGGAGGCATGCCGCAAGTTCGCAAAACTGTTCGTGGAACTCAATGATTTCCTGGAATCCGCCAAAGTGCAAGGTTTCACTTGGGAACAGCAGGAATACTCCGTCACCCATGACGATGGATCCGTGGAGGTTGTGCGGCCGAAGCTTGATGAACGGACATATCTGATTCTTGTACAGCGGTATAAGGAAATGTTCAGCAGCGGCGAAGGTTCCGGCAGCGGTCCGGAAGCACCATATGAACTTGACGGCCATATCACTGAGATAGATACAGGATTGATTGATACGGATTACATGAACGCCAACTTCACCAAATGGCTCAAGGCGCTTGGCGGAGGCGATCCGGCCCTGTTGGCATCAGCCGAGGAGGAGTTGCATAAGTCGTTCGCTTCGCTCAGCCAAGAGGAACAACGGTATGCCGAACTGTTCATGCATGATGTGGAACGTGGCGAAATCGAGTTGGAGGAAGGCAAGACGCTACGCGACTACATCACATATTACGCGAACAGCGCCAAAAACAGCCAAGTGGAGCAAATCACCAAGGCGTTTGACGTGGATGGGGCGTTGCTCAACGAGATGATGCGGCTTGACCTTACAGAGACAACCCTGAACGAATTCGGACGATTCGACCGGTTGAAAGCGTCGGTTAACAGGTCTTTGGCAAAGGCGTTTTTCGATAAGCCGGATAGTCCGGTCTCCCAATTCACGGCGAATCTTCTCGCCACGAAGCTGCTGAAGAGCTTTATCCTTGAGGGAGGATTCGATTTGGACGATCGGAAATAGCGGGGAGAATCATGGCTGTTGTTGACGAAGCGAAGCTGAGATACTTGGACTTCCTCTCCCGCGAGGATCGTGTTCGGCACCACCGGTACGTCGAGGAAATGAAGCAATACGACATGATGCGTTCCGGCGACATCAACGCCATCGCCGAAAGCACACGTCTGTGGGACTCCGGACTGTACGGCTACCTGTCGGACGATCCGCTCAAAAACGCGAAATACCGGTTCGTCACCACCATCACGCTCGCCACACGTTTCGCCATCGAAGGCGGTATGGACGAGGAGGACGCCTACAACGCCTCCGACCTGTACATCCAGAACCTGGAAAACTGCAAAACGCCCGACGACGTGCGCCGCCTGCACACCGACATGATGACATTCTTCACATGGGCCATGGCCGACATGCAGAAGGCGGAAACACATTCCAAAGCCGTCAACGAATGCCTGGACTACATCCACTACCATCTGCATGAGAAAATCACCGTGCCCATCCTCGCCGAGCATGTGCATCTGAATCCCACGTATCTGTCGGAGCTGTTCAAACGCGAAACGGGCACGGCCATATCGCAATACATCACCGACAAGCGTATGGAAGCGGCCGAGAACATGCTCAAATACTCGGAATACAGCTTCGACGAGATCGCCCAGATCCTCGCATACCGGTCGCAAAGCCACTTCTCGAAGGTGTTCAAAAAACATTCCGGCATGACGCCGGGGGAGTACCGCACCAAGTACGCGCAGAACGGCATCTGGCCGGAGTGATTGCGATCACGGCGTCTACCACGCCGGTTGCGGTGAACCGCCGGTGACGGCACCGCGAAATTCGGGTGTGCCAATCGTGAAATCGACGTGTCCGCGCGTGCGAAACACGCGCGAATCAGCTACGGTGGAAGCATTCAATGATGATGCGCGCCACCGGCCGAATGAACGGCGGAACAAGGAACGTGCGCGCAGGATGTGGATGAAAGCGAAGGAATAAACGAATATGGGAATGCCCCTTGATCTGTATGTGATCCGACATGGCGAGTCGGAGGCGAACGTCATCATCAGCGCCGGCGAACAGGGTGACAACTCGCTGTATACGCAGGACAATGTCACCGTGCCGGACCGTTCGTGGAGGCTCACCGCCACCGGACGCAAGCAGGCCGACTGCATCGGCCGTTGGCTCGTCGCGCAGCAGCCGCTGTTCGACCGCTACCTCGTTTCGCCGTACGTGCGTACGCGTGAGACGGCGGCCACGATGGCCCTGCCGAAAGCGAAATGGGAGGAGACTCGCGTGCTGCGCGAACGCTCCTGGGGTGAGATCAACACCATCACGAAGGACGATTTCAAAACCAACTACGCGCGCAACTGGATGTTCAAGAACACCGATCCGCTGTACTGGCGTCCGCCGGCGGGCGAGTCCATCGCCGACGTGGCCGAGAACCGCGTGCACAACCTGCTCACGTCCCTGAACCGCAAATCCGATGCGGAATCCGTGGTGATGGTCAGCCACGGCGACCTCATGCTGGCGCTCATGCTCACCTTGGAAGACCTGTCCGACGAGGAATTCATGCACCGTGCGGCCTCCGACGAATGGAAGATCACCAACTGCACGTGCTTCCACTATTCGCGCCGCGACCCCGCCACCGGACGAACGCACAAGCGGTTCCGTTGGGAGCAGACGGCGCGTCCCGTACTCGACGAGACGGATGGTCGCTGGGTGGTGAAAGTGGATGATTGGCGTGAATTCAAGCGTCCCGTGCTGTCGAACGGCGATTTGGTGGACGTGGTGCACGCCGTCGACCGTCACCTGTGACGGCTGCCGGTATACGTTTTGTGACTGCGATTTAGCCCCCTATCGCTCTGTGGGGCGTCACGTATCGGCGCTTCCGCTACAATGGCGTGTGATTGCGCGGCGCGCGTTCTTGTTGCGCGTCGTAAAGAGAGTTAGGAGACAATCGCATGTCCAATCCAATCGCGGGCCTGTTCACGTGGAAGCTCCACGGCGACGGCAAAACGCTGAAGCCCGGCGAGGTCGTCGAACCTGACGAGAGGCTGACCTGGCCGCGCACCGCGGAAATCGGCGCGCAGCACGTCATCGCCATGTTCGGCGCCACGTTCCTGGTGCCGATTCTGACCGGTTTCGACCCATCCACCACCCTGTTCTTCACGGCCATGTCGACCGCGCTGTTCCTGCTGATCAACAAGAACATGCTGCCGAGCTACCTGGGCTCGTCCTTCGGCTTCATCGCCCCGATCGCGGCCGTCGCCAGCGCCCACAAGGGCCTCGCCGTCGCATCCTTCGGCATCATGGTCACCGGCATCCTGCTGGCCCTGATCGGTGTGCTCGTCCATTACGCGGGCGCCAAGTGGATCGACATCATCATGCCGCCGGTCGTCAACGGCGCCATCGTGGCCATCATCGGCTTCAACCTGGCTCCGAGCGTGTGGAACAACTTCAAAGTCGCTCCCGACACCGCCATCGTCACCCTCGTCGCGGTGCTGCTCGTCGCAGTGCTGTTCAAGGGTCTGCTCGGCCGACTCAACATCCTCATCGGCGTGATCATCGGCTACGCGTACGCCTGCTTCCGTGGCCAGGTCGACTTCTCAGCCATCGGCAAGGCCGCATGGGTCGGTCTGCCGGAATTCCGTCTGCCGCAGGTCGACTTCACCATCCTGCCGATGTTCATCCCGGTCGTGCTCGTACTCGTTGCCGAAAACGTCGGCCACGTCAAGTCCGTCTCCCAGATGACCGGCCGCGACTATGACGACCAGATCGGCACCGCGCTGTTCGCCGACGGTCTCGGCACCACCATCGCCGGTTTCGGCGGCGGCTCCGGCACCACCACCTACGGCGAGAACATCGGCGTGATGGCCGCCACCAAGGTCTACTCGACCGCCGCATACTGGTGCGCCGCCGCGTTCGCGCTGATCCTGAGCCTGTGCCCGAAGTTCGGCGCCATCATCAACACCATCCCCGCCGGCGTGCTCGGCGGCGTGACCACCCTGCTGTACGGCATGATCGGCATGGTCGGCATCCGCATCTGGGTTGAGAACAAGGTCAACTTCGACAAGCCGGTCAACGTCATGGTGGCCGCCATCACCATGATCATCGCCGTCGGCCAGTTCGAGTTCGCCTTCAACGGCATCTCCTTCAACGGCATCGCCATCGGCACCGTCGTCATCCTCGTCGCCTACCACGGCCTGAAGGCCATCGGCAAGGCGACCGGCACCATCGCCAAGGACGATCCGGACATCCTGTAACGGATCGCATCTCACGCTGGCTAGTTCAACGCCCGTCGGCCAAAAAGGTCGGCGGGCGTTTTTCATTGCCGTTTTCGTCAATCGATTGACGTGTTGCTTCGCATACGTTTTATGATGGTATCTATAAGCGATTGCGCAATGTGGCAAAGGAGACAACATGAGCACTGCGGCAGGAAAGAAAATCGCGATTGTGACCGGTTCCGCGCTTGGCTTGGGATATGAGCTGGCACGTCAGCTGATCGGCAAAGGCTGGTTCGTGGCCGGCATCGATTTCAACACGGCCCGTCAGGAGGAACTGTCCCGCACGTTCGGCGCGGACGAATACCGCGCCTTCGTCGGCGACATCAGCGACGAGGCGTTCGTGAAGGACTCCGTCGCGGCCATCAAGGAGATCGGCCACATCGACCTGCTCATTAACAACGCGGGACAGCCGTCGTTCAAAAAGCCGGTCGACTACGAGGCCGCCGACGTGGACAAGTGCCTTAAGGGGCTCAAAGGCATGATTCTGTGGAGCGTCGAAACATTGAAGGCCGACGGCGAGCAGGACCTCAAAATCGCCAATGTCATGTCCACCGCCGCCACACGCGGCAACGCCAACGAATCCGTCTACTGCGCCACCAAGTGGGGTGAGAAGGGGTATACGACAAGCCTCAAGGCGGCCTACAAGGGAACCAGTGTGAAGGTTGTGGGCGTGTATCCGGGAGGCATCGACACCGACTTCTACCATGACAGCCACGATTACGTGTCGTTGGACAAGCAGCATTCCTTCATGAGCGCCGCGGAACTGGCCGAAGTGGTGCTGTTCAACCTCGTCAACGACGCGAATCTGACGGTTTCCGACATCCTCATCGAACGCAACTACCGGTAGCGTCGGCCACCAGTCACAGCCAAGGCAAAAGTATCGGGCATGGGCTACTGTTAACAGGTTTGCGCAACGTGCGCAATGTTTGACATGAAAGGCCATTGTGCCCGATACCGCTGTGATTGAAAATGAAGATGCCCTCGCCGCCGATTTCGATGAGGCGGGCGAGGAGGAGGAACGCCCCCAGACGTTCGCCGAACTCGGCGTTCCCGGCCCGTTGGTACGCGTGCTCGCGGCCGATGGCAAGAAGACCGCTTTCCCGATCCAGGCCGACACCCTTCCCGATTCCCTGGCCGGTCGTGACATTCTCGGCCGAGGCCGTACCGGCTCCGGCAAGACCCTGGCGTTCTCGATTCCGCTGGTCGCACGCCTAGGTGAGGTCGACGCCGACGAGTACGAGAACATGAGCCAGTTCCGCCATGAGGTGGAACAGGTGCGCAAGGGGCATGCCGAGGAGCGGCGCGCCGACGATTTCCTGCCGCACCCGCGCGGCCTGGTGCTCGCTCCGACCCGTGAGCTGGCCAACCAGATCAACGACGTGCTGATGCCGCTCGCGCAGATGTACGGCATGACCACCACCACCGTGTATGGCGGTGTGCGCTACGCCCGCCAGATCCGCGATCTAAGGGCCGGCGCCGATATCGTCGTCGCATGCCCGGGCCGTCTTGAGGACCTGCTCGAACAGCATGCGCTGACCTTGGAGAAGGTCGAAGTGGCCGTGATCGACGAAGCCGACGAAATGGCCGACATGGGCTTCCTGCCGCCGGTCAAGCGCCTGCTCGGCCAAGTGTCGTTCGACGCGCAGATCATGCTGTTCTCCGCCACCCTCGACCATGGCGTCGACGAGGTGGTGAACACGTTCCTCACCGATCCTAAGATCCACAGCGTCGACTCCGCCACCGCGGCCGTCGACGAAATGACCCACCACGTGTTCGAAACCACGCAGGGCGACCGTCATGAGCTGGTAGATCGGAAGAGCACACGTCTGAA
>ERZ810302.377-NODE-377-length-8878-cov-6.53474_pt1 | contig 8878 bp, 4 predicted proteins | sample MGYA00520484_ERZ810302 | MGnify/ENA primary metagenome ERZ810302 (study PRJEB31588, sample SAMN03401223) | human gut metagenome | study: EMG produced TPA metagenomics assembly of the PRJNA231909 data set (A prospective, longitudinal analysis of the... | reverse complement strand
ACCCCATGCCATACAGCACGGTGCTGCAGGTGCTTGAGGACGAATACGGCCGGCCCGTGGACGAGATCTTCGATCATATCGACCCCACCCCGCTCGGCTCGGCCAGCCTTGCGCAGGTGCATCGTGCGAAACTGCTCACCGGCGAGGACGTGGCCATCAAAGTGCAACGTCCGGGCGTGCGCGAAACCATGGCGCAGGACGTGTCCATCATGCGCACCATCGCGGGAATCGCCACCAAAACCATGCGCAGCGCGCAGGTGGTGGACCTGTCCGGCGTGGTCGAGGAACTGTGGGACACCTTCGAATCGGAAACCGACTTCCTCATCGAAACGCGCAATCTGGCGGAATTCAAACGATTCTGCGAACGCTACAAATACATGGACTGCCCGAAGCCGTACCCGGAACTATGCACCGAACACGTGGTGGTCATGGACTACGTGGAAGGCATCTCCGTCTCCCATCCGGACGAGCTGCTTGCAGCCGGCTACGACCTGAAGGAAATCGGCACCAAACTCGTGGACAACTACGCCACGCAGGTACTCGACGAAGGCTTCTTCCACGCGGACCCGCACCCCGGCAACATCATGGTGCGCGGTGGGCAGATCGTGCTGCTCGACCTGGGCATGACTGGCCGGCTCAACGCCAAAACCCGTTCCGTGCTGAAGGACATGATCTTCGCCGTGGCCGAGCAGGATTCCCCCAAGCTTGCCGACGGTCTGCTGCGTTTCGCCGGAGCTGAGGCCGATCCGGAGGATTATCCGGCATTGCTGGCCGATCTGGACGTGATCGTCAAGGAATTCGGCACAGTGGACCTGGCCGAACTGGACATCGCCGCCATGCTGACGGCCCTGACGCAGATGGCGCAACGCCACGGCATCGAAGTGCCGAGCACCGTCACCACGGTCGGCCGCGCGCTGGTCACGTTGGAGGGATTGCTTGACGAATTCATTCCCGACGTGAACATGATCCAGATCATCTCCGACCACATCGCGGCGAGCACGTCGAAGAAGGATTTCGTCAAGGACGAGACGAAATCGCTGGCTCTCGAAAGCCATCAGGCGCTGCACAGTCTGCTGGCCGCCGCCAACGAGATGAAAGTGGCCTCCCGCATGCTCACACGCGGCCAGCTGCGCGTCAATATGGAGATGGTCGGTTCGCAGGAGCCGATCCACCTGCTCGCCAACATGGTGAACAGACTTACGATGGCGCTTATCGTGGTCGGCCTGTTCATCGGCTCGTCGATTGTGTATTACGCGGGCATCAAGCCGGTGATTTTCGGCATTCCGATTGTCGGTTTCCTCGGCTATGTGATCGCGTTCATCCTGTCCGTCTGGATTGTGTTCGACATCTACTTCAAGGGACGCGATTCGAAGAAGCGGTAGCCGGGCGTCTTGCGTTGCGGGTGGCTTGTGTTGCGGCGCGCTCGCATTCGTGTTGGTGATTGCGTTCATATCTGTGTTTGCGATTGCATTTGCGTTCCCGGATTATTCGATGGGACACGGCTTTTTGCTGAATAATCAGACAAGTTGTCAATGATTTCACTCCCCCTAATATGGACCCATTGACGGGGTACTGTTTTGGTGGCATAATGCTCAATGTCGACGATGACATCACCACCCGGTTCCCATGGAGGAGAGGACATGCAGGCCGGGAAATCCCAGCGAAGCGTGCTCGCGCTCGTGATCACCTGTGCCCTGATTCTTGGATTTGGTATCCCCCTTATTCCCCTTGTCGGAGTGGATTCCGCCGAAGGGACGGAGGTCTCCGCCGCTTCCGACGTTGCCACCGTCTCCGCCGAAAACAGCCTGCAGAACGGCAGTTTCGAACAGCCGGACGTGTACCAGTACCGTGAAACCAGCGATGTTCCGTATTGGAAATCCACCACGACTTCAGGCAACATCGAAATCGGCAGTGTCTTCAAAAACGGCAACGGAGACAATGACTCCCTGCACATGCGCACCGGCGAGAAAGTGGCCGCGGCCGAAGGCAGCCAATTCGGCAAGCCGGCCACGTCGAACGGCAACTATTCGATCTACCAGCGGCTCGCCACCACACAAGGCGCGAAATACCGATGGTCCCTGAAGCACAGGGCGCGTCCGTCCGGTTCGAAGAGCGGTTTCGATACACTCGCGGTCATCACCGCGCCCACGATGGCGCCGAACCGCCATCGTTCTCATGGGGTGGCGGCACCGACCTGTTCCACAACATGTTCGAGTGGATGTTCGGCAACGGTTGGGACAGCCCCGGCTGGACCTTCCCCGACAGCGGCGAAGGCACGTTCAAGCTCTGCTCCGCCACCTTGGGCAACGGAACGGTCAACGGCTACCAGAGCCACTGGTACCGCGCCGGCAATGACTGCTCCGACACCGAGCATTTCCCCATCACCTGGACGATCACATTCGTCAGCAGCGTCTTCAACCAGTACACGCGCAACGGATGGAACGAATACGAAGGAGAATTCGCGGCGGACGGCGACGACACCGTATTCGCGCTGGCGTCCTACAACACGCTCAACGGCAACCTCGCATACGGCAATCTCGTGGACGACGTGTCCGTTGCCGCGGAAGGCGGCGACGGCGGCAACCTCGTGACCAACGGCGGTTTCGAATCGCCATCGCTTACCAAGGACGGCGAAACGGGCTCCGCCAACGCTCCAGCCAACGCCGCAACGCAGCGGCCCGCACCCCGCATCACGCCGCCGATTGGCCGCATAGCCTCACCGTCTCAGTCCGCTAATAAAAGGCGATTAGCCAGTCTTACCGGCTCGGTAATCGCCCTTCCATATTTTGTCCCGCGAAAGCCTTTCGAGGCCGACGTGGGTGCCGTTAGAGCGTGGGAATCGCCATATGCAACGACGAAACTGAATAATCGGTGAAATCGTGAGCGAAAACCGGCAAACTGGGCTACGCTCGTAACAAGTGGCCGCAAATGCGGTGAGCAGGGTCAATCGCAAGGGAGGATGCCCATGTCAAAGTCGTTTCTCAAGAAAGCGCTGCTCGGCGGTGCGGTGGCGGCGGGAGCCGCGGTGTGGGCGATCGCCCCGCGTTCCTTCTCCGACAAGCGGCGCAACTATGTGCCGGCCGTTCCGGACGTGTGGTACGCGCACCGCGGTCTGCATGACGCCGGTTCCGGCCTGACCGCGCAATACGCCAACGAAAGCGGCGAATACGTGGCGCTCGCCCGCCGCATGGCCATGAAAGCCGGGTACGGCAGCCCTGATACACCCGGCGTAATTGCCCCTGAAAACTCGCTTGCCGCGTTCGCAGCCGCCTGTGAAGCCGGGTACGGTATCGAACTGGACCTGCAGATGACGCGCGATGGCGAGGTCGTGGTGGTGCATGACGGCGATCTGATGCGCGTTGCCGGTGATCCGCGCCGTATCGCCGATCTCACGTATGACGAGCTGACTCGTATTCCGCTGTTCCCGACCGACGCTCCGGGCGCATGCAAGGCCGCGCCGCTGCCGTTGGCATTGGAGGAACCGCCGCTGGTCACCACGCCTGACAACGCGCCGGAAGGCTACTACCAGCATGTGCCGCTGTTCTCCGACGTGCTCAAAGTGGTCGCCGGCCGCGTGCCGCTGATCGTGGAATATAAGTTCGACGATAATTCGAAGTGGGATCCGCGCGACGTGGAGCTCATGGAGAAGGGCGACGCGTTGCTGCAGGCATACTCCGGCAAGTATGTGATCGAATCGTTCAATCCGGCGGCCGTGAACTGGTACAAGGAGAACCGTCCGGAAGTGTGCCGCGGCCAGCTGTCTTGGTGGCCGTACGGCGAGGACAAGCCTACCGATCCGGTGGCGCTCGGCAAGGAATACGCGGCCGGCGCGCTGGTGTTCGACTGGATTTCCCGTCCTGATTTCGTTGCCTACGATTGGAAGGGCGGCAACAGCCCGCAGGTGAAGCTGGCCCGATTCATGGGTGCGGTGCCGGTGTCGTGGACCGTGCGCAGCCGCGACGAATACGCGCAGTGCTGCGACCAGTTCGACCGCCACATCTTCGAAGCGTTCGTGCCCGACGAGCAGTAGCCGACTGATAATTGCCTGGCGAGCGACAGCAGCCGGGCGCTAGTCGACGGACTATGGTCGACAGGCGACAGCCGGTTTTATATGGTTTCGGCCTGCCATCGCATGATTGGTGCGGTGGCAGGCCGAATTTTTATTCGATTGATTTATTCCGATTGGCAGCTCAGTCGATCACGCCGTACAGACGGTCGCCGGCGTCACCCAAGCCCGGCACGATGTAGCACTTGTCGTTGAGCCTCTCATCGACGGCGCACAGCACCAGCTTGAACTTGATGGACGGGTCGAGGTTTTCCTCAACGAACTTCAGACCTTCCGGAGCGCCCAGAATGCACACTGCGGTGATGTCCTTCGCACCGCGCTCGGCCAGATAGTGGGTGGCCGCAACGAGCGTGCCGCCGGTGGCGAGCATCGGGTCGATCAGGAAGCACTGACGGCCGGTGAGATCCTCCGGCAGACGGTTCGCGTACGTGATCTGCTGGGTCGGGTTCTCCTCGTCGCGCTTCATGCCGAGGAAACCGACTTCAGCGGACGGAATCATCTTGGTCATGCCGTCGAGCATGCCCAGACCCGCGCGCAGCACCGGCACGATAATCGGAGCCGGGGCGGCGATGTGCTTGCCGATCATCGGAGACACCGGGGTTTCGATGGGCTTGTCCACGACTTCGATGTCGCGGGTGGCTTCGTAGGCCTCGAGCATCACGAGTTCGGAAACGAGCTCGCGGAACGTGGAGGACGGAGTGTTCTTGTCACGAAGAACGGTGAGCTTGTGGTCCACCAACGGGTGGTTCAAAACATGAATATCCATGGTTTCTAAGCGTAGTCCATGTATCGGCTGTTCGGCAACGCGCCGGTAGGTCGGGCAGATGAAACCCAGATGAGCGCCGATCGGATGGCAATCGAAAATCGCAAGAAAGCCAGAGAAAAATCAGGAAAACATCAAAAGAGGAGAAAAGCGCCGAACCACGAAAGCGCCTGTCGGCGCAAAGGCCGCTCGCAGCGGCAAAAAATGGAGCCCGGGGCTATGCATGGCCCGGCGCGAATTCCTATTGTACAGTCGCGCTCGACGCTTCGCAGCGCCGTGTCGCGTGGGGTATGAAACGGGGGAAAATTACGGAAAGCGGCGGTGGAAAGCAGTAGCGGGAAACGACAGTGGAGAACGGCCTATTCCAATCGTCCGCGCCGCCACAGATTCGCCCCGTGGCGGAAATCCTTGGCCGTGGCGAACAGGTTGCCGGCTGTGTGCATCAGTTTCGCAGCCTTCGCGCGCGCCCGCTTCTCAACGGCCGACGGGCGGCTGCCGGCCGCAGCAGACGTAGCGGAACCGTCGGAAACATCAGATGATCCGGCCTCGCTGGAACCGCCCAGCGAAGCCAGTTTGCGCGCTTCGATACGCAATCCCAACGCAACCACGTCGGTGAAGGCGGCGGCCCGCTCAAGTGCCACGGCGAAATCGCCTGTAAACGCGCCGGCCAAAATCGAATCGGCGGTACGTGCGATGTCGTCTTCCGTCGGTGCCTGGTCCACGCCGGCAATCGCGGAAGCGGTGGTGGCGACGGGCTCGCCGACGCGCCACAGTCGCGCGATCGATTCGCGGTTCTTCCGCATCCACGTACGCAGCAGATACAGTCGCCACAGAATGCCCGGCAGCGAGTCGGGGTCGGCATGGCTCCACAGTTCGGCGATCACGTCCACGCCTTCGCGGTCCACCAGCGTCAGCACACGTTCCACCAGTTCGGCGTCCTGCGTGTGGTGCACGCGGTCAAGCAGCGCCGCGGCCGACGCATGGCACATTTCGTTGATTTCCGCCGGATCGGCGCCGCCGGCGATATTGTCGGCCATCATCTGGTCGAGCTGGCCGGGGCGTGCCGGACGCGGCGAACCGGTGTTCGTGAAACCGGCGGAACGGCTGGGAACGACTGAACCGGAACCGTAGTGCATGTTAGTAGACAATGGGGAGACCTTCTGAATGTCGATGATGCTGGGGCCTTGCGGTGTGTCGATGATGAACAGCGACATGGCGGTGCCGGTAGGCATGTATGGCGATTTTGCGATGAGCTGCTTGGCAAGCTGCTTGCGCGCGCACAGGCCGCGCAAATGGTCGTACATGCCGCCGATGACCGGCCGGTGCATGCAGATGGCCGTGGTTTCGCGGCTGTTGAGCGTCTGCGTGATCTGCTCGCGGAACGCCAGCCATGAGACCGCCGGATGCTCGGCGAACGCGTCCTCCGTCAACGCGTTGATGTGTTCCATCGGCCGTTCGGTCTGCCAGCTCAGCACCTGCAACGTCTCCTGGCAGCGCAGCCACGGCGAGGTGGCCAGTCGCGTCGGGTTGAAACAGGCGAGCTCGCGGTTGAGGGCGAACGCCATCGCCGCGCCTTTCGGCGTGATTGGACGGTTCGCGTCGGTGCCCTTCCACGACTTGCGCGATTCAGCCTTCGCATGGCGTACGATCAGCAGATTCTGCGCGGTCGCGGCACCCTCCTGCACGCGGTCCACGAACACTGCCAACGTGTCCTTATCGGTCGAATGAGACAGTATTTTGCGCGCCTCACGCACGGAAACCCAGACGATATCGTTGATCTCGCCCACGTCCGCGCGGTGCACCGGGCCGAACGCGTCCAGCAGATGTTCGGCATCGTCGGCGGAAATCGGCTGCGCCATCCAATACAACGTGTGCTTGGTGTCGGCCGTGCAATCGTGCGAATGCCGGGTCTTCTTGCCCTCTTCGGACAACGGGTATTCGATTTCGCACAGATACGGTCCGAGTTTGACCGGCGACCCCGTCTCTTCGCCGATTTCACGCACCGCCGCATGCCGATGCGTCTCGTTCTGCTCGAGCTTGCCTTTCGGCCAGCTCCAATCGTCATACTTCGGACGGTGCACGATACATACTTCAATGCTGTCGAGCTGTTCCTGCGCGGATTTGCTACTGGCGATCGCAGGATCGTTCGCGATATCGCTGCCCGCCTTCCATCGCCATACGATGCCGCCGGCGGCTTCCACGATGCGTCTCATCTTTTCGCTCATATTGTCCTATTCTAGGCTGGGCCGGGCTGGCGGCGGCGCGTGACGTCCGAACATACAGAAAATGGCCGGGCCCGCAAGGTGCGGAACCGGCCATTCGCCTCGATCGATCAGTGCCTTACCGGTCGACGCGTGTGTTTCTTGATGAGGTATTCCTGGCTGTCGACCAGCGGTCGACCTTCCTCATCCTTGCAATGGCGCACATAGGTGCCATCGGCCTGCATATGCCAAGACGCGGTGGAATCGGCCATCTGCAGATCGACGTACTTGATGAGCTCGTCGATCTGCTCCGGAGCCACGATGCGGACCAGCGCTTCGACGCGACGGTCGAGGTTGCGGTGCATCAGATCGGCGGAACCAATCCACACTTCCGGACCGGCCGCAGGGCCTTCGCCGATCTGCGGGCCATCGGAGTTGGCGAACGCGTAAATACGGCTGTGCTCAAGGAAACGGCCCAGGATCGAACGCACGCGGATGTTCTCGGAAAGCCCCGGAACGCCCGGCTTGAGCGCGCAGATGCCACGTTCCACGATGTCGATCTTCACGCCGGCCTGGCTTGCACGGTACAGCGCGTCGATGGTCTTCTCGTCGACGATGGAATTGACCTTGATCTTGATCCACGCTTCCTTGCCGGCGCGTGCGGCGTCCTCCTCGCGGCGGATGCGCTGAATCAAGCCGGAACGCACGGTGCGCGGCGCCACCAGCAGACGGTGGAAGCTCGACTTCGGCGCGTAGCCGGACAGCTGGTTGAACAGGCGGGTCATATCCTGACCGACCACCGGATCGCAGGTCAGCAAGCCCAGGTCGGTGTAGATACGTGCGGTCTTCGGATTGTAATTACCGGTGCCCACGTGGCAGTAACGACGCAGGCCGTCGGCTTCCTGACGCACCACAAGGCTCAGCTTGCAGTGGGTCTTCAGGCCGACGATGCCGTACACCACGTGCACGCCCGCGCGTTCCAGCTTGCGGGCCCACGCGATGTTGGCGTCCTCGTCGAAACGCGCCTTGATCTCGACCAGCGCCAGCACCTGCTTGCCGGCATGCGCGGCGTCGATCAGCGCGTCGATGATCGGCGAATTGCTGGACGTACGGTACAGCGTCTGCTTGATGGCCAGCACCTTCGGATCGGCCGCGGCCTGCGCCAGGAACGCCTGCACGGACGTCGAGAAGGAATCGTACGGGTGATGCAGCAGGATGTCGCGCTCGCGGATGGCGGCGAAAATGTCCTGCGCACGGGACGATTCGACTTCGGCGATCTGACGATTGGTGGTCGGAATGAACGGACGGTACTTGAGATCCGGACGGTCGATGCTGCCGAGCTCGAACAGCACGGTCGCGTCAAGCGGCGCCGGCAGGCGGTAGACCTCGTCGGCGCTCACGCGCAGCTGGTCGGCGAGCAGCTGGGACAGGAACGGGCTGGTCTCGTCGGAGATCTCCAAACGGATCGGCGGTCCGAAACGACGGCGCAGCAGTTCCTTCTCCATGGCGTTGAGCAGGTTCTCGGCATCATCCTCTTCCACGTCGATGTCCTCGTTACGGGTGACGCGGAAGGAGCGGGCCTCCTTGATGATCATGCCCGGGAACAGGGATTCCAGGTGGGCGATGATCAGGTTCTCCATGGTGATGAAGCCATAGCGCACGTTGGTGCTCTCGTCTTCGGTCAGATCGTCGACCGGCACGAGTCGGTTCAGGTTGCCAGGAACCTTCACGCGGGCGAAGTGCGACTTGCCGGATGCCGGATTCTCCACCAGCACGGCGAGGTTGAGGGAACCGCCGGAAATGTACGGGAACGGGTGGGCCGGATCCACGGCAAGATCGGAAGAGCAC
>ERZ810302.362-NODE-362-length-9088-cov-5.21244_pt1 | contig 9088 bp, 14 predicted proteins | sample MGYA00520484_ERZ810302 | MGnify/ENA primary metagenome ERZ810302 (study PRJEB31588, sample SAMN03401223) | human gut metagenome | study: EMG produced TPA metagenomics assembly of the PRJNA231909 data set (A prospective, longitudinal analysis of the... | reverse complement strand
GTCCCCGCGGCGTGCGCGAGGCGTTCCTGACGGTCCGGCTGGCCGTCGTATCGTGCGATGGCCATGAGTTGGCCGATGGTGAGCTGGTCGAAGTCGTCGCGTGTCTTCCTGACGTCCGCCTTGATGCTCGCCGCTTTCGCTCTGTCACGCACATAGTCGGCGCTTCGGCCGAGCCTGTGCGCGACGGCGGCGGTGGTGGCTCCGAGGTCGAGCATGCCCTGGATGGCGTCGGCCTCCTCGAGGACGGTGAGCTGTTCGCGCTGGCAGTTTTCGGTGACCATGGCCTCCAACTGCTGCAACGGGTCTAAGTCAAGCACGAAACACGGCACGGCTCCGGTGCCGGCCTGCTTGCATGCGGCGAGACGACGATGGCCGGCGATGACACGATAGCGCTCGCCGTTGGGTACGACGGAGAGCGGCGAGAGCAGGCCGTTGGCTTTGATGCTGGCCGCGAGGTCGGTCACGTCGCCGATCTGCTTTCGTGGATTGTCCGGGTGGGGGTCGATGAGGCTGGTGTTGATGAGCTTGATTTCGTTGCTTTGGTAGTTGCTCATTGCTTCTCCTTGCTGGTTTCTTGGTTGTTGAGTTCGTCTGCGCACGCCTGGCATGCCTTCCACCATTCGCTTGGGTTGCCGTTGCGGAGGCTTCCGGTGTGGTCGTATTCGTCCTCGTGCGGATCCATGAGCTGGTGGACGTGTTCGCAGTTCCAGGTGTGCTTGTGGATTGGCGGCGGCGAGATTGGCTCGGGTGCCCAGGTCTCCCATTGGTCGCGGAGCCATGTGCTGAGCCGTGGGACTTGGCGCGGTGGGATGCGGCCGTCGTTGACGGCCCGCTTGTAGCGGCGGAGCGCGGCTTGGAGCCGGGCGAGCTGGACGGGGTCTCCGGTGATCGTCTCGACGAGGTCCCGCGCTTCGCGTTCGGCCTTGCGGCCTTTCGCGCCGATGGTGCCGGGGTAGGTTTCGGCGATGGCGGCGAAGGCGTCCGGCGTTTCGCTGGCGGTTTGCTTCGCGGTGCCGGCGGGAGGGGTCGGAGAGGGTATATCGGTATCGGTATCGGTTTTATGCCATGTTTTTGCTTGGCTGTCCTCTAGCAACTTGCTAGACGGTTTGCTACCTGTCTCGCTACTGTTTTGCTCTCCGTTTGCTTGGCTGTTTTCTGGCAAGTCGCCAAACGTTTGCTTGGCTTTCTGGTTGGCCGCCTTGCGGCGTCCTCCCTTACTTCCCGCCTTGCGGCGCGCCTCGCGTTGCTCTTCGGTCAACACTCGGGGCTCCCTGCAGATGCCTTCGGCATAGACCGGACGCCATCCTCCGTCGTGCTCCTCCATGAGGCCCGAGTCGATGAGCTGCTGCAGCTGCTTCATGGTGCCGCCGGCGTCCTTGAGATCGAGCTTGTCGAAGTGGCCTGGGTACGCGGCCGGATCCTTGGCCTGCATCGAAACGCCTTTGGAGTGGATGACGCACAGCTTGACCCACAGTCCCACGGTGGCGAGCGGCAGGCGGCGGATGCGCCTGTCGTCGGCCATCTGGTCGTCGATGATGAACCACATATCTCTCTTGCTCCTTCCGTGGTTCAGTCGATCTCGCCGGTGTCCGGATCGACGGTCGCCTCCACGTCGCCGTCGTCCATGTCGAGGCTGCGGCGCAGATCGTCGATGAGGATCATCTGCCGTGACGTGGCGGGCTTCGCGCACATGTTCTCCATGGCCAGTCCCGCGTCGAGGATGCGCTGCGCGAGGTCCGCGCAGTCGTACACGGCTTCGGTGATGGCGTGGATGCCGCCCCACTTGTCGATGTGCTCCTGCTTGTTTTTGGTGTCCATGACGTTGCGGCATGCCTTGAGCACGACGGCCGCGGCCTTGGTGACCTGCTGGGTCTTGCCGATGAGGTCGATGAGCGTGTCGGGCGTGGCCTCCTGCGGGATGAGCGCCTGTTGTTCGCTGGCTTTCATTGCTGCTCCTTAGAATTCCGGTTCCGGATCGGGTTTGCCGAAGTCTCCGAATGATGACTGGTCGTCCGACGGCGCGCCCCACGGATCATCGGCCGGAGGCTGCGCCGGCTGTTGCGACCGTTGGCTCCAGCCGCCCGCTCCGGTGTTGACGGTCGGCGTCTGCGCGGCGGGATTGCCGTAGACGGGACCTTGCGGCTGTCGGCTGATGCGGCTGACCTGCGCGGTGGCGTAGCGCAGGCTCGGGCCGATCTCGTCAACCTGCAGTTCCATGACGGTGCGGTTCGAGCCGTCCTGTGCCTGGTAGGAATGCTGTTGGAGGCGTCCCTGCGCGATTACGCGCATGCCCTTCGCAAGGCTCTGCGCGCAATGCGAGGCCATGTCACGCCATGCCGAGCAGCGCATGAACAGCGCAGGCCCATCCTCGTACTGGCCGGTCTGCTTGTTATAGACGCGCGCGGTGTTTGCGATGGTGAAGCTGGCGACCTGCGCGCCCTGGCCGGTGGTTCTCAGTTCCGGATCCGCGGTGAGGTTGCCGACGATGGTGATGACGGTCTCCCCGATGGCCATGTCACTCCCCTCTCACGTATCCGGCCGGTTCCGGGCCGAGTTGGCTTGGATCCTTGGCCTTCCACGCGCATTTCGCGCGCAGGCATCCGGCCTCGCGGTCGATGACGATCTCGCCGAAGCGCGCCGGCGCGACCATGGTGAGGTTCCAGCCACGGTCGCGGTTGAGCGCGCTGATGGTCTCATACAGTTCTCCGATCAGTTCGGCGGACGTCATGCCGACGCTGGCGGGTGTGAGCGGCCATTCGAACCACTTCTCGCCTTCCGGCCTGCTTGGTGTTTTACTTGGCAACGTTTGCCTCCTTTGGATTGATGTCGTGCCGGGGCGCGGATTCGAACCGCGCATCCATCCGCCGACGTGACCTCAACACGCCGATCCATGGCGCCCGCATCCTGTCGCGGGCCCCGGCGAAAGGCCGGACGGGAGGAGAAGAGAGAAGATGACCCGTCCGGCCGGTTTTAACGTCTTTTCCTTGACGCGCGGGCGGTTCCCGCATGGACGCGCATGACGAACCACGTCCATGCCGCAATGTGTGCGGAACCGTCCAAGTCCTTCACTTCTGCTCCAGCCATCGCATGACGCGGGGATCCGAGCAGATGCGGCACGTGACGACGGCCGCGGGGATGAGCACCGCGATCGGCGCGGCGATGAGGTGTTCGATGGGATGCGTGCAGGCCGGTGTGCAGTACAGCACCCAGATGGCGGCGATCCAGATGGCGGCGACGAGCTGGCAGAGGATGGCGTGTGCGAGCTTGGTCATGATTCCTCCTCGTCCATCTCGCGCAGCAGACGGCCGATGCTGGTCTGCAGCGATTCGAGCGCTGCGCGGCTGATGGTCACTCCGGCGAGGTGGCCTTCGTCGGTGATGATGCTGATTCGCGCGGCCTTGACGTCGGCTCCGCACTTGTGGTCGCGGATGACCATGACGGCGGAGTGGTCTTTCGGCTTGGATTCCTTGCGCATGTTTGCCTCCTTAGCGCCGGCGCGTCCCGGCGTTGGCATCGAATTCTTCAATGGATGCGACGGACACCATGACCTTGCCGTGGTATCCGCTTGGCTGGCGCATCTTGATCCGTCCCGCTCTCGCCCATTTGCGGAGGGTCTTCTTGTCGACGCCGCCGAGCATCGCGCTGGCCTGTTTGAGACTGACCCAGCGTGGCGCGTATGCCGTCTGCCGGACGGCTTCCTTGGCGATCTCGTGAGCGAGCGCGACCGTATCGATCAATGGCTGGCTTGTTTCTCGCATGCGTTTCTCCTCTCCCCTATTTGTGATGTGTCAAGCGGCGTCAGCGAGCGCCGGCTGCCTTTTCGATGCGCTCTCATTTGAGGGCCTTCCTGCCGAGTGGGAGAATGAGCAGACCCGCGCAAAGAAGGGAGGTGATAATATGCAACGCGATCCAGTGAATTCCGCTAATGACGCGAAGGCCCACGCACAATCCGGAAACATTCAGCAGGCCATCGTGTCGCTGGCCGATGCCGTGCAGGGCATCGCCGAATACCAGCGGTACATCCGGAACGACCAGTTGAAAATCAAACGTGCGCTGAACATCAGCTGACGTTGGACCGTCCGCGTGAGAGAGTTCCAATTCCTCGCGGACGGCTTTCCCTATCGCGCCAAGCATCGCCGGGTGCAGGCGTTCGAACTCCTCAACGGAAATCGGGTTCGTGGATTCGTCCGGCGGCTCAGCCGGAATGTTGATGCTCATTTCGGATTCTCCTTTCGATTCATGCGTCGGCGAGCGCCTTTTTTCTCTGAACTCGCCGCTAGAAATATGTCGATTCCGTCACGCCACTTCAGCGCTGGGGCGATTTTGTCCAAGACTCGAATCGGCCATTCTCGCTGATTACGCATGTATCGATTGAGGACAACACGATTAATTCCAGCGGCATCGGCGATGTCGGACTGGGTTATTCCAAGTCGGGCCATTCGAACTTTTATCGCCTGCGTTACGTATTCATTGCTTGTCACGTCACCTCCATTCCCCGAATATTCGGGATTTCATTCGATGCTTACCGGATATTCGGTGAACATAACCTCAATGTACTCCCGGATATTCGGGATGGCAAACCAGACACGCCGAATGGCAAAAAGATGTAACTTCCCAAGAATTCGAATACAGTCAGCAGTATGGATAGCAGTACTACACGCACCGACGCGGTGATTTGCCAATACATCAGCCAAGTAATGGAAGCCAGGGGCATTACGCAAGCCGATCTCTCCGCCGCTCTTGGAGGAAGGTCAAAAGGCTATATAAGCGACCGAGTACTTGGTAAAAGGAGTTGGGCAATCAGTGAACTTGACAGGCTCTCTCCTCTCTTTGGGCTACCAGATGCGCTCTCTCTGATTGCGGCAGCATGCGGTTCAATCTCAATCGATGCTGTTCGCGAGCGCCAAAACCAGATCACCGATGATCTCATCGACCGCATCGCCGCGCACCCCGAAGACTATGACATGGCCGCAAACAAGGATCCGAACGCACGCCTCGAAGCCGAGACGCCTGACGATTGATGGATTGAAAGGAACACGAATGACCGAATACAACCTGTATTGCGATGAGACATGTCACCTTGAGCATGATGATTCGAACAGCATGGCTCTGGGGGCCGTCATCGTGCCAAAAGAAAAACGCAAAGAGATATGCGTCAGAATCAAAGAAATCAAGCAGAAACATGGCATATGCGCCACGAATGAGGTGAAATGGGCAAAGGCACGAGACCGTATGCTGCCGCTCTATCTGGATCTCGTGGACTACTTCTTCGATGACGATGACATATCGTTCCGCGCGCTCCTCATCCCGGACAAGAATCTACTTGACCACGAGAAATACAATCAGGACCACAACACCTGGTATTACAAAATGTACTTCGAGATGCTCAAGGTCATCTTCGATCCAAAGCAAAGCTATAACGTGTTCGTCGACATCAAAGACACACACTCGAGTTTTCGAGTCAGCCAATTATGGGATGTCTGTTCGAACAACATGTACGATTACGATCACAGAATCATCCAGAAAATCCAGCCGATACGTTCCGACGAAGTACAGATCATGCAGCTCACCGATATACTCATCGGAGCAGTATGCCGTTCGCAGCGAAAACTGCCGGAACAGCATCAGAGCATGGCGAAGCGCCGAATCATCGAACGAATCATTCAACGGTCGGGATACAAACTAGACCGGAGCACACTGCTGAAGGAGACCAAGTTCAACTATTTCGTATGGAGGGCGAGATGAATCCGCATTGGCTGCCCGGATTGATTCCTTGGAATCAAGAGCACGGAGAGACATGGGAGCAGTATGAGCAACGACTGTTCCATGTATTCCAGAACGAGTTCAGAGAGTCCTTCCAATACGACGGGAAACCCGTACACTACAAAAGAATGCCCTACGACGGAATCTATCCGGAAGCCTTCATGCATCTGACCACATGCAATCAGGACAACTCCGGCTCACGGCTTCCGGATGCCGAACGCAGCGAACGCATCAGCTGGCCCAGACCAGTAGTGGAGCATCATCCGTTCTGCGAAATATGCGAATACGCCCAATGCACGCGGCCTTGGGTATGGAGGAAAAACGACAAGAACAAGGATCGAGTGAAGATATATCTTCCAAACCAACAATATCTCGTTGTTCTAGGAGAACGAAGGGATTACTGGGTACTCATAACCGCGTACTACGTAAACCGCCAATGGAGCATAGACAAGCTGGAAAAGGAATATAACTCCAGATTCAGCACAAAAATCCAATAAAAAACTAGAGCCGCCCGTTAAGGACGACTCCGAAGACTCCTTCTACAACATGTAGATGAGCTGATTCAAATATCACATACGACACTCCAACTGTCAAGCGGAACTTGACAAACAGCAAAAAAGTACTTCTCGAAAAACAATACTTTCGGAAGAGAGGAATGTGGATAACAAGACCGTTGCGGACCTTCATCGGAGCGCGGAATCCATGGGACTGTCAATCGTATCGCGCGACCTCCCACGCGACATATGCGGCCTGTACGACGACCGGCATGGGCTTATCCTATTGGCTGACTGGCTCAACCAGCGCCAGCGCCGCTGCACATTGTGCCACGAGCTCATACACGCCAGACACCACGACCCCGGATGCGGCAGCCAATACGGCATCAAATGCGAGCGCCGGTGTCGTAGGGAGACCGCGTTGGCGTTGATATCGCCGGTGGATTACGGCATGGCGGAGACGGTGTACGAGGGCAATACGTGGATGATGGCCGTGGAATTAAGTGTCACCATCCAAGTACTGTCAGATTATCGGCAGCTGCTCTACGATTCCGGCGTGTGTATGCAGTGAATACCACCAAGCGATTGTTCATGGGGGTACGATGGAGTGACCGGCATGGTCGCCAGAGAAGAAAAGAGAATCCAATGACCAACAACAATCCAAATCCGCAGCAGTTCCAGCCGCAACCGGTTCCACAACAGCAGCCGGCGCAACAACCGCCATTCGCGCAACAGCCGCATTTCCAGCAGCCGCAGCAGCCGGCGCCGCAGCAGCCGATGATGCAGCAGCCCTACCGGCAGCCGGCCGAGGAGAAGCATATGAGCGCGCTCGGCATCACCGCATTCGTTCTCGGCGTCATCGCACTCGTGCTCTCGTGGATCCCGATCGTCAACAATGTGGCGTTCGCCTTCGCCATTGCCGGCATCATCTTCGGCTGCTTCGCACTGTACGCCACCAGGAAGAACGGAAAGAAAAAGGGCCGCGGACTAGTCATCGCGGCAGTCATCATCTCCCTCATCAGCGGCGGAGTGGTCCTCTACACGCAATCCGTATACGGTGCCGCCGTGGACAGCGTGAGCAAGAGCATGGATGAGACAAGCAAGCAGATCCAGCACGATTCCGACAATTACGACAAGGGCATCGTCAACGAAGGCGCCAAGGAACTGAAGCTGCAGGTGACCATCAGCAACGGCAACGCAGAAGTGACCTACGGCAAGGATGGTGGCACCAGCAACGAGACCGCCGCTGGCCAATGGGAGAAGACCATCACCGGCGATGACGCCCAGAAGGACTGGACGCTCAGCGCCTATCCGTCCTTCGACATAGATAACGAGACTCCGGCCGACACGCAGGTGACCTGCACCATCACCGTGGACGGCAAGCAGGTCTCACACCAGGAAGCGACCGGCGACAACGCCAACGTGTACTGCAGTGCCTCCGACAAGCAGTGACAACTTATTCGACATAAAAAACGCACCCATCCACGACTTTTGCGGTTGGGTGCGTTTTTTCTAACGCCATCAGGGAAAGAGAGACAGCAAATGAAAACCACACAAAAGGCGATCGCCGCAATGCTCGCCATCATGTTCCCAATCGCACTGGCCGGAGGATGCGGCAGCCAGACCACATCCAGCCAGCCGGCAAGCGCCAATAGTCAAACCAACTCACAGGATTCCGGAGACGATTCGCAGGATTCCACCGATGGTGATGGTGGTTCTCCGCTTGCGGATGGTCTGGCTGGATCCTGCGAGGGCAGTGACCCGCGGTTGCCGAGTGTGAAGCTCGATACGAGCGCCGGATATCTCGGCGTGGAGATACCCGGAAATGACCAGATCAAGCCGGATGAATTCTATTCGTATGATCTGATGCTCACCAATGAAAACGGCGACTCCTGGATGGTGCAGCTATCCGATTACGTGTCGTCCGGTGAAACGAACCGCAGCGTCTTCAACATGCAGACGAACAAGAATCTGAATTATCCAGGCTGGAGCAATTCGGATGATGAGTCTACATTCTCCACGTCCATCCCAGACACGGCGATGCGCGGAACGTCGATGGACTGGCAGATGACGCTCAATATTGACGGCAACGACGTGGCCAAGTGCCCAACGGACGGCACAACGTCGCTTGAGTGATCGCGAATCATTCCGCTTCCAGCTCGGCTAGGCGTGCGCGAAGCTTGGCGATTTCCCTGTCCTTGTCGCTCTCGGCCGAGACTGTGGCGTCACTCTGAGGCGTGGCGATGCTGGCGGCCACCTTGTCGGCGAGCGCGCGCTGTCGGTCTTCGCTGAGTCGTTGATAGTGCATGGCCATGATGGCGGTGCTGTGTCCGGCTGCGGCCATGAGTTCGCGGACGGTGGCGCCCTGTTGGGCGAGCATGGTGAGTGCCGTGGAGCGGAGGTCGTGGAATCGGAGGTCTTCGCGTCCGGCCTGTCGTCGTGCTTTGATGTAGGCGTCGCGCATGGCGTCCGTGCTGATCGGCCTGTCATGGTCCAGCGGGCTGGGGAATATCCATGCGTCCGGCTGGTCGGCCACATATTCGGCGAGGTGCGCGCGGATTTCGGGGATGACGGCTTCGGGGATTGGTTCGGTGCGTTTGCTTCTGGCGGTCTTCGGCGGCCCGGCGATGACGCGGGCGCGGGTGAGTCTGGTGCGGCGGATGTGGATGAGACGGTTGTCGAGGTCGATGTCGCCGCGTTGGAGGGCGCAGACCTCGCCGATGCGCAGGCCTCCGCAGGAGATGGCGAGGGTGATGGCGAGCCGGAATTTGCGTGGCATGGCGTCGTGGATCCGCCGGAGCTGCTGTGGTGTGGCGAGATCGGAAGAGCAC
>ERZ810302.350-NODE-350-length-9249-cov-4.31379_pt1 | contig 9249 bp, 7 predicted proteins | sample MGYA00520484_ERZ810302 | MGnify/ENA primary metagenome ERZ810302 (study PRJEB31588, sample SAMN03401223) | human gut metagenome | study: EMG produced TPA metagenomics assembly of the PRJNA231909 data set (A prospective, longitudinal analysis of the... | reverse complement strand
CTAAAACCAATTGATTTTGAAAAACTGGAAGAAGCATTAAAAAAAGCAGAACAGGCAGTGCTTCAGGAAAAACAGATAGAAAAACTTACAGAAGCGAGTGAACAGTGGGAAAAAGACCGGACAATCCTGCAAAAGGATATCTGGAGAAATTTGTTGAGCGGTAACATGACACGAAACCAGTTCTGCGAATCCGCAAAAAGGATGGATCTGTATCAGGATGGATTGATATATTTTAAACTGATCTGCTTTTATATGGATCATAAAGCGGAAGAGACACAAAAGTGGGAACCTTCCACCATCGAATTTATTATGCAAAATGTGTTGACGGAGTTATTTCATTCCTTTTATGCCAGAGTGGACACTGTATTTTGTGAAAATGAATGTCGATACTGGGTGGTTCTGTCAACGGATAAAATGCCGGAAGAAGGAGAAAAAATAAGGGAAAAAGATCTGCTCAATCATTTTGTGCAATGGATGACAGATCATGTACATTCCTATTTTTGGTGTGGAGCGGGAAATTGGAGTGGATTTTCTGAAGTGACTGCACAGGCTGACGATTTGCGGAAGATGCGCGAAAGCAGTCTGTCGGTATGGAACGAGGTTATATATCTGTATGAGTTCCAACCAAGTGGAACAGTCTATAAAAATGCGGAGCTGGATACATGGAAAACCCTTTTGGCAGGGGAGGAAGTGGAAGCAGTCATAGCAAGCATACGCAGTTATCTGGAGACAGTCAGGAAGAATGAGATGATCACGCGGCAGTTTTTGCTGTCATTAAGGACGGACGTTACACAGATGGTGTATGTATGGCTGTCAGAGATGGGGATTTATGCCAATGCACTTTTTTCAGATAAAGAGAGTGAGAATTACATGCTTGGCGCTGTAAATGGATTTAACGAAATGATGGAGTATGTAGAAAATCTGATACGGAAAGCGGTTGGATATAAATTATATATTACAAAAGAAGACTCTGTTGCAGATCAGATATGTACCTATATTGACAGTCATTTCAGGGAAGAGATACACAGAGATGAACTGGCAGAGTTAGTCTATTTGAATACAGACTATATGTCTCGGATGTTCAAAAAAGAAAAGGGAGTATCTATAAGCAATTATATATTGCAGAAAAGGGTAGACGAAGCAAAAAAACTTTTATGTGGCAGCAGTCTTCCAATCAATACAGTTTCATTACATATTGGATATAGTAATTTTTCCTATTTTACAAAAATGTTTAAGGAAAATACAGGCTTGACGCCGCTGGAATATAGAAGAAAATTTGGAGAGGGAGTACGCATATGACAGAACAGAAATTAATAGAACTCTTGCGGGATATGTCACTGGAAGAAAAAGTAAATCAGATGAGCCAGGTGACAGGAGGATTTTTTAATGGGGAGATCGTTGTCACAGGTCCTATGGAGGATAAGGGATTTACAGAAGACAATGTAAATCTTGCAGGATCAGTCATCGGATCCATGGGCGCTGAAACCCTGAAAAGTATACAAAAAAACTATATGGAAAAGCATCCGCACCATATTCCATTACTGTTTATGTTAGATGTCATAAATGGTTATAAGACAGTGTTTCCAATTCCGCTTGCGCAGGGAGCTTCCTTTGAACCGGAATTGTCAGAACAGTGTGCATCTGTGGCAGCAAAGGAGGCTTCGGTCAGCGGTCTTCATGTGACATTTGCACCTATGACAGATCTGGTAAGAGATGCAAGGTGGGGACGTGTCATGGAATCAACGGGAGAAGATCCTTACCTGAACAGTCTATTCTGTGCAGCAATGGTGCGTGGATTTCAGGGAAACAGCTTAAAAGATAATTATGCAATCGCAGCATGTGTCAAACATTTTGCAGGATATGGTGCACCGACAGCAGGGAGAGATTATAATACGGTAGAACTTTCCGAACATACATTCAGAGAGTTCTATCTGCCATCGTATCAGGCGGGAATAGATGCAGGTGCAGCTCTTGTTATGACATCTTTTAATACAGTTAACGGAATCCCGGCAACCGGAAATAAAAAGTTGATGCGGGACATTTTAAGAGAGCAGATGAAGTTCGATGGTGTACTTATATCAGACTGGGCAGCCATCGAGGAGACCATTTATCACGGATATTGTGCAGACAGAGAAGAAGCAGCAGTGCGTGCAGTGGAAGCAGGCGTAGATATTGACATGATGACAGGAATTTACAGTGAAAATCTGTGTCAGATGGTCAGGGATGGAAAAATAAGAGAAGAGCTTATAGATGAGGCATGTCTTCGTATTCTGCGGCTTAAAAATAATCTGGGACTCTTTGAGAATCCATATAAAGATGCAGATCAGAAAAAAGAAAAGGAATACATTTTATGTGAGGAGCACCGGAATCTGGCGAGGGAAGCAGCAAAGAAATCTTTTGTTTTGTTGAAAAACGAGGAACATATCCTGCCTTTAGATCAACAAAAAAGGATCGCTTTTATTGGTCCGTATGTAGATAGCAGAAACCTGCTTGGAGCCTGGTCATTTATCGCAGATGCCAAGGATGTTATGACGCTGCATGAGGCAGTACAGGAACAGTACGTTTCAGAAAACAGTACATTTTGCCAGGGATCACCAATGTTAGGGGCGGATGTATGTCTGGAAGGATTTGGAGAACAACAGCAGCAATCCTATACTAAGGAGCAGGAGGAACATATGCTGCAAGAGGCGGTACAGGCAGCAGAAGAGGCAGATATCGTAGTACTTGCAATAGGAGAAGACCGTTTACAGTCGGGTGAAGCAACCAGTAACGCAAATATCAGAATCCCTGAGGTACAGGAAGCATTGCTTGATAGAATTGCGGAAGTCAATCAAAATATTGTAGTGGTTTTATTTTCAGGACGTCCGTTAGACATACGTGAAATAAACAAAAAGGCAAAATCTATCCTTCAGGTGTGGCTGCCTGGAACGGAAGGGGCGCGGGCAATTGTGGACACTTTATTTGGAAAGTATAATCCAAGTGGAAAACTGCCTATGAGCTTTCCATATTGTGTAGGACAGGTACCGGTACATTATAATGAATATTCAACAGGACGCCCACATATAGAAGGCAAAGATAAAGACAGATTCCGCTCGAAATATCTGGATATTCCAAATGAGCCATTGTATCCATTTGGATATGGCCTGAGTTACACAACATTTGAGGTATCAGATATTCATTTAGATCGGACATGGATGGATACATCGGGACAGATTGAAGCGGAGGTGACTGTAAAAAATACAGGAAACTGCACGGGAACAGAAACCCTGCAGCTTTATATCCATGATATTGCGGCTTCTGTAGTGCGTCCGGTCAAAGAATTGAAAGATTTTAAGAAGGTTACGCTTTTGCCTGGAGAGGAAAAAAAGGTAGTCTTTACCATAACAGAACAGGAACTGCGTTTTTTGACAGAGGATGGAATCTATGCGAGCGAGGCAGGAGAATTTGAAATATTTATCGGAAAAGACAGTTTGACAGGTAATAAAGCTTCATTTGTATTGAAAAAATGATCTACATAAGTCTGAGATTTTTCATGATACTCTAAATAGAATGTCATCGGTTATGACACAGCATTTATGTGAAGAAATTTAAGAGCCCGGCTTCGAAAAAGTCGGGCTCTTGGTATAAAATGAATGTATGATCAATGGAATCTCCGGAGTGAGCTTTAACTGGCAAAGCTGATACTGCACTCACGGAAAAAGGATGTGAGATGGCGGATAAAGTTATTGAGATATTTGAGATGACAGATGGTATAATGAAAAGCGGCATGAGTGAAAAGGAGAGAAATGCAATGGGCTATTTAATTTCAGAGACAACAAAAGAAGAGCGGGAGAAGATCGTGGCGGAATCATTAGGAAATATTGATGCAGCCTGTGATGGCTGCATGTCCGGACTCGTGGAGATGTATCAGGATTATATCGACGGGAAATTGAACATAGCGGGTACTATGCCTTGAAAAATCTTATGGAATCGCTTAAGATATCATTAATTAGGCGGTAAATCCTAATAATGATTTTTGAAATGCCTCAACAGATGGCATTTCCCAGGCATCAAGATGTTGTAGCATCATGATGCCATAGAGGCGGCAGTACCACATCTTAGTCGATCGGTGCCTGCCGTCTTCTAATTTATAGTCTTCTTTCTCACGCTTATTAGAGCGTTCCACGGAAGTTCTTCGATTGTATTCCTTTTCCCATGCTTTTGAGTCTCTTGGCGGTATGTTAAACAGACTTGGATTATCCTCGGTAAAGATGTGCACGGTTCTGCCGTATTTTGCTGGCGAACAGGGATGTTCACAGAAACAGCCACGTTTCCGGTTAGCCTTTGGACACCGGTATTTCGCCCGGTGTTTAGCAGCTTCATAACCATCTTTATGCATGCGTAAGCCCAACTTACAGACAGGAACGCCATCATCGTCGATTGTGAAATCATTCTTATAAGTGAAGTGTCCGGTATGACCGGGGTTCAAGTCGATAAAAGGCGTGATCTTTTCCCGACAACAGTATTCATAGACAGCATAAGCATCATGGGCGGAATCCAGAAGGAGTTTTTCAATCCGGAATTCAGGAAGATATGCTTTCATCGTGAAAAAGGAATGTAGAAACGAAAGCATGTCATGCCGGGAAGCCCGTTCCAAAAGCGGAAATATGGGAAGGTCGCTGTGAGAATCGGATGCCACGTACATGTAGAGATGGTAGCCGAAAAAATAGCATTGGATAGGAGGATATCTTAAGTATCTTCCATTTTAGAGTTATTTTGTTAAAAAGTGTCAAAAGAGTGATATTGACGAGTCAGTTCAGTTATAGAGATGATGAAAGAAAATGATTAATATAAAGATACACCAGAAGAGAGGTGGATTTATATTAACCTGTCACAGAGAGGAGAAAATGTATGAAAAAAAGAATTCTAGCAGCTATGCTTACTTTGTCTATGGTTGTGTCCATGACAGCATGCGGAAATTCAGAAGCAGGAGGATCAAAGGATTCAGCTAAAAATAACGGTAATGGGGATGAACCATATACAGTTACCATGGTTCTGAATGGAAGCACACAGCCGGATGAAGAAAGAATCGAACAAAAAATCAATGAGATTCTTGAACCGGAACTTAATGCGAATCTTGATATTGTTGTGCTGCCGTGGGCAAGTGCAAGCCAGCAGTTACAGCTTATGTTATCAGGGGATGAAAAAATTGATGTCTTTTATACCCAGGCAACCAATGCAGTGCAGTATATGAATGCAGGACAGATTGTAGACATGTCTGAACTGATTGATAAATATGGAACAAATATCAAACAGATTTATGGAGAGGATATAGCTAAGATCAATCAGGTCGAAGGCTTTGTATATGGCGTGCCAAATCAGATTGAACGAGGAAGTATTCCTGCCATATTTATGAGAAAAGATCTGGTGGAAAAGTACAATATTGATACAACACAGATTAAAGAACCAAAAGATCTGGAAAGTGTTTTTGAGACAGTAAAAGCGGGAGAGCCGGATATGACAATGTTATATTCGAGCAGTGAGAATGATGCACCGGCTACAAGATTATTCCGTGGAGATACTCTGTCAGATAACAATTATCTTGGTGTACTCATGGATCAGACGAACAGCACAAAATTAGAAAACTTCTTTGCGACGGACTGGTTTAAAGATACAACTACCATGCTGCATAACTGGTATCAGAAGGGATATATCAGCCAGGATGCAGGAACTAACACAGAGAACTGGAGAACAGTATGCAAGGCTGGAAATTTATTTTCACTGTTTTTTTCTTATCATCCTGGAACACCGGTAGAATTTGAAAGCTCCACCGGCTATGATTTTGAGATCGTGCCATTTTATAACGAACCGATCATAAATAGCTCATCCTATAATGGTGTTACATTCTCAATTGCCCAGAATTCAGAAAATCCGGAGAAAACAATGGAAGTACTGGATTATATCTACGGAAGTTCAGAGATCATGAATCTTTTAAACTGGGGTGAACAGGATAAAGACTATGTGATAGAAGATGCTGATAATGGCATTATCAATTTCCCGGAAGGAATCACTTCTGATAATGCAGGCTATAACTTAAACCTTGGATGGGAATTGCCAAATCAGTTTATTGCTTATAAATGGACTGGTTCAGATCCGCAATTATGGGAAAAAATGGAAGAATTTAACGGTTCTGCAAAGAGCTCCAAAGCAGTAGGATTTTTATTTGACAGCAGTAATTGTTCAAGTGAGATCGCAGCTCTTTCCAATATTGTAAAACAATACAGCGGAGCACTTTACAGCGGTTCCGGAGATCCAGATGAACTTATTCCGGAATTGTTAGAAGCATTAGATGATGCGGGAATCAATGAAGTGATCCAGGCAAAACAGGAACAGTTAGATGCTTTTCTTGCAGCAAAATAATCAGGTTCAGAAGGAAAGTCCCACAGATACAACGTGGGACTTTTTCATAAAAGGAGAAACTTATGAAGAAGAAAAAGAACAAAGTTAAGGAATATCTGCCGCTCTATCTGATGATGCTTCCGGGATTATTATATCTGCTGATCAATAATTATCTTCCGATGACAGGTATTATACTTGCTTTTAAAAAGTTGAATTTTTCAAAAGGAATTTTGGCAAGCCCGTGGGCAGGACTGGATAATTTTAAATTTTTGTTCTCGTCAAAAGATGCCTGGATTATTACAAGAAATACATTGCTATATAATATAGCGTTTATTCTTGTCAATATGGTCGTTGGAATTGCAATCGCAATTTTAATCTGTGAAGTTAAGAACACAAAAATGAAAAAAATATACCAGAGTGCTATATTATTGCCATTTTTGATGTCGATGGTCATTTTAAGCTATATTGTGTATGCACTTTTAAGTGCCGAAAATGGTCTTGTAAACAATACGATCCTGCCATTACTGCATATAGATCCGATCCAGTGGTATCAGAAACCAAAATACTGGCCGGCGATTCTTATCATTGCAAACTGCTGGAAAGGAGTGGGATACGGATGTCTGATTTATATTGCATCGCTGATCGGTATTGATCCGACTTATTATGAGGCAGCAAGACTGGATGGAGCCACAAAGTGGCAGGAAATCACAAAAATCACATTGCCATGCCTGGTACCGACAATCATTACGCTGTTATTATTGAGCATTGGAAGAATCTTCTATTCTGATTTTGGATTATTTTATCAGGTTCCGATGAACTCCGGTGTGTTGTTCCCAACAACAAACGTAATTGATACGTATGTATATCGTGCATTGATCGAACAGGGAAATATCAGTATGTCATCCGCAGCGGGTGTATACCAGTCATTAGTAGGTTTTGTCATTGTCATGTTAAGTAACTGGATCGTTAGACGTGTAGATAAAGACAGAGCATTGTTTTAGGAGGAGAGTCCATTATGACAAATTCAAAAAAAACAAAGAGATACCAGTTTTGGATCAATCTGATACTGATCGTGATGACATTGACTATTATTTTACCATTTTTGCTGGTATTTATTTCATCCATCACGGATGAAACAGTGTTGATCCGGAATGGATATTCCTTTTTCCCGGAAAAAATAAGCTTTTATGCATATCAGTATATTATCAGACAGGGAGAGAAAATACTCCGTGCGTATGGCGTTACAATTCTTATTACGGTAGTAGGTATCTTTTTTAATCTGATGTTTTCAGCATTACTGGCATATCCGCTGTCTGTGAAGACATTGCCTTATAGAAGGCAGATTACTTTTTTTGTATTTTTTACAATGTTATTTAATGGCGGTTTAGTACCTACATATCTGATGTATGTAAATTATTTTCATATAAAAAATACAATATGGGCACTGATAATTCCTAATTTGTTGCTGAGTGCGAACAATGTGCTGATGATACGGAGCTATTTTATGACAAGTATTCCGGAAGCATTGTATGAAGCGGCAAAAATTGATGGCGCAGGACATACAAAAATCTTTTTTCAAATTACGTTTCCACTTGGTAAACCTATCCTTGTAACCATGGGATTATTTTCGGCACTGGCATATTGGAACGACTGGACAAATGGTTTATACTATTTATCAGGAAATCAGGGACAGAAATTATATAGTATCCAGAATCTTTTGAATCAGATGATCACTGATATCCAGTATCTTGCAAGCGGTAAGGTTGCCGGAAATATAGGGGCAGAAGTTGCAAAACTTCCGACAACGTCCATAAGGATGGCAATTGCTTTTATAGCAATGCTTCCATTATTTATCATTTATCCGTTTTTACAGAAATATTTCGCAGAGGGTATTACGCTAGGGGCAGTAAAAGGTTAAAGGAATATCATGGCGTTTGGAAAAAAGATGAATTTAAAAAGACGAAAAAAGAAATCTTTAGCACAACAGAGTAAGCAAATATTAATTTTAATGACAGTCATTCTGGTAATTATTCTGGGAGGATGCACTTATGTTTTAAACAAAACAAGTGGGCAGATTTACGAACAGATGAGCCAGATGGCACAGTTGTATGCGCAGGAGCTTGACAATCGTTTTTTGAGGATCAGCCGGAATCTTTTTTCTGCGATCATGGATACCAATGAGACAAATTCCACGTTCTGGGGAAATGTAAATCTGATGAAGAATGGGGATTATTCGGAGTATGCGATCGGAAAACTCAGAGAAGAATATTTTTCTTCAGCATGGGAATATGGAACGGAATACAGGATTTTTTTATACACACATGATACGGATAAATTATATCAGCTTTCCCTGTCTTCTGATGGAAATTACACAATGTCACCCGAGATTGCAGCGTCTATCCGTGAGCAGATAGACAAATTAGATGAAAAGGCATATGCAGTGAAGCGGAAGTGGGATGTTTTGGAGTGTGATGATGAGGTATATATCTGCAAAATTGCACAAAAAAATGGAATTGCCTTAGGATGCATTGTAAATGTAAAAAGTATCTTAGAACCATTCTCAAAGCTTTCGTTGGGAAAGCATGGATATGTAAGCCTTGTCGATCAGGATGAGGTCTGTATAGGTATGTTAGACCAGAGCGGAATCATATCAGAGCCGCAAAGTATGAATACCAAAAATACTTATACGATCCGTCAGGGATTATCCAGAGCACCCTTTGAGATCAGGATCGGGATTTCTTTAGGCGGTGTCTTAAGCCTGATGGCGGGAAGTCTGCTCGGAATGACAGTATTGATCTTTATGATTCTTATTATGAGTGGGATATCGCTATTTCATGTGTATTCCAATATTATGAAACCGCTTAAAGTGTT
>ERZ810302.342-NODE-342-length-9334-cov-6.04871_pt1 | contig 9334 bp, 6 predicted proteins | sample MGYA00520484_ERZ810302 | MGnify/ENA primary metagenome ERZ810302 (study PRJEB31588, sample SAMN03401223) | human gut metagenome | study: EMG produced TPA metagenomics assembly of the PRJNA231909 data set (A prospective, longitudinal analysis of the... | reverse complement strand
CATGGTGAACGTCGTCGGTACCTGGGTGGTGGCGATGCGCGCCAGATCGCGTGCGAAACACCCGAAGGACGCGGCCACTATGATTGCCATGCGCCGTATCCTCGACAATCCCAAGCGTGCTTGGCGTAACGTGTCCGGTGTGGCGCTCGCTGTGTTCATTGCGGGGATGACGTCGGTGTGCGGATTGCTCGCCACCGGAATCGGAGGCAACCACGACCCGTTCGACCCATCTATGCTGTACATGCGCGATATAGCGATGGGTGGTTTCCTGACGCTCGCCTTTGCCGCGGTGCTCGCCGCCGTCAGTTCCGGCGTGATGCAGACGGGCAACGTCTACGACCAGGCCGACGAGTACCGCATGCTTGCGTTGGAAGGCACGGATGAGGCGACGCTCGACAAGGCACGCATGATGGAAGTGATCACCCCGCTCAACACGGTGATGGCCGTTTCATTGGGGTGCTCGGTGTTGTTGCTGTTTCCGATTCTGGCAACGTCGTTGCTCAATCCGGCTTCGTTGCTTACGTTGGCCGCGGGAATCGGCTTGTGTTATGCGCTGATGGTGCTCGGAGGGTGTGCCGCGAATCATGCGGCGCACGGGCTCGGTCATGCCGGCTACCGTATGGACGATTGATGGCCTCGCCGCGGCGGTCGTGGATACCGCGGCGAGGACTGGCGAGGTCAGCCGAGGAGCACCGCGATGATTGCGATGAAAATCGGCGATGACAGCGTCGAGAACAGAATGCCGTCGCGTGCGAACGACAGACCCACGTTGTATCGCGCCGCGTAATTGTAGACGTTCTGGCCAGTCGGCAGAGCGGCGAGCACCACGCACGCGTACAGCGTGGCGCCGCGGAAGCCCATCACGAAATACGACAGCAGGAACGCGATGATCGGCATCACAATGTTCTTCAAAGCGGCCACCGTGAATACCGCCGGAATATTCGACTTATCCTGCAACGGCTTTGTGCCGTGCAACGACATGCCGAACGCCATCAGAATCATCGGCACCGCGGAATTGCCGATCATATCGATCGGGTCGTAGATGAAGCTCGGAATCACGAAATAGCCGACCTTCGCGGAAATCGCGGACACCACAATGCCTAGAAGCGAGCCGATGAGCAGCGGCTGATGCAACGGCTGCTTCAAAATCTCCTTCGCGGAGACCTTGCCTTTGGTGGTCACGTCGAGCACGGTCAGGCCGACCGGCGTGAACACCGCCTGCTGCATGACCAGGATCGGTGCGACAAGCGCCGGATTGCCCAGAATGTACGTGGCAATCGGCAGACCGATGTTGTTGGAATTGAGGTACAGCGAATTCAGCGCGCCGATGGTGGCGTCCGCGGCCTTCATATGGAAGAACAGCCGGTTGAGGATCAGGAAGACCACACCCACCAGCACGGCCGAGAAGAACGCCACGACGATGGAGGAGTGGAAGATCTCGAAGATCTTCTCCTTGGACAGGATGGCGAACATCAGGCACGGGCTCGACACGAAGAAGCTGAACCTGTTGAGCACCATCTGCGCGGTCGGCCCGCCGATGCGCATGCGCGCGGCCACATAGCCGGTCGCGATGACGATGCCGATGACGCAGAAACCTTCCATCGCGCTTAACAGACCCGGCATTGCACTCTCCTTTTCGTTGCGGCCGTTGCCTCGGACCGCTACCTAGTGTGTCACCAAGCGCACGACAGCATGGCCGACCGTCTCAAAAGCACGCCCGAAATGCGATTGTCACCGGCTTTTGCCGGATAATGGACGGCATGAACGAACTTACGATTGGATTTTCCGCTTCCGACACCAAGCAGGAACAGCTCAGCGAGCTGATGGAACAGATCATGGGCGCCTACTCCGTCAGCGACGACGAGGGCCCGTTGACGGACGCCGTCGAGGTGTTTTTGAAGAAGCAGCCGCATCTGACGGTGCGCAGGCACGGCGACACGTTGGTGGCATCCACCGATTTCGGCCGCGAGCGCCGCGTGATTCTTGCCGGCCATCTCGACACGGTGCCGGTGATCGACAATTTCCCGCCGAAATGGCTTCAGCCGGGCGATCCGCTGATTCGCGAGGACGTGGCGGCCGGTCATGAGCATGAGCGTGTGATCTGGGGTCGTGGCGCCACCGATATGAAGGGTTCCGACGCGGTCATGCTGTATCTGGCGGCCACGCTGACGGATGCGAAATACGATTTGACGTACGTGTTTTACGACCATGAGGAAGTCGCGGCCGAGAAGAACGGCCTGCGCAAGGTGGTTGAGTCGCATCCGGATTGGATTACCGGCGATTTCGCGATCATCGGCGAGCCGACCGATTGCGGCATCGAGGGCGGCTGCAACGGCACGATGCGATTCGACGTGATCACGCACGGCGTTGCCGCGCATTCGGCCCGCGCCTGGATGGGCAAGAACGCGATCCACGCGGCGGCCGAGATTCTGAACCGTTTGAACGCACATGAGAACCGCGCCATCGAAGTAGATGGCCTGACCTATCAGGAGGGCCTGAACGCCACGCTGATTTCCGGCGGCAAGGGTACCAATGTGATTCCCGACGAGTGCCGTGTGCACGTCAACTACCGGTTCGCGCCGGACAAGTCGCTCGCCGAGGCGAAGGCGCTGATGATCGGCGCGGATGCGGGCGCGAAACTCGGCAACGGCGAGCATCAGGCCACTGGTGGCGTGTTCGAAGGCTTCGGCATCGAGATGAAGGACGAATCGCCGAGCGCACGTCCGGGCCTCAATTCGCCGCTTGCCCAATCGCTGGTATCGCTTGTCAAGGAACGTACCGGTCGTGACCCGCTTGCCAAGCTGGGTTGGACGGATGTGGCGCGTTTCGCGATTCTGGGCATTCCGGCCGTGAATCTCGGCGCGGGTAGCCCGCTGCTGGCTCACAAGCAGGACGAGCAGCTGCCGGAGACCGATCTGCTGCTCATGGCCGACCTGCTGGAGGACTGGCTGCGTTGAATCGCCGTTGAGTCGTTGCTGAGCTGCCGTTGAATCGCCGGTAATTCGCTGCCGCGGGCTTGCCGCAGAACCACTATTGGTCCACCGTTGAACCGCTGCTGAACCACTATGCCGGCGCACGTTCATTCACGGCGTGTCAACGCGAATCATTGGAAAACGGAGCGTGTAGGGGGAATAAATTTCCCGTCCTGTCACGCTCCGTTGTTTTTTGTGTCATACTTATAGACGGTGGTTCTGCAAGACCGCCGACGCATCCGATGGCGTTGATCCCCTCGCGTGAATGTTCTGTGAGTCGCGAGCGCAGGTGTCCGCCGTCGCATGATGAAGACTTTTGACGGAAGTTGCTTCCTACGGGCGCCATGATGCGCGGCCACGGTGAGAGCGTGGTGTGAGAACCGTTGGGGCTTGAGTGAAGGCGATGCGATTGCAGCGCGTTGCCGAGGAGCGTTGTGCCTACTACCAATGAGGGCCTCGATCAGGTCGAGGCTGTTGTGTCATCCGATAATTCAACCAATAATGCGGCAAGCAGTGCGGGTTCTGTGTCTGCCGATCCGGCTCCGCGCCGCCGTCGTGGAGGTCGCCGCGTGGTGCGTGGCGTAGGTGCCGCGGGCGCGTCTTTGGAGCTGAAGGTCGAGGAGCATGCCAAAGCCCCCTTGTTTGAGGAACCGAAGCTTGAGCCTGTCCAGCCTGCGCGTGATTCCGCCGATTTCAATGATGCCGATGACGCCGAGCCGTCGCGTCCGCGTCGTCGTCGCGTGACCCGTTACGATGACGACGATGAGATGCGTGACGAACGTCCGCGCCGTCGCCGTCGTTCCTCTGTGGACGTGCAGGACGAGGATGATCGCCCGTCGCGTCGCCGTCGCCGTATCAGCGACGAGCCGCGTGATGACCGTGACGATCGTGACGATTACGGCAATCGTGGCAATCGTGACGAATCATCCGAAGACCGTGCGCTCGACGCCGTCAGCGCGCTGCCGGAAGGCCATGAGACGCGTCATAATCCGCGTCCGATGACGTCGCTGCTGTTCCAGGAGCCGATTCTGCCGGCCGCCCCCGCGGGCCGCGGATCGTCCGACGATGACGATGCCGACGATACGGGCCGCAGAGGTTCGGACGATGCCCGTGACAGCCGTGATGACCGCGACGATGACCGTCCGACCCGTCGCCGCCGCCGTCGCAGCCACGACACGGCCGATGCGGACCGCACGGACGCTTCGAATGACGGTCGCGGCCGTGATGATGGCAATGACCGCAACAACGACGCCGAAGACGATGATCATGGCGATTCCCGTCGTTCCCGTCGTTCCCGTCGTCTGAACGCGCAGGAACGTCGTGCCGCTGCCGAAGTGGAGCAGATCGAGGAGGACCTAGTCCTCGATGGCATCACGTATGCGCCGATCGATGACGAGTCCCGCAATGGAAACGATGATGATGACGAGCAGCCGACGCGTACCCGTCGCCGCCGTCGCGGACGCGGCAACCATGAGGAAGCCGACGAGCAGCAGACCTCCGAACGCGAATCCCGTCGCCGTCATGAGGATGACGATGAGGAAGAGGGCACGGTGACCCGTCGCCGTCGCCGCCGCCGTGGAGGGTCGAAGGCCGAGGAATCGGACGAGACGATGTCCCGTCGCTCCCGCAAGCAGCAGTACATCGACGAAATCACCGACGTCGAAGGATCCACCCGTCTGGAAGCCAAGAAGCAGCGCCGCCGCGACAACCGTCGTGAACGCAGCCGTCAGAACCAGCTCATGGAGCAGGACTTCCTGGCCCGTCGCGAACACGTCGAGCGTCTGATGGTGGTGCGCGAACGTGAGCGCCACACCCAGATCTCCGTGATCGAAGACAATGTGCTCGTCGAGCATTACGTGTCCGACATCCAGGAAGTGGCCACCGTCGGCAACATCTATCTTGGCCGCGTGCAGAACGTGCTGCCGAGCATGGAGGCCGCGTTCGTGGACATCGGACAGGCCCGCAACGGCGTGCTGTACGCCGGCGAGGTGAACTGGGATTCCGCACGTCTGGAAGGCCAGCCGCGTCGTATCGAACTGGCGTTCAAGTCGGGCGATCCGGTGCTGGTGCAGGTAACCAAGGATCCGATCGGCCACAAGGGCGCAAGGCTTACCTCGCAGGTCACCTTGGCCGGCCGTTTCCTCGTGCTGGTGCCGTCCGGCGGCATGACCGGCGTGAGCCGCAAGCTGAGCGAGCGTGAGCGCGCCCGCCTGAAGAACATCGTGTCGAAGATCGCGCCGAAGGATATGGGCGTGATCATCCGAACCGCGGCCGAAGGCGCTTCCGAAGAGGCCATCACCAAGGATCTCGAGAACCTGGTGCGCCAGTGGGAACGCATCACCGCTAAGCGCGACGAGTTCCTGCACGGCAAGCGTCCGAAGCTGTTGCAAGGCGAGCCGGACGTGGCCATCCGCGTGGTGCGCGACATCTTCAACGACGACTTCTCCAAGATGATCGTGGAAGGCGACCGCGTGTACGAGCGTATCGAGGAATACCTCGACACGATGGCCCCCGACCTGAAAGACAAGCTCGAGAAGTGGGATCCGGCCGAATATGACGGCAAGGACGTGTTCGACAAGTGGCAGATCGACTCCCAGTTGCGTAAGGGCATGGAACGTCAGGTCTACCTGCCGTCCGGCGGTTCGATCGTCATCGACCGCACCGAGGCCATGACCACCATCGACGTGAACACGGGCCGTTTCATCGGCCGCGGCAAGAGCCTCGAGGAAACGGTGACCCGTTGCAACCTCGAAGCGGCCGAAGAGATCGCGCGACAGCTTCGTCTGCGCGACATCGGCGGCATGGTGATGATCGACTTCGTCGACATGGTCATGCCGGCCAACAGGGATTTGGTGCTCCGCCGACTGGTGGAGTGCCTGGCGCGCGACCGCACCAAGCATCAGGTGGCCGAAGTCACCTCGCTGGGACTGGTGCAGATGACGCGCAAGCGCATCGGCCAGGGTCTGGTGGAGGCGTTCTCCGAGGAATGCCCGACCTGCAAGGGCCGCGGCTTCATCCTCCATGACGAACCGACCGTTTCGGCGGATTACGACGATCCGTACGCCCTGAAGGGCGGCGATCCGTTCGTCAAGACCAACAAGCATGGCCATGGCACGGACGTGCAGGTGCCGAAGGGCTCCTCGCCGGACGTGAAGGCCAAACTCGCGCAGATCGCGGCGGCAGCCGTGGCCGCCAACAATGCGGACCTGGGCGAGGAAGAACAAGAAGAATAAAGGAAAATCCCGGTATGTCAACCTGACACGCCGGGAGCAGACTTGCGGTTGTACGCGGGTATGTGTAGATTAGATTGCTGGTGTCTGGCCGCGAGGCTCGAACGTGCCGGGCAGTAAGCTTTCCAAGTTAATAAAGGAACGGATATGTACGCTATTGTGAAGGCCGGCGGCCATCAGGAAAAGGTCGAGGTCGGTGACGTCATCCTCGTCAACCGTCTCGACGCCAAGAAGGGCGACACCGTGGAATTCCCGGTCGCTCTCGTTGTGGATGGTGACAAGGTCACCGTCAACGCCAAGGATCTCGCCAACATCAGTGTCAAGGCTGAGGTTGTCAACGATGAGGCCAAGGGCCCGAAGATCAGCATCATGAAGTACAAGAACAAGACCGGCGTTGCTCGTCGCAAGGGCCATCGCCAGCAGCTGACTCTCGTCAAGATCACGGCGATCGCCTGATTCGCGTAGGGTTAGAGTCAAGGACCGAAAGGAACAGACATGGCACATAAGAAGGGCGCGTCCAGCTCGCGCAACGGTCGCGATTCAAACGCGCAATACCTCGGTGTGAAGAAGTTCGGCGGCGAAGCCGTCGTGGCCGGCAACATCATCGTTCGTCAGCGTGGCACCAAGTTCCACCCGGGCGAGAACGTCGGCATGGGCAAGGACCACACCCTGTTCGCCCTCAAGGACGGCAGTGTGAAGTTCGGCGTGCGTCGTGACCGCAAGGTCGTCGACGTGATTGCCGCCTGAGACACGCGCAAATAACGCTTTTTGATGAAAGACCGCGCCCGTTATGGACGCGGTCTTTCTGCTATGTAAGGTAGATACATGAGTGATTTTGTGGATCGAGTGACCGTCCATGTGAAGGGCGGCGACGGCGGCAATGGTTCCGCCGGCATCCGTAGGGAGAAGTACAAGCCGTTGGCCGGCCCGAACGGCGGTAACGGCGGCGACGGCGGTTCTGTGATCTTCATGGCCGATTCGAACGCCAACAGCCTGCTCGACTACCGTTTCATGCCCCATCGCGAGGCGGAAAGCGGCACCATGGGCCTGGGCGACACGAAGGACGGTTCGAAGGGCGCCGACCTGATTCTGCCCGTCCCGGTGGGCACGGTCGTGTTCGAAGCCAAGGGACCGCAGGGCAAGCCGAAGCATCCGGGCGAGCAGCTTGCCGACCTGCGTCACGCGGGAGACAAGTTCGTCGTGGCCGCGGGCGGCAACGGTGGTCTCGGCAATGCGGCGCTGGCCAATCGCACCCGTCGTGCGCCGGGCTTCGCACTGCTGGGCGAGCCGGGCGAGGAACGCGACGTCATCCTCGAACTCAAGTCCATCGCCGACGTGGCGCTGGTGGGCTTTCCGTCCGCAGGCAAGTCGAGCCTGATCGCGGCGATGAGCTCCGCCAAACCGAAGATCGCCGATTATCCGTTCACCACGCTCGTGCCGAACCTCGGCGTAGTGGTGGCCGGCGACATGCGCTACACCATCGCCGACGTGCCGGGCCTGATTCCGGGCGCATCCCAAGGCAAGGGCCTCGGCCTCGAATTCCTGCGCCACATCGAACGCACCGAAATCATCGCCCACGTCATCGATTGCGCCACCCTCGAACCCGGCCGCGACCCGATGAGCGACTACCAGGCGCTCGAACACGAGCTCGCCGAATACGCCGGCAAGCTCGAACTGCCGCTCGGCGCGATTCCGATCCCCGAACGTCCGCGCATCATCATCCTCAACAAGGTGGATGTGCCGGAAGCCAAGGAACTCGCCGAATTCGTCAAGCCGGAATTCGAAAAGCTCGGCCTCAAGGTCTACATCATCTCCACCGCCTCCCACGAGGGTCTGAAGGAACTCAACTGGGCGCTGGCCGACCTCGTGACCAACATGCGCGCGGAAGTCGCCAAACGCGAGCAGGCCGAGGAAGAGGCCCGCGTGGTCATCAAGCCGCTCGAGGAGCCGCGCAATCGCCGTCGCCGTAACGACGAAGGCGGCAACGCGCTCGACTTCACCGTGGAACGCAAGGAGAACGGCAACGGCGAAGTCTGGTACGAGGTGCTCGGCACCAAGCCGGAACGCTGGGTCATGCAGACCAACTTCGATAATGACGAGGCCGTCGGCTACCTTGCCGACCGTCTGGCCAAGCTGGGCGTCGAAGACGAGCTGCGACACAAGGGCGCCAAGCCGGGCGACGAAGTGCGCATCGGCCGTGGCGACCGTGCCGTGGAATTCGATTGGGATCCGACCATCGCGGCCGGCGCGGAAATGCTCGACGGCACCCAGTTGGGCGCACGCGGCGTCGACCTGCGACTGCAGGAATCGGATGGTCGTGCGCAGCGTCGTTCCAACACGGAACGCCGTCGCCAGTACCACGAGATGATGGACGCCCGTCAGGCCGTGCGCGAAGCCATGATGGCCGAACGCAAGGCAGGACACTGGGCCGATCCTTCCGTGGACGACGACCGTCACGACGAAACCAGTCTTTTTGGACGTGGCGAGACCGCCGACGACGAGGATGTGGAACAATAGAACCATCCAACGAAGCCCGCTGATGTGCCGATGGCATGTCGGCGGGTTTTTCAATAGCCGGTAACGGTACCGGGAGGGACTATGAACACGCCATCGCAAGCGCAAGTGCGCAGGGCCATCGCCGAAGCGCAGACCATCGTGGTGAAGGTGGGCTCCAGCTCGCTGACCGAGCCGAGCGGCCACTTGGATCCGCAACGGTTGAACGCGCTTGTGGCGGCCATCGCCCGCGTGCGATTGATGGGCGGCCGCGTGGTGCTGGTCTCCTCCGGCGCGATCGCGGCCGGTTTCGGCGCGCTCGGTTTCGACAAGCGTCCGACCGACGTAGCCGACCAGCAGGCGTGCGCCGCCGTCGGCCAAGGCCTGCTGATGGCCCAGTACGAGGCCGCTTTCGCACGGTACGGGCTGCGTGTCGGACAGATCCTCATCACCGTTTCCGACACGATCGCCCCACAGCAGTACCGCAACGTGCGCCGTACGCTCGACCGCCTGCTCGACTTGGGCGCGGTGCCGATCATCAATGAAAACGATTCCCTCGCGTCCAACGAGATCCGGTTCGGCGACAACGACCGTCTGTCCGCGCTCATCGCCAACATCGTCGTCGCCGACGCGCTTAGA
>ERZ810302.336-NODE-336-length-9467-cov-5.65671_pt1 | contig 9467 bp, 6 predicted proteins | sample MGYA00520484_ERZ810302 | MGnify/ENA primary metagenome ERZ810302 (study PRJEB31588, sample SAMN03401223) | human gut metagenome | study: EMG produced TPA metagenomics assembly of the PRJNA231909 data set (A prospective, longitudinal analysis of the... | reverse complement strand
TTCAGCGTGTCCTTCAACGGCGTGTTGATGGCGTCTTTGAATTCCTTTTCGGAGGTGATGTAGCCCTGGTCGTGCATCAGCTGCAGCACGATGTTGCGCTGATGTTCGGCTTCCTTCTGGTTGGCTTCCACGGAAGGATCGAAGTTCTGCGGATTCTTGGTGATTGCCGCGATGGTCGCCGCCTGGGTCACGTTCAGTTCCGAAGCGGAGACATTGAAGTAGCGTTTGGCGGCCATTTCCACGCCGCACAGGTTGTTGCGGCCGAACTGCGCGATGTTGAGGTAGCCCTGCAGAATCTCGGCTTTGGAGTATTTCTTTTCGATCTGCACCGAGATCAGCATCTCGCGCAGCTTGCGTGCCACGGTGTCTTCCGTCGCATGGTATTCGGCGATCGGATCGTCGTCTTCACGGGCTTGGGTGGACAGCACGTTCTTGACGTACTGCTGCGTCAGCGTGGAACCGCCCTGCTGGTCGCCGCCTCTGACGTAGGTTTGGAAGAACGCTCGGAACACGCCCTGCACGTCCACGCCGGTATGTTCGAAGAAGCGCTTGTCTTCACGGGCCACGACGGCCTGCTGCATGGCTTTGGAGATTTTCTTCAGCGGCACGACCTCGCGGTTCTGCGTATAGAATTCCGCGAAAGCGGTCTTGCCGTCGTTGAAATACATCGTCGAGCGTTGCGGGAGCGAGGTCACATCGAAATCGATGCCTTCGACCGCAAGGGACGGAATGACGGCTTTGGCCGCGTTATTGGCGGCGAACACAGCGGGCATAAAGAAAATACTCGTCACAACGCCGCCGCCCACGCATAACGTGATGTATGCGATTACCAATGCGAGCACACGTTGAACGGTAAGGGTCTTCTTCTTGGGCATGACGCCCATTCTAAAGTGGCGGGTCTACTAAACACATGCCCGTCAACGCATGTGCCGGAAGCCGTCACGGGTTTCTCACAAAACAGACAATTTCTTAGGAAAAGTTGGAAATCAGCCGAAAACCAGCCGAATGTCATCGTCTTGATCGGCGAATCAGCATGCCCGGCTGGTAGATGATGATGGACCGGCCTTCCCTGGCGATCCATCCGCGGTTAGCGAAATCCATCAACGCCTTGTTCACCGTTTCGCGTGAGGATCCGACGAGCTGCGCCATCTCCTCCTGTGTCAGATCGTGCGGCACCTTCAGGCCGGCTTCGACCGGTTCGCCGAATCGTGATGCCAGATTGAGCAGTGTTTTGGCGAGTCGTCCGGGAACGTCCATGAACACCAGATCGCAGATGCGTTCGTTGTTGCTGCGCATGCGGTGCGCCAATACCTGCAGCATGTCCACGGCCACGCGCGGATGTTCGTCGAGCCAGTCGAACAGCGCGTCATGTTCCAGCCAGACCACACGCGTGCCGTTGGTCATCGCCACCGCCGAAGCGGTACGCGGTCCGCCATGCGGATCGAACACCGGAATCTCGCCCAGCACTTCGCCGTACGCGTGGATGCTCAGCAGCTGCACACGCTTGTCGGAGGATTGTCTGGTCAGTTTGACGCGGCCTTCCTCCAGCAGATACATGCGATGGTCGGTGTCTCCCTCGCGGAAGATGAAATCGCCCTTGTCGTATTCGGCATGCTGCAGATACGGCAGCAGTTCCCGGGCTTCTTCGGACGAAACCTGCTTGAACAGCGCGGTGTGCAGCAACGTCTCACGCTCATCGTCGAAACCACCAAAACCATTGATCCCATTGGTTCCATTCGGGGTGACCATCGACGTGCCTCCGTTCCGACGTGCTTCTGCGTTTTCCGTTGTCGACATCCATGCCAACGCTCGTTAAGTCGGGCACCATCGACCATTCGGGCTACATTGTAACTCGAACGGCGGCGTCGACCAGTCGCGCCACTACCTCGTCTCGGCCCATGCCGGTTTGAGAGCGCATGGGATCGACATATTTTGCCGCTGATTTCACCGCTTTGTCGGACATTTTCTCTCGTGAGATGTTCAACACGCGGGTCATCTTTTCCGCGTCGATGTCGTAGGCGAGCGTGACGTGGTGCAGAATCGCGCCGGGTCCGCCGTGGGTGGGCGCGAACCGGCGTTGCGCGGCGCCGCCGAGTTTGCCGTATTGTGTGGCGATGTCGTTGAGTCCGGCGAATCGTACGTTGAGGCCGAGGGCGCATAACGCTTCGACGAGCCAGTAGTCGCAGAGTTCGTAGGATTCCTCGACGCTCATGCCGTGGGCGAAGTCGAGCGGGGCGTACAGCGAGTACGTGATGGTGTTGCCTGGTTCGATGAACATCGCTCCCCCGCCGGTGCAGCGGCGGACTATGTGGAATCCTTCGTCTTGCGCGGTGTGCACGTTGACTTCGTCTTCGAGCGACTGGAATCTGCCGATGACCACGGCCGGCTCGGCCCATTCCCAGAAACGCAGGGTGGGTTCGCGGGTTCCGGCAGCCACTTCGCGTGCCCATTCGACGTCGAGGTCCATTTGTTCCTGCGGTTTGCGGGGGTCGTCGTGCACGATGTTCGGTTTGAGTGCGTGCCAGCGTCGCGCGTATTCCGCCCAATTGCCGGTTTCGGCGATGTCGCCGGTTCCAACGGTTCCAGCGTTTTCGTCACTTTCCGCGGTTCCAGCGTTTTCAATGTTTTTTGCGATTTCCGCGGTTTCTGCGGTTTCCATTGGGCTGGTATGCCGCCGAATGCGCAGGTCGTCGCGTGGTTCCACTTTCGTAACATCATTACCGCCGATACCGGCAATGCCATCGGCGCCATCGATGCCGTCAATCGCACGTTGAAAGGCGATGGCGATGCCACGCGCGCCCATGCCGACGATGCGCACGTCCGGATGGTGCAGCATCGTCCGTTCGACGGCGGCGGTCACGTCACGTTCGGAAACCATCGAACCGCTGAGGCAACGGGCCGCGCACTGTTCCAGCGCACATTCCATGGAATGCAAGAGATTCCGCGTTCCGGCATCGTCCCCGTCGAGGAAGAAATCGCCGTCGATATGGCATTCGATAACAGTCGATGATGCAGCCGGCCCAGCGTATGGAACCGTTTTCACGGCATTCGTATGAGCCGAATCAATATAGTCCGAATCGGCGTAATCCGAATCGGTACAATCCGGATCGGCATGAGAAAGCCGGACAGTCACTCCAACGAGTTTGCCGCCCGGCTGTTTGTAAAGTCCTCGAGTCATCAATCCTGCAGTTCGACGCCTTGAGCGTCACGGTGCCATTGCGAGCCGTAGTGGGAGCACAGAATCAGGATGCCTTCCACCAGTCCCCAGATGCCTGCGACGGCTGGGCCGATGATGAGAATCCAGCCGATGACGGTCAGCAGCAGCTGTGCCACGGCCTTGCCGGTGTTGCCCAAGTAGAAGTTGTGCACGCCGAAGCAGCCCAGGAAGATGCCAAGCAGACCGGCTGCCAGTTTCGACTTCTGGGCGTATCCGGCCGGTGCGACGGGCTGGCCGTATGCCGGCTGCTGCGCGTAGGCAGGCTGGGTGTAGGCGGATTGGTTGTAAGACGGGGCCGCGTAGCCCTGCTGTCCGTAGTTCGCTTGGTTGTAATCCGGCTGGGCGTAAGCGTTGTTGGGGTCATACGCCGGGGCTGCCGGCTGACCGTACGACGGCTGCGCAGATTGGGCAGGCTGGGACGGCTGGCCATACTGACCGTACTGGTTGTACGATGCGGCGTTCGGATCATATACCGGAGCAGCGGGCGTGGCCGGCTGAGCCGGCTGGGTATAGACGGGAGCCGTACCGTATGCCGGGGCCGGAGTCGCCGGCTGACCGTATGACGGCTGAGCGGCCTGGCCATACTGGCTGTATGCGGAAGCGTTCGGATCGTACGCCGGAACGGCAGGCTCGGCCGGCTGAGCGGGCTGAGTGTATGCGGCGGAGTTCTGATCGTATGCGGGGGTTTCCGGCTGCGACTCCGGATGGTTCATCTGCGCATCGTTCTGTTGTGGAATGTACGGTTGGTTGTAGTCGGCCTGGGCTGCGTTATCCGACGTTGGATTGTTGACTTGACCGGTGCCGTTGAAATCGGCGTTGTTATCACTCATGTCTCAACAATATCCCAAAGTTTGCCCATTTCCACCCGATTCCACCTTAGGTGGCCCCTGAAAAATCCCCGAATATGCGAAGACGCCCGCCGATTCGGGAAAAACCCTTTTCGGTGGGCGTCTCAAAGGATGGGACGGAAGTCGGAATCAGCCGATTTCTCGGCTTTTCGAACCGTCACATGCCGTCACATATCTTTATATGTCGTCTCACATGCGCGCCAGAATGTCGCGACCGACCTCGTCGGTGGAACGCGTGGTGGAGCCGAGCTCCTCGATGTCAGCCTCAACGGCGACGTGGATCTTCTTGGCAGCGTCGTCGAATCCGAGATGCTCGAGCAGCATGGCTGCGGACAGGATGGCTGCGGTCGGGTTGGCCTTGTTCTGGCCGGCGATGTCCGGAGCGGAACCGTGGATCGGCTCGAACATGGACGGATACTCGTTGGACGCGTTGATGCAGCCCGAAGCGGAGTAGCCGACGCCACCGACCACGGCACCGGCCTCGTCGGTGATGATGTCGCCGAAGAGGTTGTCGGTCAGGATCACGTCGAAGCGGGACGGGTTGGACACCATGAAGATGGTGGTCGCGTCGATGTGCAGGTAGTCGTGGGTGACCTCCGGGTATTCCTCGGCCACTTTGTTGACGATGCGCTGCCACATGTCGCCGGCGTTGACGAGCACGTTCTTCTTGTGCACGAGGGTCACGTGCTTCCTGCGCTTCATGGCCAGCTGGAAGGCGTAACGCACCACGCGCTCCACACCGTAGGCGGTGTTGATGGAGACTTCGGTGGCCACCTCGTTCGGGGTGCCACGGCGGACCGCTCCGCCGGCACCGCAGTACAGGCCTTCGGTGCCTTCACGCACCACGACGAAATCGATGTCACCCGGGTTGGCGAGCGGCGACGTGACACCCTTGTACAGCTTGGACGGACGCAGGTTCACGTACTGGTCCAGGTCGAAGCGGAGCTTGAGCAGCAGGCCGCGTTCCAGAATGCCCGCCTTGATGCGCGGATCGCCGACGGCGCCCAGCAGGATGGCGTCGGTCTTCTTGATGCGGTCCTCTTCCTCTTCCGGAAGAATCGCGCCGTCACGCAGATAGCGCTCGGCACCCAGATCGAACTTCTCATATTCGAATTCGGCGACGCCTTCGGCCGCCTTCTCCAGAGCCTTCTGAGCCCACGGAGTCACTTCCTTGCCAATGCCATCGCCCGGAATGACGGCGATGGTGTACTTCTTTGCAGAATCACTCATAGCACGCGACTCTAGTCAGTGATTCACCTATCGGACTAAAACAGCTCAGCAAATGGACAGCCCATTCCGGCAGTCGGCGGCCAGTCAGCTGCCGATGCCCATCACCGACAGGCACCAGGCGTTCTCGTACGAGACTTCCTCCCATTGCTTGTACCGCCCGGACGTACCCCCATGGCCGGCTTCCACCTCGATTTTCGCCACGGCGTCCACACCGGCATGCTGCAGCCGGGCCAGCCATTTCATCGGCTCCACATACAGCACGCGGGTGTCGTTCATGGATGTGGTAATGAAAATTTTCGGAAAAACGGCAGTTCTTTCGTCATTTTCACTATCTGGCGCATTCTCGTATGGCGTGTACGACTTCATGTACGCGTACACATCCGCGTCGTGCAGCGGATCGCCCCACTCGTCCCATTCGGTGACGGTCAACGGCAGCGAAGGATCAAGGATCGAGGTCAGTGCGTCCACGAACGGCACGTCCGCCTCCACGCCCGCATAGCATTCCGGAGCCATGTTGGCGACCGTCCCCATCAATAGGCCGCCCGCCGAGCCGCCGTTCGCCACCGTACGCAGCGGCGAGGCCAGTCCGGCACGTTGCAGCGCGCGCGTGGCGTCGATGAAATCCTCAAACGAATGCTTCTTGTTGAGCAGGTGCCCCTGCTCGTACCAGGCGCGTCCCATTTCGCCGCCGCCGCGGATGTGCGGCACAGCGTACAGCACGCCGCGGTCGAGCATGCTGATGCGTGACACCGCGAATCCCGGATCGGAACTGATCTCGTACGCGCCGTAGCCGGTGATGAACATGGCGGAATCGCAGGTCGGCACGTCACGCCGCCATACCAGCGAGACGGGGATGCGTTCGCCGTCGCGCGCGGTGACCCACACCCGGCGTTCCATGTAGTCGCGCGGATCGAAACCACCCAGCACGGTGGCGCGTTTGAGCAGACGGTCCTCGCCGGTGTCCGGATCGTAGTCATGCAGCTCGCCGGGGCGCGTGTAGCTGGCGAACGAGTAGCGCATGCGCGGCGCGTCATACGAGGGGTTGCCACCAACGCCGATCGAATACAGGCGGCGCGTCTCCCCCGGCATGCGGTCGGCGGTGGCGCCGTCCGACGACGTCATCGCCCGACGCGAGACGCCATGCACGGCCGATCCCTTGCCTTGCGCGGCGGCGGCCGCGTCCAGTTTGCCCCAGATCTCGGCGCGTTCCTCGTTGATCTCGTCCACGGATTCGTCGACGTCCCAATCGTCCTCCAGCGCGTGCGGCACCAGTTCAGTGAACCGCCATGGCCGGCCGGCCAGGAAATCCTCGGCGGCGGCCTGCTTCGTCATCACCGCGATGTGCGGCAGGCTTTCCGCGCGGTACTGCAATGCGACGAAATGCCGATGGATCGAGATACCCTCGATGCCCAAGCCGTGCGCGCCCTGCAGAATGGCGGGATTGCAGGGATTTGAATACGGGGTGCCGATCGGCATGGAGGAGGCGCCGGGGTCCACGTCGTCGCCGTGCTCGCAACCGTAGGGCGATCCGACCGCCACGCGCACGCCTTCGCCCAGCCGGTATGGAGGCTCGTGCGTCCGCATATCGATCACATCGATCTCGAAATTCGGATTCAACGCGTTGTGGTACACCACGGCGAGCGGAATATCCTCGCCATGCTCCCCCGCGCCTTCGAAGCAGGCGAAGCTCACATCGTATTCCACGTCGGTTTCGCGCGGAATGAACGCCCGGAACGAGCCCTCTGGGGTGTCCACCGGCAGCATCAGCACCTCGGTGGTGGTTTTCGACCCGGTGCCAATCACGATGTTCCGTTCGTCGAAGGACAGTCCGATGCCCACCCAGAAGCGTTCATCCGCCTCGCGGTAGACCTCCACGTCATCCGCGACGGGGGTGCCGACACGGTGGCGCATCACCGCGTACGGACGCCATGCGCCGTCGAGCAGCACGTAGAACACCCATTGCGCGTCCGGCGTGAAGCAGGCGCCGCCGATGCCCTCGAACCGTTCCTCCAACTCGTCGCCGGTCTCAAGATCGCGGATGCGGAAATCGTAGCGTTCGTCGCCGCTCGTGTCGGTGCCGTACAGCATCCAGCGGCCGTCCTTGGAGATGTCCATGCCGCCGACACGGAAGAAATCATGGCCTTGCGCCTCGGCGTTGGTGTCGAACACCACCTGTTCGCCGTCGAGTGGCACACCGGCCTCCACCGTCGGCGGACCCCAATCGTCCGCGCCGCGAATCGGCACCCGGCATTGCACGGCATACTGTTCGCCCTGCGTGGTGCGGGTGAAATACCAGTAGCCATCCATGCGCGTCGGCACGGACATGTCGGTTTCCTGCACATGCGATTTGAATTCCTCGAACAACGTTTTGCGCAACGATGCGAGCGGTGCCATGCGCTGTTCGCAATAGCGGTTCTGCGCCGCCACATAGTCGCGCACATCCTGCGATTCCTTGTCGCGCAGCCATTCGTAGTTATCGATGAACGTATCGCCGTGGAAGGTGCGCTCCTTTGGCACCCGCTTCGCTTCCGGCACCGCCAGTCCATTCTGGTGTTCGTCGTGCGCGTTCGTCGCTTCCTTCACGTTCATGGTGTTTTCCATACCCCGAAATTCACTCATGCACGCGATTATACTGACGACCCACCCAAACTTGTGTCGGCCGTCAGTCGCCGTTTTGCGCGGCGCGCAGGTACGGCAGCATGGTTTTCATGATGTTCGATCCGGTCGTTCCCGTGAATACCGGCACGTCGGTGACCGGCATCGGCTGCGTGGCCACGCGCCCGGCGACGGAACCGAAATTGCCGGTCACTTCGCGCGGGGACAGCTGCCGGATGCCGATCGCCAGCACACGCCCCGGGTAGCGGCGTGCGATTGTGGCGTATGTGGTCGGATCCTTCTGCCCGTCGTCGCCGATCAGAATGAACTTCATATCTGGAAAATCGGCCATGAGCTGTTCGGCGTATTCAAGCTTGTGCTGCACGCCCGACGGAATGAAGGTTTTCGGCCTCGGGTCAAGGTCGCGCAGCAGCAGCGGACCTTCCGGAAAACCGTGGTTCGTAATGAAATGGCGGATCGAGCTTTCCACATTCCATGGCGAAGTGGACAGGTAGAAGAACGGCGCGTCCGGGAACATGTCCGCGATGCGGTTGAACAGCAGGTTCATGCTGGCCACCGGCACTTTTTTGCGCGGATTAAGCAGCAGCAGATTGTAGGCGGCCTTCATCAGACGCGGCGCCTGCGTGACCATGATGGTGTCGTCCACGTCGGAGATCACGCCCACTTTGGTGCCGCTGGGAATGGTGAAAAGATTGGCGTTGACCGGCTTGCGGCTGCGCACTTTGTACGAGACGTTGTGGATGCCCGGTTCGAGCGAATGCTCGGCGACGAGGTCGAGGTAGCCGGCATCGTCGGATGCCGCGAATTCGCTGGAAATATCAGGATTGCTGTCGATCGCGTCGTATACTTCCGACGCACCCACCTGCACTGTTTCGATGGGCACGTCATCGATGGCGATCCGCACTTTGGTATGCGGGGACGGCACCATCAGCATGCCACGGATGCCGCGAATCAGGCGGCCGGCCTGCCGTTTGAACGGGCCGTATACGGTACGGCAGATCAGTCGGGAGTAGTGTTCGGTGCCGTAGCCGACGTAGGGTTCGACACGTGGATACCAGTCGAGCGACCGTACCAATGCGGTCGAGAATTTCAGCCAGACACTGAATGCTTTGGTGATCGTGCGGCGGAACAGCCTGGTCAGCGGCGGTTTGACTTCAAGACGCTCATGTCTGGAGGCCGCGTCGAAGGTGGTGACCACCTTGCGTGCCGGAATCGGCACGGTGGGCATGTCATCGCAAGAATCGTCCATCCGCTCCCCCATACGCTGCTGTTCGCGCTGCTGGTCATGCTGCGGCGCACGCTGCGGCGGGAACTGCGGCAACGGCTGAATTTCACTCATATGCCCACTATAGGGGTCGCGTTCGAACAAACAGTAACGCCACCGAGAAAATCAGGGAACTTTCAGGGCCCCGCAAGGCACTTCCCATAAAAAGGCTGCGGCCGGCGGGTGCGATGCGCGACCGTAAGCCCGGCCGAACGGCCTTGAGTGTGTCGCGCATCGCACCCGCCGGCCGCAGCCGTAATTAAAACTAGACGTCCGTGCTATTCAGTCAGCC
>ERZ810302.331-NODE-331-length-9536-cov-6.17076_pt1 | contig 9536 bp, 8 predicted proteins | sample MGYA00520484_ERZ810302 | MGnify/ENA primary metagenome ERZ810302 (study PRJEB31588, sample SAMN03401223) | human gut metagenome | study: EMG produced TPA metagenomics assembly of the PRJNA231909 data set (A prospective, longitudinal analysis of the... | reverse complement strand
GGCTCACTGTGCGGCGGATTGCGGGGCTTGGTCGTCGTGAGACGCCTGCCCGGGCACGAAACCACTGCTGAAGATGCGCTTCCAATAGCCCAGCATGTCGGTTTTGGACATGGACATGAACATGCCCGTGGCCAACACCGCCAAGTCCTCGTTGAACACGGCGTCCATCGGCAGCTGCTCGTGGAGTTTCGGCCAACGGCGCAATACCGCCAGCATGCCCCCTACGGTGAAGTCGAGCATGAGATCGGTTTTAAGGTCGAGGTGGTCGGCGTCAAGCCCCAGCACGGAGATCAACGTGAGCCTGCCGAAGTCCCGCAGGGATTCGACGAGTTCCGGCGAGCTGTGCGGTCCGGCGAGCAGCGCGAGCCGGTCAAGACGCCGACGCTGTTCGGGCTCGCGTAGCAGCGCGGTGACATGCTTGCGCCATTCGTTGTCGGGATTGAAATTCGCGTTGGGCGCGCTGGGAAGCGGTGTGTTTTCCACGGCGTGCAGAATGGCGGAATCGGCAAGTTCCGGCAGTCCCGTGAAATGATAGTAGAAGGAATTGCGATTCACGTCCGCCGTGCGCACGATGTCGGTGACGGTGATTTTGCGATACTCGCGTTCGGAAAGCAGTTCCCAGAATGCGTTTTCGAGCCGTTCTTTGGCTGGCAGAATCTCCGAATCTCGGCGTGGACGTGGCATGGCTCCCCCTATTTTGTACCTTCGATTTAAAAGCGCAACGCGAATTACTATACAAGTTGTCTAGAACAAACTGCACAGCATGTCGCATTAATAGCGATTGCCATCCACCGCAACGCCTCACCTCACACCACTGCGTCACGACCTCCGCGCTACGTCTACTTGCGCCGCACTTTCGGATTGCGGGCAAGAGCGGCCTGCAACATAATCGCCAGCGCCTGGTTGAGATTGCGTCGATCCTCACCGCTCAACCCAACGTACGTGCCAAGCATTTCGGGAATGACTTTCGGCCCGGCCGCCATCATGGCGGAAATACTGCCCGCACCGGACGCTTCGAGCACGGCAAACAACGCGTCCACCGCACGCTCGCGCTGCTCCTTGGACAGGTTGGCAAGCCACTTGTTCAGCGCTTTGTTGAAGGTCACCGAACTGCTGGCCACATCCTCGACTTTGTCGAATTCACCGCCGTGCATCTGCCAGGAGAACACGAAATGCTGCATTATTCCTTCCACGTCGGATTTCACCACGATGCAGCGTTCGGGAGTTTCCAGCACCATGCCCACTACCGATGAGTCCGGCACGATTTTGACGATTCGATCGCTCACGCTCGCATATTCGAAGCTATTCACCACCGCCTCAGGGAAGCCCGGCCCATCCAACGAATAGATGCGTTCGATGCGGTCCTTCACCCCGTCCTCAGCGTTCATCGCCGCATAAACGGCCAGATTGCCGCCTTTGGAATGGCCGGTGAGCACGATCGGAACATCCTTCCACAACTCGGCCACCCTGGCGAGATAGTCGGCGGCGGTCACCTGCGCCGGCACCGGGTATTGGAAGGCCATGTTGAAGTCCTCCTTCCAACCCACGAGCGAATCGTCGGTACCGCGGAACGCCACAACCAGCATGCCGGACGGCAGGCGATAGGTCACGGCGGCGAACTGCGTCTGCTCATCGCCGTCGAACTGCTCGAGAAACGCCCCCATTTCAATGTCGGAAAAACGCGGATTCGCGGCGATGGCATGGTAGAAATCGTGCGTCACCTGCGGATCAACCAAGCCCACGTTCTCGACATTATGGTCGGGCACCGCGCTTCCATGGTGCAGCTCGTCGTCGGCGCGCGCGATCGTCACACCGTCGAATGGAGGTTTCCGCAGCATCCGCACGGAGCGTATGGGATGGCGCGGGTCGAATTGCTTCACACGGTCATGCAACGTGCCGTATCGCGATTCGATGTCGTCAAGCCGCGGCACGCATTCCGGCACGTCGTCGTACGAAAGCTGCGCGAGCACGAGCGCGTCGGCCTCACGGAAGGGAAGCTCGCCGAAATCGCGCGTCTCCGTACGCGCGTAATCGATGATGTTGCCCATTGCACACCCCTTTCGCAGCCGTCGACATTCCGCATTCCATTATGCTTCCACAATTATGCGTCCGCACCGCACCATCCTACGTCAGCGAACGGGGATGCATCCGGATCATCGGCGCCCCGATGCCCTCCATTGCCCTTCTTATGTGTCATTTGTGCGGCACTCGTGTGTCACTTGCGCGGCACTTATGTGTCACAATTCCATTTTTCACGCCTTTTCGAGGATCGTGACACATGAATCGGCCGAAATGCGGCTCGGCAACCATCCCGACCAGCCGTTGCATCCGCCCATAGCCCCGCCTCGGCACGCGCTTCAGCCCGCCTCGGCACTCAACCCGCTTCAGCCCTCGCGCACCGCCTTCGCCGCGCTGACCGGAATCGCCTTAATCACCGCCCTGATGAGTCCGCGCGTCTCCCGATCGGTATTGCGCGCCGCCTCCACAATCTTCGGCAGCGAATCCGTCCAATGCTCCACCAAATCGGCGATATTGCCGTATCCCGCCGCCGCGAAGATCCCGTAGATCTGGTCAATGGCGCGCTCGCGCTGCTCCTGGCTTACGGTGTCAAGCCACCCGTCGAGGGTTCGTTTGATGAGCTGCGCGCCGGCCGTCAGCTCGTCCACCTGTTCGAAATCGCCATTTTCCGCCACTTGCCAGCTGTTTCCCATATGCTGCATGATGCCGATGGCATCCGCTTTGACGATGCGCACTGGCGCATTCGATTGCAGCAGCATGCCCACGACGGACGATTCGGGCACGGTTTTGCGGATACGCGATTCGATTGCACGGTACGCCTGACCGCGCACCGTCGATTTCGGAAGGCCCGGCCCGTCATGGGAAAAGATGCGGGAGATCCGTCTGTTGCGACCCCGCACTGGCCCACCCAATGAGGGCAGCAATCCGAGCCGCCGCGCGCGCTCGCCAGCCACTTCGATGTCATCGTGCGCGATACGCATGGCCGCATACACGGCCATATTGCCGCCTTTCGAATGCCCGCCGAGCATGACCGCGGGCGAATCGCCCGACGAAAGGAAACCTTCCGACCTGTCCAGAATCGAGTTCACATACCGATACGCGGATTCCTGTGACGGTACCGGGCAGCGCACTGCCATATTGAAATCCTCCTTCCATCCGACAAGCGTGCCATCGGTGCCACGGAAGGCTACATACAGCGAATCGACGGGTCCGCAACCCACGTCGAACGTCATCGCGGCGAACTGCTGCTGTTCGCGCTCGCTCAGACGCTCCGCGTACTCGCCGACACGCAACGCGCGGAAACGCGGCGATTCGCAGACGGCACGCAGCAACGCGAGCCGATACTCGTTCATATCGGAGGAATTCGAAACGAACATGTCGTCATAGCTTTCCGCACGCAGCAGCTCTCGAATCGGCACCGTCGCCACCGACCTCGCCTCGCCGAACGCCGGAACCAAGCCGGAAAGCCGCATATATGAGAGCTCAGCCAGCACCAGCGAATCAACATCGCCGAACGGCAGCTCCGCGAATCCATGAAACTCGCGCCGCACATAATCCACGACATTGCCCATGTCGCACCCCTTTTCGCTGGCCAACGCATCCTACGGAATCCATTATGCTCCGCTGCGGCCAGCCGGCGGATCAGGAATCATCCAGTCAATCGCAAGCGTTGTGCAACGTCCCCTGTGTAGACTAGGCAGCCATGGATCCAGTTGAAATTCTCATGCACTGGCTTGCCAAAAACTACAGCAAGCTCATCCTGCTCGCCGTCGTGCTCATCGTCGCCGCGCTTATCGACAAGGCGCTCACCAAGGTGGTGCGCCGCATGCTCGACAAATCGCAGGTGCCGAACGCATCCATCTTCGTCAACATCCTGCGCGTGGTGGTGTGGGTGTTCGCCATCGGCACGCTGCTGCAACCGGTGTTCGGCATCAATCCGACCACCCTGTTCACGGCGCTTGGCATCGGCGGTCTTGCGGTTTCGCTGGGTTTGAAGGATACGATCGCCAATGTGATCGGCGGCTTCGGGCTTATGCTTGGCCGCGTCATCCAGCCGGGCGATTACGTCAAGGTGGCCGGCATCACCGGCACCGTCAAGGACATCAATTGGCGTCAGACCATCGTGCGCGAGCGCAACGGCAACGAGATGGTCATTCCGAATTCCATTCTGAACACCGCCTCGCTGGAGAAGCTTGACCCGTCGAACGAGTGCCTGGTGTCGGTGCCGTTCACCGCGAAGGCGGGCGTGGATGTGGAGCGTATGAAGGCCGACATCGTCAGCACCGTGGAACATGCGACCGTGGGGCTTGCCAACCCGCAATACAAGCCGGTGGTGAAGCTCAACGGCTTCACCCCGTACGGCATCGACGGCACGATCTACGCGTTCGCGAAAAACGACCTGCTGCTGTCCACGATGGCGGATGCGGTGGCGCAGTCGATCGCGCATGCCGATTATCTTGAGCACCGCGCGGTCGGCAGCGGCGAATAGCGGCAGCGGCGTGCGCAACGCAACGCACGCAACACAAGCTATGCAGGCAACAGAAAGGCCGACCGGGAACGTATCCCCGGCCGGCCTTCATAATCCGCGCGACTGCGGCTATAGGAACAGACTGATCGCCGTCAGCAGCACCGTGAGCACGATGAACGTGACCATGCCGACGTTGCCGTACACGGTTTTGGCGCGCACGCCGCGCGGCAGCTCTTCCGGCGCGATGTAGAATTCGGCTTTCCTGAAGTTACGGATCAGCAGCACGAATCCGGCGAGAATCACGGCACCGTACAGCAGGAAATAGACGAGCATGATCGCCAGCCCGGTGGCGTTCTGCGACGCCCACTGTTCCATCGCCGCCACATTGCCGTTTTCCGCGGCCTGAGACACCTTGTCCAGCTGGTCCAGGTCGACGCGCGTCAGAATCCACGGCGCGAGCACGCCGCCGTTGAAGTTGATGATCATGTGCATGGCCGTCGAATAGCGCAGTTTGCTGGTGCGCATGTAGATGTAGCCGAACATGACTCCCAGCAGGAACGCATAGAAGAACTGGAACAGGTTCATGTGGAACAGTCCGAACGCAAGGCCGGACAGCAGAATCGCCGTTTTCTCTCCGTATTTGCGAGTGTGGTCGATGAGCTGCTTGCGGAACATCCATTCTTCGAAAATCGGGCCAAGAATCACCAAGAACACGACATTCCAGATGTTCGTCTGCATGGCAAGATCGGCTACGCGGTTCGTGGCTTCACCGTCGGAAAGCGCCAGCGACAGCATACTGCCGACCATGCTGCCGACCCACATCATCGGCAGGCACATGAGCAGCAGCTTGAAGAACATGCCCGGTTTCATGTTGAATTTGCGGGTTTCGATGACGGTCGATTTGCCCATGAGCACCACCGCGACCGGCATGGCGATCAGATACAGCGGCACGTCGGAAATGAGGAACGTCATCCAATTCGGCATATCGCCGCCGGCGCCTACACCGCCCGCGACCGCGCGCACCACGCCTTTGAGCAGGAAGACGCCCGCGTACCAGATGATCACCATCAGGCACAGGCTTGCGCCGATGCGCGAAAAGTCGCGTTTCGCCCGCTGAAGCCATTCGAAGAACGGATTGCGATTCGGCTGCTGGAGCTGCTGCGGGAATTGCGATTGCGGATATTGCGGTGCCGGTCCCTGCGGATACTGGGGGTACTGCGGCTGTTGCGATTGTTGCGGAAACGTCATGGTCACCTTACGAACTTACGGCAAGCAAATAAAAAAGCTGATATCCAGCACTGTACTACCAGTTCTCTGAATATCAGCTTGGAATCTCAGCCCTGCGAATGGCTCGGCTCACGCGATGGGCGACCGTACGCAATAATCACGCACGGCGATCGCACGCAATGACGGTACGCAACGATCGCGCGCAGCAACCAATCGTCAGACGGCGAGCGCCGGAATCGGCCGAGGCGCGACCACGACCTGCGCTCCGATCGCAAGTCCTGCGGGCAGCTCGTTGGCCGGCAGCTGCACGGTGACGCGAATCGTGCCACCCATGCCTGCGCAGGCTACGCGCACGTCCACGCGGGCCAGCGCGCCGAGGAAATGCACCATCTCCACGCGGCCAAGTTCGCCGGCTCCGTGGACGGCATCGGCATCGTCGGTCAGTTCGATCGTCATGTTCTCGGGGCGTACCAGCACCGTGGAGGCGTCGGTGGCGGAACCGTCCAGCAGCGGGACGCGCTGGCCGAACACCACGGCCTCCTCACCGTTGGCGATTCCCGGCAGACGGTTGGTCAGGCCGATGAAGGTGGCCACGTATTCCGTGCCGGGGCGGCGGTACAGCGTCTGCGGGTCGGCGATCTGCTCGATGCGGCCGTGGTTCATCACGCCGATGCGGTCGGCCACGGCAAGGGCTTCTTCCTGGTCGTGGGTCACGAACACGGTGGTGGTGCCGGCTTCGAGTTGGATGCGGCGGATTTCGTCGCGCAGCTGCACGCGCACTTTGGCGTCCAATGCGGACAGCGGCTCGTCGAGCAGCAGCACGCGCGGGTTCACGGCCAGCGCACGGGCCAGGGCCACGCGCTGCTGCTGGCCGCCGGACATCTGCTGCGTGTACTTTTTCGCCTGGTCGGCAAGTCCGACCAGTTCCAGCTTCTCCATGGCCTGGCGGCGGCGTTCCGCACGGTCCACGCCTCGGATTTCAAGGCCGAATTCCACGTTCTGCAACGCGGTCATGTGCGGGAACAGCGAGTAGGCCTGGAACACCATGGCCATGTCACGCTTGTTGACGGGCACGCCGGTCACGTCCTGGCCGCCGACGAGGATGCGTCCGTCCTGAATGTCTTCCAGTCCGGCCAGGGAGCGCAGCGCGGTGGATTTGCCGCAGCCGGAGCCGCCCAGCAGCACCACCATTTCGCCCGGATTGATTTCCAGATTGAAATCGTCCAGCGCCTTGACGGTCGAACCGGGGTAGATCTTGTCTACGCCAAGCATCTGCACACCGCCGCCGCGCGCTTCGGAATCCTTGAGCACGGCCTTCGCCGCTTCGGTCACCACGTTGGATTCGGTATCGGAGAACGCTTCCGAGGTATGGGCAACCACCGCCTTCTGTTCGGCGAGAGTCATGAGTTGTCACCTTCCTTGTTCCGACGCATCGCGCTGGAAATCAGATCGAGAGCCACCAGCAGAATCACGCCGAATAGCAGTGCCAGCAGCGACATTGCGGTGGAGATTTGCGAATTGGATTGGCCGAGCTGGTACAGCGCGACCTGTAGGTTCATACGGCCGAGCAGTGAGGCGACGGTGTATTCGCCCAGCACCACGGCTATGGAGATGAACGATGCGGACAGGATCGACTGCCACAGGTTCGGAATGAGTACGCGGAAGAATACGCGCGGCCATGAAGCGCCGAGGGACCGTGAGGCCTCGCATAACGTCTTCACGTCGATGGAATTGAGTCCCACCGCAAGCGCGCGGAAGGCAAACGGCATGACCAGCACCACGTAGGCGAAGCACAGCCAGATCGGGTTGGTGCTCAGCACGTCGGCGGACAGCCAGCGGTAGATCGGTCCCAGGCCAACCACCAGCACGATGGCCGGAATGGTCAGCGGCAGCGTGGCCACCCATTCGATGGCGCGTTCCAGTCTGCGCGAGCGGATGTGCACGATCACCATGGTGGGCACGAGCAGCACGAGCATGATCAGCACGGTCACCACGCACAGCGCGAGCGAAGCGCCGAGGCCGCTCCACAGGGTGCTCAGGTCGGCGCCGAGCGCGCTGCCGTCGCCGGTGAAGATGGCGATCCACGGGTCGAAGCTCCATTTTCCGGACAACGGGTGTCGGATGGTGAACAGGAACATGGACACCAGCGGCACGAACAGGAACAGCAGCGTCACCGTGAGAATGATGGTTTTGACGATGCGTTGCTTGCCGAGTCTGGCCGCACGCAGCTGCGGCGGCATGGTTTGCGATTCCTGCATGTTCTGCTTTTCCTCCGATTGCGCGCTTACGGTTTGCGTATTTGCGTTCACTGCCATCGTCCGGCCCTCTTTTCCACGGCGTGGCTGATCATCATGACCACCGCCACGACGACGATCATGGCGAAGGCGAGCACCTGCGCGAAGCCTTGCTGGTTCGGGTCCATTTCGTTGCGCATCGCGCCTTGGATCATCAGCGGCACGAGGATCGAACGCTGGGAGAACAGCGCGGCGGCCGTGGCGTATGCGGAGAACGCGGACGCGAACAGCAGCAGGAACGCGGAGATGAATCGCGGCGCCAGAATCGGGCCGGCCACGCGCGTCCAGTATTGGAAGGTGTTGCCGCCGAGGCTTTCCGTGGCTTCGCGCCACTGCGGGCGGATGGAATCGACCGCGGGCAGGAAGATGATGATCATCAGCGGAATCTGGAAGTAGCAGTAGATGGTGATCAGGCCCGGCAGCGAGCTGAGCCAGTTCGGATTCACCACGTAGCCGGTCAGCTGTTTGATGAGCATGGTGCCCACGCCGTTGATGCCGATGGTGGCGATGAACGCGAACGCCAGCATCACGCCGCCGAATTGGGCGAGTACCGACGAGATGGCCGAAATCATGCGGCGCAGCAGGCCGTTCGGCTTGGAGCCGATGACGAGGGCGTAGCTGGCGAGCGCGCCCACGATGGCGCCGATGACCGCGGATGCGACCGATACGAGTATCGATGTGCCGAATGCGGCGATGGTGTTCGCTTCGAAAAGTTTGTTGAAGTTCGCCACGGTGAAGCTGCCGTCGGCGGATTGGAAGGCGCCCACGATGACGATGACCGTCGGGGCGAGCAGGAAGCACGCGGTGTAGGCGAAGAACGGGATGGACACGGCGATGGTGCCGAGTTCACGCCTATGCGCGGCAAACGAGATGGCGGAGGAGCCCGCGCGCTTGGCGTGAGCTCCTGAGGTAAGCACTGCGGTCATGTCAGTTGCCGATGGTCTTGTCCCAGTTGTCCTGGAGCCATGTGGTGATGCGGGTGGAATCCTCGTTGGTGTAGCTCACCGGATCGCCGTCGATGGTGATGGCGTTCTTGAGGGTGGTCTGGTCGACGGTGCCGTCCTTCTTCATGGAGTCGAGCAGTACCGGGTTCGCGCCGCCCTTGAACCAGTCGTTCTGGGCGTCGGCGCTGTACAGGTATTCCTCCCACAGGCGGGCTGCGGCCGGGTGCGGGGCGTCCACGTTGATGGCCTGGTTGTAGTAGCTGACCACCTGGGCGTTCTTGAAGGTCTTGAACTTCCAGTTCACGCCCTTGGCCTTGAGGCTCTTCTGGTAGGAGGCCTGGTTGTAGGTCCAGTCCATCACCACGCCGGTCTGGCCGGAGTCGATGGTGCCGTCGGTCACGTCGACGGTGGTGAGGTTGCCGCAGTCCTTGAGCTTCTTGAAGAAGTCGAGGCCCGGCTGCAGGTTCTTGATGTCGCCGCCGGCCAGCTGGTTGATCATCAGGTAGCCGTTGAACGCGGCGCCGGCTTCGGCCGGCTTGCCGTTGAGCGCCACGGTTCCGGCGAACTTCGGGTCGGTCAGGAGAT
>ERZ810302.298-NODE-298-length-10201-cov-5.02937_pt1 | contig 10201 bp, 9 predicted proteins | sample MGYA00520484_ERZ810302 | MGnify/ENA primary metagenome ERZ810302 (study PRJEB31588, sample SAMN03401223) | human gut metagenome | study: EMG produced TPA metagenomics assembly of the PRJNA231909 data set (A prospective, longitudinal analysis of the... | reverse complement strand
CCACCCAACCGCAAGAACCAGCACGGCAGACGGCACGCGCGAGGCCCCGTCAAAACGCTCGGCACCGGCAAATCACTCGTCGAACTGCAACGCAGATTCGCCGAACAAGCCAAAGCCTCCGCACGCCACATGGTCGAAAAACAAGCCCGAAACGCAGGAGACCAAGGCAAGTTCGTCGAACAAGCCAACCTGCTCAACAAAGCGGGAGCGACCACCGAAGCACGCGCCACCATGCTCTGGCAAGGCGCGCTCGACACGCTGCGCCTGCCCGGTGAACGCATCTCCTCACGCTGGCTCGGCACGGAAGCGCTCATGCTCGCCTCTGCCCCCTACAAGTCCACGAAGGAGCTCACCGAAGACCTGCAGCTGGCAGCCGTCAAACGGCTCCTGCCCAACATCGACCAGCTGCCCGACGACGAAGCGCTCGCCGACGCAGTGCTCGATGTGCGCGAAGTGTACGAGGACACCGTGTACGCGGTGGCGCATGACGTGATCGCCATACTGAAACGGTATGCGGAAGTCGACAAAGCCGTGTCCGGCAAAGCGGACCTGCCACTGCTGAGCGTGCTGCAGTCGATCCGCGAACACATCGCCACACTCGTATACCCCGGTTTCATCGGCAAGACGCCGCCAGAGGCATTGCCGTCCATCGAACGATACCTGCACGCCGACCTGCTGCGCCTCACCAAGGCGAAAAACGACAAGAACCGCGACGTGCGATGGGCTTGGGAAGCCAACGAAGCCAAACAACTTGCCGACAAGGCCGTGGCGAAAGCACAACGTGAACCAGCCGGCCCACGCCACGAAACGCTGATGAAGCAGGCGGAAACCGTACGTTGGATGCTGGAGGAATTCTACGTGTCCCTGTGGGCACAGGAACTCGGCACGCCGAAACCGATCAGCCTGCAACGCATCAAAAAGGCGATCGCCTAGCCACCAGCCAAAACCCCAACGGATTGTTCCGTTTCTTCAAACCCGTCAACGCTTCTTGAAGAAACGGAACAACTGCGATTCACGAATCAACAACCCCACCAATAGACTCGCCACCATGACACCGGCGAACACAGCCAACGGCGTGCGCACCGCAGCCGCCAACACCGCCACCCAATCGGACCGGCTCATCCGCACCGCATACGCCAACAACAACGCACACGAAGCAAACGTAGCCAGCCCGGCCCAAACACCGGTCTCCACACCAATACCCAGCAACTGCGCACCCTTCGACTGCCCCGAATGCAACGCACCCGCATACTCCAACCTACGCCGGCGCACACCAAACACACCAACCAACACGCCAATCGCCAACCCCACCCACGGCATCCACCGCGTCGAACGATTCACATACGACGCACGCGCGTCATAATGCGCATCAAACCCCTTATTCACCTGCGTCACACCCGCATTCGACGAGCCGGAACCCGCCACCAACGTGGCATACAGCAGATTCTCCGTCTGCCCATCAACCGGCCACTGCTTGACCCAGCATTCGTCAAACGTCGAAGCGCTCGCCGACACCGGCACGATGAACGCGTAGGCGAAACGCGTGTCACGCCCATCGTTCGGCCAGTCGAACACACCAGCCACACGCGTAGTGCCTTCGCGTGTCTGCAATGCGCTGCCCACGGCGAGCCCGAAGTCCTTGGCCACGTCGCGCGGCACCCATACGCCGGACACGTCGGCCTTGGCATTGCCGGCGATCAGCCGGATCATACCAGGCGTCACGTCATACGATGAGATGTCCTTGCCGGGTGTCGCGAGTGGCACGACCTGTTCGCCGGCACGCATCGCACCAGCCAAGGTGCCCGTCATTCCATCGCCGGCGTCGGACAACCGGTCGCATGCGGTGCCATCCACCGTTCCACCGACGATGGCGTTGACGTCAGCGTACGCGTTGATGCGCTGCACGGCCTGCGATTCCAAGTCAATCACGGTCATCGCCTCATATCCGCCCAGCAGCGTTCCGGAGAGCAGCACTGCGAGGAACATGGCGAACGCGCGGCTCACGCCCGAACCGATGTTGCGCAGCGCTTCGGAAAGCACCGATCCAAGTCTCATATACGCTCCCTTATTGGCGGTTTCATGCGGTTTTCACACTGTTTGGCGAAGCTTAACGGTTTCTTGCGATTCGTCCGCCGACTATTTGCAAACCAGCCCGTTGAGCCCGCTGCCGATTTCGACGTTGGCGATCGCGGACACGTCGGCATCCTGCGTCTGCACCAGACTCACGCCCAGCTCGCTGCCCACAATCGTCACCTTCGCCGGCGTATTAGACGCATTGTGGGATTTTGGTACGATGCAGCCGCTGCTGCCGTCGATGCCAAACACCGCTCCCGCCGGCACACGCAGCACCTGTAATGGTTCCTTCAATGCCACGGTGGCATCGAGACCGGCCTTTTTGGTCTGCATGTCCATGGACTGGAACGTCTCGCTTGCCGACACATTACGCAGGAATTCGGCGTCGGTGATTTCCGTGCTATCGGCCGGCAATATTCCATTGACGCCATACATGCTTATGGTGCGATCCTGTCCTACCGCCGCGCCGTTTTTCACGGTGAGTTTCGTCAACGCTCCCGGTATTTTTCCGATTGCCGTACCGCCCGTCACCATGGAACCGGTGGTGGCCGTCCACTCGTCGACCGCGACTGCGTTTTCAGGAATCCACATGGTGTCGGCAAGCGCAAGCGTGCCGTCGGAGGGGTTGCCGTTGTCGTTCATGAGTTGCCGCCAGCCGTCGGATGTTGCCCACCAGTAGGTGTCGGAACCGGCCACGCTGTTGTATCCGAGTCGGCTCAGCTCGTTGTTCAGTGCGAGCACGTCGTCGCCCTTGTCTCCGGTTTTGAGGTCACGGTATAGGGGTGTGGCAGTGTTCAAGGCCACGACCACGCGGTCGTTGACTTTGTATGCGCCTTTGCCGGAGGCGAGTCCGTCTGCGGACCAGTCGGCGGTGACGGTGCCGTTGGCGTTGCCGAGAAGATTACGTTCGGTGGAGATAGTGGGCACAACCGTCACTTGCTGGCTGCCGGAGTATTCCTGCACGCTGGCTGGCGCGGTGGTCGTCTCCCCTGCCGAGCCGAGCAATGCCGGCGCGCGATCCGGCAGGAGCAGCGCGCATGCTCCCACGGACACGCAGATGGCGGTTGCCACGGCGAGCAGGCTCCAAGCCCATGCGAGTCGTCCGCGTCCGGCACCGTTCGTCACGGCTGTGGCGTTATGTTTCTTTCCCATGAGTCGATGCCTTTCTATTCGTCTATTCTTCCAATTCCGGTTCCTGCGATTTGCTGCCGCCTGGCGCGTAGTCGGCGAGGTCGAGCACACGGTCGCAGGCGTCGCGGGTGTCGGGATCGTGTGTGGCCACGAGCACGATCATGCCTTGGCCGGAAAGGTTGTTCAGCACATGGCTGACGGAATGCGCGGTGCGCGTATCCAATTGAGCGGTCGGCTCGTCCACGAGCAGCATGTCGGGTTTGGAGCAGACGGCGCGTGCCAGCATGAGACGTTGCGCCTCGCCGCCGGAGAGGTCGGAGAACCGGCGGTCGGCCGCGTATTCGAGGTCGAACAGCCCCATGGCTTCCAAGGCTTTGAGCTCCGCTTCCTTGCGCCGCATGCCTTTGGCGAGCAGCGGGAACACCACGTGGTCGAGCGCGGTGCGTTCCGCCACACCGTACGGGTTTTGAAACACCCATCCCACACGGTTCACGCCTTCACGGGTTACGGTTCCGGCATACGGCTTCTCCCAACCGGCGAGGATCGACAGCAATGTCGATTTGCCGCAACCGGATGGTCCGCATACCGCGATGGTGGAGCCAGGTTCCGCCACGAAATCAAGATGCTCGAACAGCAGGTCGGTCCCCGGGAACCGGTGGGCCAGCCCTTCCACGACCACTCGCATATGAGCCCCTTCGCGCATCAGACTACTTCAGTGGATACCAGACCGTCTCATCCGAGGCGGTCACGTTCACTCCGGCCGTCACCAAGCAGGTCAGCGCCTTCCTGTTATCGCGCAGTCCTGCGCTTTCTCCGGATTCCAAGTCCCTCTCCAGTTTATCGGCGGTGTAGTCTTTGGGCTTTATGCCTTCCTTACGCAGGCAGTCGGCCGCCACCTCCTTGTCATCGAGCAGCAGCTTCGGATTGCCTAACTGGAGCCTGTACACGGTGTTGATATCCGTGACATGCAGCATACTGCAGGATGTCAGATCGTCATTGAGTTTACGAACCGCCTCTTTGCTGGCGTCATCGGTGTTGTACGAAGGTAGGGCGTAAATGCCGTTGTCGTACTTGTCGAACGTCGGCTCGGCATAGCCTCTGTCTATGATGCACTGCTTGTAATCCGCCCATGCGCGTTCGTAGTCGGCTTGGCTGACTTTTCCGCCCGAAGCGGCCTTCTCCAGCGCGGACTTCTGCTGATCGGATATTTTGCCGCCGTCGGAATCCAACAACGATCGCGCATAATCCTTCAGCGACGACGCGATTCGTTCACCCTGTTGCGATGATTGACCCTGCTGGGATTGACGCTCCCGTCGCGAGCCTTCTTTCAGTGCCCCGCAGCCCGTGCAGCCGATAAGCAAAGCGAGACAGCATATGACGGCAATAGCTTTGCCGCGCATGCCCGTTTTCCTCGACATCGTCATCAGCCCCCTCACAAACGACGCAGCCGTCAGGCCGCCATGGCCTGCTTCACCCCCTAGTCTAGACCCCCAAGACCTGCCGTCACGCGCGGCATACCCAATATGGGTATGTGGAACCAGGTGTTTCCCAGTATCATCCATTGAATCAATTGACGGCATCCATCATCATGCGCCATGTCGTGCGATTCGATTCGCGACATCATGTAAGCGGCATATGTGTAGAATTGACCCGTATGATGTTGAGTATTGACGAGCGCGACCTGAAAGCCAAACTCAATGAGCATAACAGTCTCATTGGCGTTGGCTCCATTGGTGACGGAATCGCCAATCTCATCGCCGGGATCTTTTATATTCTCACGGCATGGACGACCGACGGTCTGACTATGCCCTTGAAGGTGGCGTTCACGGCATGCGGATCGGTAATCGTCGTCATGGGTGTGGCTGCGATTCTTTCCAAAAGACTCAGCGCATCGAAACTATATAAGGAAATCATTGCAATGAACAGAAGAGCCAGTTCGCTCATCGCGGTCAGGGACGGTGCCGACAAGCAGGCAAACCGTTATCTCACTTATTATGACCAGCAATGGGAGTGCTGGTTCCTGCCGAACCATAGCTCATCCGGCTCATATGAAGAAGACAAAACCAAGCTCATCGGATATATGACATCGGAATTCAAGATTCCCTCCGATGCGTTCGACGTAAAATTCGTCGGTACTTCCACCAACACGAAATGGTCCACGGAGCATCAAGAGGAACGCACATACGATTACAGGCTGTATCTGGCTTCTGTGACAAATCTGCCTGAATCGTGGAGGACTGACGGAGAATTCCAAGTCGGTTCCAAACGTTGCAGATGGATGACGGTTGACGACATGATCGCCGATCCCAAAATCAACGACATCAACCATGACGTCATTCATATGCTGAAGGACAGTATCTGAATCGTTGCCGATAGCGTTGTCGGATGGTGTTCCATCCGACATTCTGCACTCCCACTCCGCGCCGGAAAGCCATCAGTCAAACGGAATGCGCGCGTGGAACATCCATATGCCGTTCTCGCAATCGGTGGAAAGACTTCCTCCGATATGTTCGATTTCAGCCGCGAACTGTCTGAGACCATGGCCGCCGGGCAGGCTGCCGGAATGCCGGGCACCCATATCATTCACTTCGGCGATTTCCAAGGAATGCGTCTTCACCAGAACCGACACCTCGTACTTGCCTCCGGAAGATGCATGACGCGAAATGTTCGCGTATACCTCGCCAATCAACCGGCCGATCACATCCTTCATACCATCGTCAATATCCAACGGAACCTCAAGAACATTAAGCCGTCCCGAACCATGGAATCCGGCGCTGCGCAGCATCTTGTCATGGCGTTCCAGATCCTGTCGCAGCAGCTGCAGGCATCGGGCCGATTCGTCGTCTTGCCGCCGAATCGGCCCAGTCGGCTTCTCACCGGTTTCCATATAGTCGATGACGTCGCGCACGTTGCCCAAAGCGGCAACAATGCGCTCATTGACGTCCTTCCATTGTTCTTTATCCGTGACCCGATCATCGTTCATCTGCCGTGAAGACTGCAATGCTGCAAGGGACAGATCCGAAGTGACAGCATCATGAATACGGCTGGCGATTTCCGCGTTCCGTTGCAGTCGCTCATTCTCATGACGTGCGCGTTCCGCCGCCCATTGCGCGCGATTGCGTTCCTGAAGTCTACGGAATGAAGCACCGCAAAGCGCCGCAATCAGGAATATCACGACGAAAACCGGGAACGCTTTGAAACTATAGCCAGGATAGAGATTGGAGAAGAGTGCCGTCTCCACACCTTGGTTGATGCTTACCAGCAGCACCAGGATGCCGGCGCACCAGTCGTTCGTCCCGTAGGCCAGCAGACCGATGGAGAGGATCGCCCCATACAATGCGCAATCAAATGATTCTCCGCGCATCGCGCACAGATAATCAGCCGCCACCAGCATGATCAGGCATACGGACGCGCACGCACGCGGCCAGAAATAGGCGAAAACGGTCAGCATAATCTGTATGGCGGTAAACATCAATGCCATTGGCGAACCGGGGTAACACACCGCCTCATAGACCATCAGAAGTTCGCACGTCATGATGGCCGCAAGACGGAACGGATGTTTGATTCGCGGCATATCCGGCCACCGGAGCTCTTTGTTCTTCCCGGTCATGTCAGCGCTCGTTCCCATGTTTCAACCATGTGATGATGGCTTGCCGTTGCGTACGGCAGTTCAGTCGTTTGACGATGTTCTGCATGTGCTTGCGCACAGTGGCGATGGATATGCCGAGTCGTTCGGCTATCTCTCCATCCGTCAGATATTCGTTCGCGCACAGGTTCATGATGGTTTCTTGCGTGTTGGTGAGCGTGGACTCCGCTCGAGCATCGCATTTCAGCCTCGCGTAAGCCGCCATCGGAGTTTCAAAACCGGGCAGGAAACATCCTGAAAGGACACGGGAGACGGCTTGTTCGAGCTGTGTCTCGTCACCTTTACCGACAAGCCCTTGCGCGCCAGCCGCCGCCAGCGGCACGCGATACCGGTTCAGACTGAAGCTGGTCATGCCGAGAATCGGCGTGGAACAGTCTGTCAGCCGCATGCGACGGCAGACTTCCGGGCCTTGCATACCTTCCAACGACATATCAAGCAGCACAAGAGCATATTGGTCGGCATTTGATGCAAACAATTCCAAAGCCTCAACTCCGCTGGTAGCCGAATCGACGATACCCACCGCCGGAAGAATCCGCTTGAATAGGTCGGCCAGCGCTTCGATGACGATTTTGTCATCGTCAACAAGCAATATCTTCGGACCACCAACCGTTTTCCCCGTCATGGTACAACGCTCCTTCCCCCGGGAAACATCCCCCTGCCGCAATACAATACATCATTTCATCACCACCCCTTACTCATATTGAGTAGATCGTTCGCAATAACCCCGTAAAACAACTCATATCATATGAATCACCGGGCCAAGGCAGTTCGATATGATGATGAAAGGTGGACGATGATGTCCTGGATGAAACACAATAAATTAGCGAAAACAATTGCCGCATCAATAGCAGCTGTCGGAATATGCTTCGGCGCCACTGCCGTGGCGAGTGCTGCATGTCGGTACCCTGTCACCAGTGGCTCATATAGCGAAGGCCCTTATCATGTTGAATGGAGTGTGCAACCGACAAGTTCATATGTAAGGACTCAAACCGATTACCATAACCAATATTGCTACGCACAGCAAGATAGGACGCAACATTCGCAGACAAGCAGAGCGCTCGCTAAGCAACATTGCTCCGCCTCAGTCAGCGGAGGCTCTTCATTGACTCAAAATGATTATGTTGAATATTATCAGTATTAGGAAGCTCGATCACCATGCGGAATGGAATAGTCCATGTGTTGAGAAACATCACCACATGCTTGGTAGGCATAACTCTTATCGGCTGCGCGGGCTGTGGGGTGGCTGTCGACCAGCAGGATACGAAACAGCCGACCGGAAGTGTCGGCAGCGACACATCCAAAGCCAAAATCGCGAATTCGATACCGGATTACATCGATTTCCTTCTTGATTTGGACGCCAAACCCGATACCAAATATCCCATGAGTGACGCACAGAAAACGATTCTGAAACGTTCCAGGAAGTCGGGAAGCGTGTCGAAACCGGATTACGAACTCGCCTGGTCGAATTACAAGCAGTGCGTGACCGGCTATGGGTATACGACACCTGTGCTCAAGCAGTTCTCCAATGGCCTGTACATGATCGCCATGCGCGACACGACAGGCATGAGCGACCAGCAGCGCAGGAAGTTCAACGAGGATGAGAACAAATGCTATAACACTGAAGTCATTGCGGTGACCGGCGTGTACCAGATGCAGATCGGCAATCCCGGCATGCTTTCCGATGGCGACCAGGCCATGGTCGATTGCCTGCATAAGGCCGGTATCGTGCCGAAAAACTACGACAAGGAAGCGTACAAGAAGGATCTGGACGCGCACGCCAAAAACCAGCCCACCACAGTGGATTTCTCAAACGCGGAAATGCAAAGCTGTTGGGTGGCGAACGGCGCGTCGTTCGGAGACGTCAATGACACCGATCAGTGGAAGCCGCTCGGCTGACCACCGTGTTCCCCGTCATATATCAGCATAGAAGTCTCGTTCCTGCGCGACGAACGGGCGCAGCATCGTGGTGATGACGATGGCGCATACCAGGAACAGCGCGCCGACGGGGCCGAGCCACATCAGTCCGGAATGGCCGTTGATTAGACCTCCGACCGCGGAACCAAGCGCGATGCCGATGTTGAACGACATGGAATTGAGCGACGCGGCCAAGTTGAGCGATCCCGGGTGCGATTGTGAGGCGACGTCCATATACAGCACCTGTGACGCGGAATTCTGCAGATACATGAACATGCCGAGTACCACGAGCAGCAACGCGCCGTATACCGGCACCCAATGCGCCACGACGAGCGACGACATAAGCACCGCGTGCGCGCAGTAGATGGGACGGATGTGCGTCAGCGGCTCCACTCCCCTGCCACGGTCGGCCAGTTTGCCGCCATACAGGTTGCTCCACAGGCAGGCCGCGCCGAAGATCACCAGTCCGACACTCAAGTACTGTTCAGGCACATGCACTTCATCGCGCATGATCGGAGTCAGGTATGTGTAGAACACGTAGCTGGCGGCCGCGCCGCACACCACGTCGAGCACGCCCAACTGGATACGACGGTCGAAGAACAGGCGGAACTGCGGCAGGAAGCCGATTTTCACGATGTGGCTGTTGCGCGGCAGCGCCACGACCATACCGACGATGAGCATAATGGTGAGCACATTGATCATATGGAACGCCCAACGCCAACCGAACGTGTTGGCCACCCATGTGCCGACCGGCACGCCCACCACGGATGCGATGGAGAAGCCGGAGAACACCCATGCGATGAATTTCGTACGGAATCTGTCCGTTGTCACATCGGGCGCGTACGTCATAGCCACAGCCACCAACGTTCCGGATACCAAGGCGATCATGATGCGCGCCACCACCAGAACCGCGTAGTTGGGCGCGAACGCGCATAGGATGTTGCCTGCGAGGAATATGCCGATCAGCGTCAGATGCGTAGCGAATCGCGGGAACCGTGCCGACAGCGCGGATCCGAGCGGGGTGACGGGCGCATACACGAAGGCGAACAGGGACACCAGATTGCCGACCGTCACCTCCGATATCTTCAGATCGGCTGCGATGTCGGGCAGGATGCCCACCACGATGAATTCACTCATGCCAAGCATGAAACTCGAGGCGATCAGGATAAGCACCGGAAGATTGAAGAACCGTTCCTTTGCAATGCCGCATCTCCCTTCCACACCGGGACATCAATCGATTGACGTAACCAATCCGAGGCAACATTATGCCATGCGCGATACAATATGACGCACGATGACACGCAAGACGAACAGCACGCGCAAAGCACGGAAAACCCGCAATCGCAAGCCCCTCAATCTCAAGAATCTCCGCACCATGTGGCGGAAGGCGAATCCCATCGCACGCATCGGAGATCGGAAGAGCACACGTCTGAACTC
>ERZ810302.272-NODE-272-length-10798-cov-4.95523_pt1 | contig 10798 bp, 8 predicted proteins | sample MGYA00520484_ERZ810302 | MGnify/ENA primary metagenome ERZ810302 (study PRJEB31588, sample SAMN03401223) | human gut metagenome | study: EMG produced TPA metagenomics assembly of the PRJNA231909 data set (A prospective, longitudinal analysis of the... | reverse complement strand
CATATTTTTGATTGTTCCGATGGATATGTAATTGGAAAGAACTGCTCCCGCATCCGTTCCATCCGCCGCTTCCGTTTCCGGCAGCCCTGCCGCTGAAAAAATACAGCTTCCGTCCGGTCTGTCCGTTCTCTTGTAGTTATCCCGGTAATACTGGTTCTGATCCGGGATACGATCCCACAGGATTCCTTTGTATTCCTCTAAAGTGCATCCCGGGAAATTGACGTTCCAGATCTCATTTTGCGGTAATGTTTTGGAGATCAGTTCTTTTGCAACCGGTTCTAAATATGTATTTAAAACCTCACACTCATCTTCCTCCGCAACGGAAAATGCGATCGCCGGGACACCCCAGCAGAGAGCCTCCATCGCCGCTCCGATCGTACCGGAATATAAGATATCCCGTCCAACGTTATAGCCTGCATTGATCCCGGAAAATACGATATCCGGTTTTTCTGTCATCAGACATCCAAGTGCCACTTTCACGCAGTCTGCCGGGGTTCCCCACACACTGTACGCCGTCACACCTGTGGCCGGAAAATCATACGGTTTTACCTCTAAATCGCCACGCACAGTGATCCGGTGTGACATGGCACTGCACTGTGCTGCCGGAGCCACCACCCATACTTCGCCAAGTCCTGCTGCCATCTGCACAAGACGCTTTATGCCCGGTGCTTTAATTCCATCATCGTTTACTACTAAAATCCGCATAAATTCTCTCTTCTACTTATTTTTTGATATAGTATTTGAATGTGCGTCTAAAAATTTATTTCCATTTTTATGAATCATATGTGTCGGTTCTTCTGCCACCCATATTTCCGTATCCCATGCAATTGATAAAAATTTTTGTTGGCATTTCTTCATTGTCTGGAATGCCGTCACAAAAATAATTTCTATATCTTTCGGACAATCTTTACAATATTCCTTAATTTTGGATACACGTTCTATCGTAAGTTCTCCTGTTGACGTATATGCCTCTATAAAAAGCAGCCATTTCTTTTCTTCCTGGTATAATATCAGATCCGGAAGCATTGCATGTTCCAACACTGTTATGTTCAACTCATTTAAAAACTCAACGTCTTTGACCAATTCCCGCTTCTTTGTATCACCAATATATAATAATTTTGCACCTGATACAAATATAGGGACAAACTCTTCTAAGATTGCTGCTTGAAGCTTATTATGAGCCGATCTTTTCAGATGAAACTGTTCCCCATTATATAACACTGACAGCCCTTTATCTACTTGTCTTATTTGAGAATATTTCTCCTCGTAAGTCTGATGTGTCTCACAATAATAGCAAAGTTCCTCTTCCCAATTTTCTGTTCCGTACGCTCTTAACAGAGTTGCAAACTCTTTCGTCAAACGATAACTGCTTTTCTCACTCTGGGATTTAGCACCATTATGTTCCATAACTGCCATACTGCACAAAGGTGAAACAGAATCATCTCTAATTGTCTCACGGGAATTTTCACTATAACCACCACGCTTTAAATCTGTTCCACCTTTATTAGGATAATATTCATTCATGAACACAATCATATCATGTGTTCTGGCATAACTTTCCTCTACCTGAGACCATTTTGATTTTTCTTTTACACGTGCAACAGCCAGTAAAGTCAGAATAGTCCGTGTATTTTTCAATTTTGAAGGCATCTGCAATACTTCAAGTATTTCGCGCATTTCATTCATCTTTCTGTAAGGGTATTCTTTCATTTAAAGCTCCTTTTTCTTCTGCTCTATCCAATACATTGCCTTAAAATTTCATCGCTGGATAACATATTATCTCTGGTAAAATAATCACCCTGTTTTTTCCATTCTCTCATTGCAGTTTTTCCTATTTTCTGTAGTACATCCTTTGCCGGAATCGGCATTGTATTTAATTCTGCCGAATTTACCTGTGTGCTGCCATTTAACATCCGATAATAACGTTCCCATATATCAGAAGACAATAACGTATAAAACCCATATACCTCACAAAGACTAATCCGTTCTCCTACTTTAATTAAATAATTTAAATGATTTTCTGCGGTAAATTGTTTATATGCAAAAGCATCTGCTAAATGCAAGGCTGGCTGTAGTCTGCGTTTTTCTTCTTTTGCCGTCGCTCTCTTTAAAAAAACTGTATTCTGATTTTCCATCACATTCTTCTTAGATTCATCTTTTACTACAAAATACTGTGGTTTCTCTGTCTGAGCAGGAAATACTATTCTTCCTTCTAATACATTACATGAATGAAGCAATGGAATTGTAGACTCTTTTTTCTCCCACGCTATATACTCCTTATTACGAAATTCTACTACCTGTCCCGTTTTAAATCGAAAGCCCGCCTCTTCGACCGTATTAGGCATTTTCTTCATATAGTTTAATACCTTTAAATCTTCTTCATCTGATGGAAGTACAAAATAATGCTCTTTTCCTTCTGGCAAACAATTTCCACTCTCTACCTGAATTTCTTTTACTTTGCCTAAATCCTGCGCATTCTGACTAATCGCAATGATAATATTCCGAGACTGACTTTTCGATTTCTTTCCATAAGTAATCATTGTTTCCTGCAAGATATCATCACTATGTCCCTCTTTCCCTTTGAATACGCTATTTCGAGATTCAAACAAATGTACACGCTGAATATCCATACTATCCATAAAATAGCTTCTGAAACTTTTAAAATATGTCCCTGATGTCCAGGATCTTGGCGTAATAAATACAAACTCTCCATTTGTCCTCAGCATTTTAACTGCCATAGCCATAAACAGGAAATACATATTAGGCTGACCATGCACTATTTCACTCATACACACGGACTCTGCGGCCTCCTTGCGAATTTTCAAATATGGAGGATTGCTGATCACAATGTCAAATAATCCTTTGCTTTTCTGCATCTCCCAATATTTCTGATTGTCAACAATAAAATTTTCTTTCTGGGTCTTTATAAATAATTTTACCTGTTTTTGGCTGCAATAATTACTTATTATTTCTATATTCTTTTTTAACAATGACTGTATATTTTTGTCGTTCTCATATAATACTACAGAAATTTCCCGTGCTGTTCCTCGTGCAATTAAATGCTCTACCACTGCTGCTGTCAACAGACCATTCCCGGCACCTGGATCGAGTATTTTAACCTTTTCAGATTCCGTTCTTATAAGCGATGCCATATACTCTGCCGTCTGTATCGGAGTAAAAAACTGACCGTAGCTCTTTCTTTCTTTTTTAGGAAAAGAATTTACATATTCAATTGTATTTTTCATTATCTCTTTCAGCATACGATCTCCTCCATCTTGTCTTTTTATTATACTTTATACCTCGAAAAAAAGCAATGATTATCGAACATATATTCTGTTTTTTCCCAATTATATCAAAAAAATCCCTACATTGTCTGTAAATACAACAGACTTTGTAAGGATTTAATTTGCTTGTGTCCTCTATTGTAATGAAAGTGTTACCGTCAATACTCCACCCGATGCAGATGCCTGGATCAGAAGCGGTTGTGAAAAAGTATTGGTAAACTTAAGGTCTTTGCTCGTTCCTGCGATCGCTGCATCATATCCATCCGGAAGATAAGTTACCGGCAAAGAATGCGGATAACGCTCCGTTGCCGGAAGATTGGCATACCGCATTGCGGCATAAAGTGTCGATGACACCTGACATACACCTCCACCGGTTCCGGTACCGACAGTTCCGCTGATATAAATCGGTGCTACGACATATCCGTTTGCCGCTGTACGCGGTAAAATAGTAGAACTGAATGAAAATGATTTTCCCGGCTGAACTACGACTCCGTTAATACGGGCTGCTGCCAGTTCTACGTTATTTGCACGTGGAACGGTCGCATCATACTGTGTCGTACAGCTACTTAAAATATTTCCCTGTCCGACTGTCGCTGCAGAAGTCTGCGTTGTGGCAGATACACTTCCTGTTCCGCCTCCGTCTCTGCCCTCTGCCTTACCACATGTCACATAATGGCGGCAATATGCTGCCATGTCGTCACCAAATGCCTGCTGCAGATCTGCGTATTTTGCCCGGTATGCCTGTGGATTGAAATCCGCAGAACAGCTTCTTCCTTCTCTTAATCCGTAATTTACAAAATGATTAAAAAGTGCTGCTTTATTATTGCCAAAAGCAGCGGCTACATCCGGATATGCACTGCGGTAATAATCTGCATCAAAAACTGCCTGATATGCGCTGCGTTCTGCCGCTGTTGCAGCTTCAGTAAACGCCGGGTTCGTCATCAGAAGCCCTGCACATGCCGCAACCGCCAACATCTTTTTCGTCCAATTTTTTCTTTTTATCATGGTATCCTCCCCGTGATTTTACTCTTTATCTGGTACTATAGATATGGATTCATCATATCAGACATGACAAAATTATACAATAGTGCTCTTTCACAATCCGTTTATGCTTTCTCCCCCTCGTACACCACATTTCCATCAATGATCGTATACAAAATATGAGTATCCACGGCAAATGGATTTTCCCCCGTCAACACGAAATCCGCATCCTTTCCCGCCTCAATACTTCCGACACGGTCTTCGATTCCGATATGTTTCGCTGCATTGATCGTGATTGCCTTTAACGCATCAAATTCACTTAACCCGTTAAATACCGCCCTTCCTGCGCAAAGTGCCAGATAGCGCTCCTCGATCACCGGGGAATCCGTAATGATAGAAACCTGACATCCCGCTTTTGCAAGTGCCGCAGGGGTATGAAATCCTTTGTGGCGCAGTTCATATTTGGTTGCATGTCCAAAAGATGGGCCCACCGCAACCGGAAATCCTTCCTTTGCAAGATCATCTGCGATCAATGCTCCGTCCGTTGTATGATCAATCCGAAGATCCACATGAAATTCCTTTGCAATGCGGATTGCGGTGTAGATATCATCGGCGCGGTGCGCATGGGCTTTTAACGGCATCTCGCCGCGGATAACTGGAAGAAGCGCCTCCATTTTTGCATCGTAAGCAGGCATCTTTGAAAAATCCACCTTCCTATCCGCGTCTGTTTTCTGCGAATCGTCCATCACTTGTTCCTGTGCCTGTTCCATCTCAAGTTCATTCCAGCCCTCCGGACAGCCGGCAGCGTGTAATTTTGTGTCATATATTTTTGCCTTTGTGAGTGCCTCCCGCAGCTTCGCGGCAACAGACATTCTCGAATAAACACCTTTTTCCTTATAACAGTTTTTCGGATTCTCACCGAAAGCGATCTTCATGGCTGTTTTTTCTTTGACTAACATGTCATCCACACGCTTTCCGTAAGTCTTGATGGCGCAGAATGTTCCGCCAATGACATTTGAGCTTCCCGGTCCGGTGCACACACAGGTCACACCGCCTTCGCGTGCCATCTGGAAAGTCTCATCCTGCGGATTGACTGCATCCACCGCGGAGAGCTGCGGTGTCACAGGATCCCCTAATTCGTTATAATCCTCGCCGGCAAATCCGGTCGCATACCCGTCTAATCCCATGTGACAGTGCGCATCCACAAATCCCGGATAAACATCGATCCCGGTTGCATCGATCACATCCGCGTCATTGATGATCTTCCCCTCTAAGACCGGTGCGATCTTTTTTATTTTTCCATTCTCCACTAAAATATCTGCCACAAATGGTTCTTCCTCTATGGCGTTGTGGATCGTTCCCTGTTTGATCAGTAAGTAATTGCTCATGTGTGCCTCCTGTTTTATGTCCGGTGACTGTAAAAATCCTGTTTACCGTTGTTTTGATCAGAATCCGCATTTTGCGCCTTTCTGTCTTACATAATTAATTCCCATATCATACCAACATTATACCATGTATTCTTTTTATCTGGCTCCTCATTTTCCATATACAGGAAAAACCTTGTGATTATGCCCAAAATCACACAAAAAATAGGCATAACAGCAGCGTTTCTGCTGTATATGCCCATTTCACCGCACAACTGACAATCATGCCGACACCTTATAGCGTTATCCTGTAAAAAAGGATCTGCATGCGAATCATACGCTGCAGATCCCTGATGCACTTTTATTTCTCTGACAAATCCGTATTCCTGATCTTATCCCTGATCCGAAGGATCATGGACGGTGATACGGAAAGCTCGTCAAATCCCATCCGGAGGAATGTCTCTGTGAGCGTTTCATCCGCGCCAAGCTCACCGCAGATGCCAACCCAGCATCCTTCCTTATGTCCGTTATCCACAACCATTTTTAACATCCGAAGGACTGCTTCATGGTGTGAATCATAAATATTATCCAGTTTCGGATTCTGCCTGTCGATTGCAAGTGTATATTGTGTCAGATCGTTTGTCCCGATCGAAAAGAACTCAACCTCTTTCGCTAAAAGATCACTGATCATAACTGCCGCCGGTGTCTCGATCATAATACCGAGTTCCACATCCTTATACGGAATGCCGTCGGCATCAAGTCCCGCTTTCACTTCCGCAATGATTTCTTTGATCTTTTTCACCTCATTTACGGAAATGATCATCGGGAACATGATCGCAATCGTTCCATAATAGCTGGCACGGTAGATTGCCCGAAGCTGTGTCTTAAAAATTTCAGTGCGGTCGAGGCAGATCCGGATCGCACGATAACCCATTGCCGGGTTTTCTTCTTTCTCAAGGCCAAAATAACCGACCTGTTTATCTGCTCCGATATCAAGTGTACGGATAATAACTTTTTTACCCGCCATATTTTCCGCAACTGTCTTATATGCTGCAAACTGCGCTTCTTCTGTCGGGTAATCCTCCGACTCTAAATAAAGGAACTCACTCCGGAACAGTCCGATTCCACCTGCATCATTGGCAAGTACATTTGCCACATCGGAAACACCCCCGATATTGGCATAAAGATTGATCTTCGTTCCATCCTTTGTGATATTTTCCTTCCCCTTTAATTCCTGAAGCAGACGTTTCTTCTGCTCATTTTCTTCTTTTAACTTCCGGTATTCCGCTTTCGTATCCTCATCCGGTTCTACGAAAAACTTTGCATCAAATCCATCCACGATACCGAACTGTCCGTCCACGCCCTCTTCCGGAAAATCAACTCCGATCAATGCCGGAATATTCATGGTTCTCGCTAAGATCGCCGTGTGGGAATTGGTGGAACCGTGACGTGTTACAAAAGCAAGTACTTTTGATTTATCAAGCTGCACAGTCTCGCTCGGTGCAAGATCATCCGCTAAAAGGATAAACGGTTCATCACCGCTTAAGCCTGCATCGCCGTTTCCCTGTAAAATAGAGATCACGCGATTGGAGATATCTTTGACATCCGCCGCACGTTCTCTCATATAATCATCATCCATCGCAGCAAACATCTGCGCAAAATTATCTCCGGTGGAAGCAACTGCAAATTCTGCATTGACCTGCTGGGTTTCGATCATGTTTGTGATCGACTCTACATAGTCGAGATCATCCAGCATCATCTGGTGCATCTCAAAAATTGCCGCATTGACTTCACCGACTTCCCTGACTGCTTTTTCATAAAAAACACCAAGCTGCCTTTGGGCTTCTTCTTTTGCATCCTCAAAACGTTTTTTTTCTGCTTCTATATCCGTTATCTTTGTTCGTTTTACTGCGTTATCCGTCTTATGATAGACAGACAGTCTGCCCATGGCAATTCCGCCGAATACACTTTTGCCGTGCAGTTCCATGCCCGTTACCTCCATTTTAGATTTTTATTTCTGTTTTTATCAATTTTTACAGATTTGCTTTCAAAAATGCCTCGATTGCAGCACTTGCTGCCTCTTCATTCTCTCCATCGGTGCAGACTGTGATCTCCTCGCCGCATTTTACACCAAGTCCCATAACTCCAAAAATACGTTTTGCATCTGCTGCTTTTCCATCTTTTGCAATGGTAATGCTGCATGGAAATGCGGCTGCTTCCTTTACAAGTGCGCCTGCCGGTCTTGCATGGATTCCCCCTTTGTCTGTGATCACGTATTTAAATTCTTTCATGATTTTCTCCTTTCTTTGTACATAACACATTGTTTTATGATTACATATTCACAGGCTCTATATTGTTGCAACATAAAGACTGCGATTTTAATTACCTTTTCCGTTTCCTATCTTTTTGATACATCCTTCTTTAAAAGTCCAAGGATTACGCATCCTACAACAGAACCAACTGCCAGTGATATGAGATATAACAGCGGATGGCCTACGGTTAAGAATACGAAGATTCCACCATGTGGTGCCATTAATGTACAGTTAAATGCCATGGATAATGCTCCTGCAACTGCGGAACCAATGATACAGGACGGCAGCACACGCAATGGATCCGATGCTGCAAACGGGATTGCTCCCTCTGAGATAAAGGAAAGTCCCATAACAATGTTTGTCGGTCCTGCTTTTCTCTCTTCTTCGGTAAATTTGTTTTTAAAGAACATGGTTGCAAGTGCGATTGCAAGCGGTGGAACCATACCACCGACCATAACAGCTGCCATGATATTGTAATTGCCTGCTGCGATAGATGCGGTACCAAATACATATGCTGCTTTGTTTACCGGGCCACCCATATCTACGGACATCATTCCGCCGAGCAGTGCGCCAAGCAGGATTGCCTTTGCACCATTCATGCTGTTTAATCCGTTGTTGATCATAACGTTTAATGCTCCGATCGGAGGCTCTACCACATAAGTCATGATCACTCCGATCAAAAAGATACCGATTACCGGATAGAGAAGCATTGGCTTGATACCCTCTAAGCCTTCCGGCAGTTTCTCAAACAGTTTCTTTAACAGACGTACCAGATAGCCTGCAACAAAACCTGCAACGAGAGCTCCAAGGAATCCGGATGTTCCGTTTGCTGCGATTGCTCCGCCGATAAAACCGACCGCAAGACCAGGACGATCTGCAATACTCATTGCGATAAATCCGGCTAAGATCGGAAGCATAAATCCGAATGCAACACCACCGATCGATTTAAACATTGCCGCCATCGGTGTGATCGTACCAAAGTTTGAACGCTCATCAAATGGAAGGCTGTTTAAGTCAACTGCAAAACCATCGATCAGAAATGCGATCGCAATCAGGATACCACCGCCGATAACGAACGGTAACATATGGGAAACTCCATTCATCAGGTGTTTGTAAATCTGGTGTCCAACGCTGTCAGATTCTTCCTCACTGTCTGCTGCCTGACTGCTTCCCTTCGCCTGATACAATGGAACATTGCCGTTTAACGCTCTGTCTAACAATTCTTCCGCCTTACTGATTCCATCAGAAACCTTACACTGGATCACAGGTCTGCCTGCAAAACGATCCATCGGAACCTGTGTATCCGCTGCAACAATAATACATGCAGCCTCTGCAATTTCAGCTTTTGTCAATACATTTTTGGCACCGCCGGAACCTCTTGTCTCAACTTTCACACGGCATCCAAGCTCTTTCGCTTTTTTCTCAATATTTTCTGCCGCCATATAAGTATGTGCGATTCCGTTCGGGCATCCGGTTACAGCGAGGATCAGCTTTCCATTCTCTGTGTTTTTCTCCTCTGCCGCATTCTTTGTATCTGCGCTGTTCTTTTTCTCTTCTTCGGCATCTTTCTCAGCTTCCGCGCGGTCGATCACACTTAAAAATTCCTCAACCGTCTTTGCATTGCGAAGTCCGCTTGTAAAATTCTCATCCATCAGAAGAACAGATAACTTGCTAAGTACATCCAGATGTACGTTGTCTTCCGTATTTGGTGCTGCGATCAGGAAGATCAGGCTGACCTTTTCTCCATCTAATGCATCAAAATCCACCCCGTCTTTGATGACCATTGCTGCAAGACCAGGTCTGCTGACTGCATCTGACTTGCAATGTGGAATGGCGATTCCCTCACCAATTCCGGTTGTTCCTTCTTCCTCTCTGGCGTATACGCCCTTGCGGTACTTCTCAACATCGTTGATCTTTCCGCTCTTAGCCATCAATGCAACCATTGCATCAAGGGTTTCGTTCTTTCCAGTGACTTTGCCATTTAAGTCAATACTCTCTACGGCAAGTAAATCCCTGATTTTCATGCTTAAATCCTCCTTGTTTTACGGAGCAAAATGTCTGCTATGCCTGCATAGCATGTGCCCTTGCAGGAGCAGAGGATTTTACTCCTTGTTTTGCGAAGCAAAATGTCTGCTATGCATGCTATGCCTAATAGCTTGCATAGCATGTGCCCTTGCAGGAGCAGAGGATTTTACTCCTCCTACTTAAATATGCCTTTGTTTTTATCTAAAAGCGCCAAAACTTCCGGTTCTGTTGCCAGTTCCTCGGAAAATGCCGATGCACTTCCAGTACAAACCCCCATCTGGAAAGCTTCTTTATAGCTTCCCGTCTTTAAATAACCTGTTACAAATCCGGCTACCATGGAGTCCCCGGCGCCAACCGAATTGACGACCTTACCATTTGGTGCCTCCGCCTGAAAGATGCTGCCGTCTTCAGCAACCAGCACTGCTCCGTCGCCAGCCATGGAAACGAGGACATTTCCTGCACCCTTTTCCTGCATCTTCTTTGCGTAAGTGATCACATCTTCTTTTTCTGTTATTTTCACACCGAAAATCTCACCAAGCTCATGATTATTCGGTTTAATTAAAAACGGATGATACTGTAATACATTTACGAGCAGATCTTTTGTCGCATCCACAACAATCTTTAAATCCTTATCTGCAAGATATTTCATGATATCCATGTAGATGGTCTGCGGCATCACATCCGGGATACTTCCCGCCATAACCAAAACATCTCCATCTGAAAGCCGATCCAGTTTTTCATAAAGTGTTTTTATGTCAGCTTCTGATATCGCCGGTCCCTGTCCGTTGATCTCACTCTCCTCGTCGGAACGAGATCGGAAGAGCACACGTCT
>ERZ810302.250-NODE-250-length-11720-cov-7.00506_pt1 | contig 11720 bp, 9 predicted proteins | sample MGYA00520484_ERZ810302 | MGnify/ENA primary metagenome ERZ810302 (study PRJEB31588, sample SAMN03401223) | human gut metagenome | study: EMG produced TPA metagenomics assembly of the PRJNA231909 data set (A prospective, longitudinal analysis of the... | reverse complement strand
AATAATCACATATTTGCTTCCTGTAATACAGATTATCAGTATTGTGTTTTATTCAGGAACAGTACATATTGTGTTGCAATTTACAGGAGTTGTAATAACAATGTTCGGTGTACTTGCTTTTATTGTTTCTGTTACACAAATGAAGGAGAATTGGAGAGCAGGTGTGCAAAAAGAAGAAAAGACCAGTTTGGTAACAACGGGCATCTATTCTATTAGCAGAAATCCTGCATTTTTGGGTTTTGATTTAATGTATATAGGAATATTGTTTTCGTTCTTTAATTGGTTCCTTTGCTTTGCTACAGGTTTTGCAGTGGTATTTTTTCATTTGCAGATAGTCAATGTAGAGGAAGATTTTTTGATAGAAGCATTCGGAAATGAGTACCTGCAATACAAATTAAAAGTATGCCGATATTTAGGAAGAAAAAGATAACTTGAAGTTCTTGGGGCTAAAGCCAATATAAATAATACTAGACAGATTTGTCCAATAGCGTAAATACGGCATTTTCTCGCTTTGTGTCGTGTTATGTTTAGTAGAATAATATTACTCTGTCAATGAAAGGGGGAAACAGGTTCTAATATGCCTGATATTATTTTGTTGGCTGAATTGGCTGATTTTTATGATGTTAGTATACCTGAAATCATTGATGGAGAAAGGAAAAGCGAGAATATGAATGAAGAAGTAAAAGAAACAGTATTGAAATTATCTGATTATACAGAGACAATTAATCAAAAAATTAAAGGAAGGTTATTTGTACTTACGGTTATTGCAATAATAGGAATGATTGCGTTTGTGATTATTGAATTTACAGGACTAGATACACCTGGAAGTGTCTATGAAAGAGTAGCAAGTGCAGGTCTTGGGTTAGATTGTGGTATGTTAATAGTCCTTGCAATGTATCTTTCTGGGCTTTTAGGAAAGATTAAGGCAAGACGAGAAATGAAACGAAAGTACAACTGTAAATAAAAAGTCTGATAGAACAGATGGAAGAGAGGACCCATGAACAGAATGTAACAATGGCGCAAAGCAACTGGAACCCCAATATGCAGACGCAGAATTCGTACCGGAATCAGGGAAGTCAGAGCCGGGAAGCTCCGGTACAAAATGTAAGCTGGAGTCGGGGCACACAGGAGATGAAATCGGTATCGGAAAGCTGAAATTTATTTACAGGTAGAAGCGAACGCTTAAGGAAATGCTGAATAAAGCAGCTACCGAAACACTATTTCCGGATATTTCGATTAATCTTCTCAAACTCCTTTCCTCCCAGGGTATTGTGGGTGAGAAGTCTTTTGTTGCTTCCCGCTGATGCATTTTTCCGGTATTGTCCAGGGGTACAGCCGTTATGCTGACGGAACTGTCTGCAGAAATGCTCTACATTATTATAACCACATTGCTCGGAAATGTCGCGGATGGAGTATTCGCTGAACTCTAATAAATCCTGTGCACGGCGCAGACGTCCTTCGATGACATTGTCCATGCAGGAGGAGCCAAATTGGCGGTGATAGAGAGTCTGAAGATGACTGGGACTTAAGTGAAGCTTCGCAGCCATCATGTTTATATTCCATGGAAGCTGAGGATTATTGTAGATCATCTTATGCAATGCAACCAGCTCATGATCGTGAATACCCGGGGACTCATTTTGGGTTCCTTCTCTTAATTTGGAGAACAGAACCCGCAGCAGGTGAGTAATGTTTGCTTCGCTTTCAGAGGAGAAAAAGGCGGACTCCCAGGTTAGTAATTTAAAAAGCTGATGACAGTATTCCGGATCTGTTACGGGAAATGGGGTGTTTGTTAACGGAAACAGCTTCACGAAGGAGTGATCGGAACGAAAACGAATCCAGTCATTCCGGTATTCTTCACCGGCAGCACGGTAATAAATCCTGCTTCCTGGTGTATACAGAATAGCAGAATTGGCGGCTGTCCGCATTAGTCTTCCGTCTATGAGCAGCTCCGAGGGAGAGTCGAAAAGAAGCAGAAGATAGCCTGTAAAGCCATTCGGAACATCATATATAAAATCTGAGGGGTGAACGGCACTGTAGCCGACAAATTCAATTTCAGTCATCTGGGATCTCCGTTCTGATACATCAGAGGATATATCAATTTTCTTATAGTATAAATCATTGGAAACTTTAGATCAATGCGATAGTATCAGATTGATATGGCAATCGTCATCAGAGAGCTGCGGATCGTGCAGCGGTCAGACATCTGATGCGTTACTGCATAGGAACATGATTTAGAAGAAGGAGATACATGCATGGTAAATTTGGGTGGAGCAACAGAGAATGACAGAAAAAAGATCGTGATTACAAAGGATTCAAAGGCCTTTTTTCACAATAATGTAGATTATTGTGTGGGAACCGGAAGAATGGGGCTTGCATTGACAGAAGAATATCAGGAGGAGCTGCGCTTGGTTCAAAAGGAAATCGGATTTAAGCATATCCGGGGACATGGATTATTCTGTGATGATATGGCGCTCTTTCAGACCTATGAGGAGGATGGTAAGGTAAGGGTCGAGTACAACTATACTTATCTGGATAGAGTAATGGATGCCTATAAGAAGGTGGGGCTGAGACCTTTTCTTGAACTGGGTTTTATGCCTAAAAAGTTGGCAAGTGGAAGCCAGACTATCTTTTACTGGCAGGGAAATACCACTCCTCCAAAAGATTATGATATGTGGTGTAATATGGTGCATTCATTGCTGCGGCATCTGATGGGACGCTATGGAGAAGAGGAAGTTATTCAATGGCCCATTGAAGTATGGAACGAGCCCAATCTTTGCGGCTTCTGGGAAAATGCGGATATGCAGGAATATTTTAAGCTGTTCCATAGAACCTTTGATGCCATAAAGGAAGTGAATCCGGGATTCCGTGTAGGAGGCCCTGCTGTTTGTGGAGGAACGGATGAGAAATGGATTCAGGCATTTATGGAATATTGCCATGAGAATCACATACCTGTGGATTTCGTAACCAGACATCATTACACCATTGATCCGCCGGAATGTATTGGACATTATGCATATTCTGAACTGATGAAGGCAGAGGACGGCTTTGCCAATTTAAAAACAACCAGAGATATTATTGACAGTTTCCCGGAATATAAGGGTCTGCAGATTCATATCACGGAGTTCAACAGCTCCTATACTCCTCAGGGCGTCATTCATGATACAAACCTGAATGCGGCCTTTATAGCACAGCAGCTTTCCAGATTGGGAGATGTGAATGAATCCTATTCCTACTGGACATTTGGTGATGTGTTTGAAGAGCTGGGAGTTCCTTTTACACCATTCCACGGCGGCTTTGGACTGGTTGCCAATGGCTGTATTACCAAGCCGACCTTCTGGACATTTGCTTTTTACAAAAAGCTTGAGGAAAGTGAAGCCAATTGTGTATATAAGGATGACAATGTTGTCGTTTTGAAACGTGCAAACGGTGATTATCTAGGTGTAGCCTGGAATATTGCTCGTAAAAGTACAGAACAGGGTAAAGAAAAAATGCTGTTGGAGTTTACATTTCCGGCTGAACAGGAGGAGTACTGCTTCCTGACTAAGACGGTAGATGAGGAAACATGTAATCCCTTGAAGGTATGGCATGATATGGGAGAACCTGCCAATCTGAGTGAGGAACAGACGAAGCTGATTCGGGAATCATCCAGACCTTTTGTAAAAACAGAGCGTAAAAAGCAGGAGGACGGAAATATCTGCGTAGAGCTTCCTGTAAACGAAAACGGTGTGGTTTATTTCGAACTGAATGCCGGAAAGGTGAATCCGGATCGAGGATATGACTATGATCGTGTAGTCAGCTTGAAGGCTTAAACTAGCACCCAGTAATTTGCTTTATGAAACAATGTACATAGATTAGGCTTGTAAAGGAGGATATCAAAGTGAAAAAACAGGCGTTTAACCCATATTTACCGTCCTGGGAGTATATTCCGGACGGAGAACCTTATGTTTTTGGCGATCGCGTATATGTTTACGGATCCCATGATTACTTTAACGGATATGTTTTCTGCATGGGAGACTATGTGTGCTGGTCAGCTCCGGTCGATGACCTGGGCAACTGGAGATATGAGGGTGTGATTTATCCGAAGACAGCCGATCCGCTGAACCCGGAAGGCAAAATGTGTCTGTATGCCCCGGATGTTACGGTGGGACCGGACGGAAGGTACTATCTTTATTACGTGTTGGACAAGGTTTCGGTAGTTTCAGTTGCTGTATGTGACACTCCGGCAGGAAAGTATGAATTTTATGGCTATGTTCATTATGAAGATGGCACACGTCTGGGCGAAAAGGAAGGTGATGAACCCCAGTTTGACCCGGGGGTTCTGACGGAAGGAGATGTGACATATCTTTATACCGGAGCTTGCGGAAAAGGTGATAAATCCCGTACCGGAGCTATGGCTACGGTGTTGGGAGCAGATATGCTGACGATCAGGGAAGCTCCGGTGTTTGTGGCCCCCGGCTGTGAATATGGTGCCGGTACCGGATTTGAGGGACATGAGTTTTTTGAGGCATCTTCCATCCGTAAAGTAGGTGACACCTATTATTTTGTCTATTCATCCATATTAATGCACGAATTATGTTATGCCACCAGCAAGAATCCTACTAGGGACTTTGTCTATGGCGGAGTTATTGTCAGCAATTGTGATCTGCACATCGATACCTACAAGCCGGCAGATATGCCAACAGCTTACGGTGCCAATAATCACGGAAGTATTGTGCAGATCGGAGAGGACTGGTACATTTTTTATCACAGGCATACCAATAATACCTGGTACAGCAGACAGGGATGTGCTGAAAAGCTGCAGATTATGCCGGACGGCAGTATTCCACAGGTAAAAATTACCTCCTGCGGTTTAAATGGAGGTCCGCTTGAGGGTAAAGGCGAATACCCCGCTTATCTTGCATGTAATCTGTTTACCGATACCCCATCAGTTTATGTGGGCGAAGGGAATTTTCCACGAGTAATGCAGGACGGAAGGGATGGAGACGAAGAAGTTGGATATATTGCCAATATTACAGATTCAACTACCATCGGCTTCAAATATTTTGACTGCCATGATATTCGTGAAATCAGTATTTGGACCCGGGGCTATGCAGATGGCACTTTTGAAGTAAAGACAGCATGGGATGGAGAGGTACTGGCGACATTAGAGGTTCAATATACCAATGTCTGGGAAAAGTATACCGCACCGGTTACGATTCCGGATGGAATACAGGCGCTTTACCTGACCTATCGCGGTAACGGAAATGCTGCATTAAGATCATTTGAGTTATCATAATCTATGTTATTGCATATACAGGCAGTGATCAAAACTCTTGGAATGTAAAAAAGGAGACTACAATGAGCAAGTTAAAGATTAAAACAAAGGAAAGACGATTTGAGACAGCCAGGGATTTATACGGAATCTTTTTTGAAGACATTAACCGTGCCGGAGACGGAGGACTTTATCCGGAAATGCTTCGAAACAGAAGCTTCGAAGATTCCGTTTTACCGGAGGGTTATATACAGCAGGAGGATGGCATCCATGTAAAAACCGTATCCGGATGGCTGGATGAGTTTTGCAACGGAGAAGGCTTATGCCGCTGGGTAAAGGGCAACAATATTCCGGAGACAGAAATACCGGCATGGTATACACACAATGCAAAGATGGAACTGGAACTGACGGATACCCTGAATGAACATCGGGACGCAGCTCTGCGTATGCAGTTTGAAAAGGACGGATCTCTGACTAATACCGGTTACTGCGGTATATCCGTAAAGGCTGGAGAAAGTTACTCTTTGTATTTATTTGCAAAAGCAAAGGAAGAAATAGGACTGGACGTAGCGATCGAATACCAGGGAAAAGTACTGACTGGAAACAGTCTGGTGGTTTCCGGTCAGGAGTATACAAGATATGACATGAAGCTGACAGCAGCTGAGGATTGTCACGAGGCACAGCTTACTATTTCCTGCAAAGAAGGCGGAGAGGTTCTGCTGGGATTTATTTCACTAATGCCTGACAATACCTACATGGGGCATGGACTCAGAACAGATCTTGTAGAAAAGCTTAAGGGAATGAGTCCAAAGTTTATGCGTTTTCCCGGAGGCTGTATTGTGGAAGGAACGACACCGTCCACAGCGATGAGATTTCGGGATACGGTAGGTCCGGCATGGGAAAGACCAAGTAAGCTGTTTGTATGGCATTACAGAAGTACATTAGGACTTGGCTTTCATGAATATCTGCAGCTTTGCGAGGATCTGGGGATGGAGCCCCTGTATGTATGTAACTGCGGAATGACCTGTCAGGGAAGAAAGAGTGTCCTTCTGGAAGGAGAGGCTCTTGATGAAATGGTACAGGATACACTGGATGCCATTGAATATGCTATCGGCTCTAAGGAAAGCAAATGGGGAAGGCTTCGTGCTTCTATGGGGCATCCGGAACCCTTTAAAATGACCTATCTGGAAATTGGTAATGAAAACTGGGGTCCGGATTATGAAAAGCGATACAACATGATTTATAAGAAAGTAAAGGAACTGTATCCCCAGATTAAAACCATAGCCAATGAGCATGTAGAGAAAAATGGTTGTCCTGCCGAGTGCGTGGATGAACATTTTTACAATACAACAGAGTTCTTTGCAGAACGTGTAAATTATTATGATGACTACGATCGTAAGGGACCAAAAATCTTTGTAGGAGAGGTGGCTGTAAACGAAGGCAACTATATGGGACAGTTGTATGCGGCTTTGGGAGAAGCGGCTTTCCTTATGGGTATTGAGAAAAATCAGGATATCGTAACATTGGCCTCTTATGCTCCATTATTTGAAAATGTAAATTACAGAGCGTGGTATCCTAATCTGATTCGTTTCAATAATCATCAGAGCCTTGGAATTCCTACTTATTATGTCTGGAAAATGTTCGGTCAAAATCGTGGAGAATATGTGGTGCGATCCGAAGATGAGGGAGGACGTGTTTATCGTCCGAGAACCGGAATGGCATCTTTAAAATCCAATAAGGAACTTCGCTTCAGAAATCCCATTTGGAATGGAGAAGAAGCAAAGATTACTCATGAATTAATGGGACATGTGCAGGATACAGAGGATGGCCGCCTGCTTCAGCTTCCGGATGAGGAGCAGAAAAAGGAATTTCACAGTATTCTGGAATGGGCTGATGAGACCAAGAGCTTTGTGGTATTTGGAGAAGAAGACCAGACTTATGGAAGATTTGAGACCGATATTTTTGTTGAGGAAAATGCTTACTTCGAGTTGGGTATATTCAGTGCCAGGGTGGTTCGTTCCTATTATGAGGAGCAGCTCGTGATTACGGCCGGAGTGGAAAAAGAATGGGATGCAGCTATGGTGCGTCCGTTCCTTTGGAAGGTTAATGGAGGACAATGTTCACTGGAAGAGTTTGGCTATATGCATGACAACAAGCTGACGGAGGACTTTGCTATTTCAGTAAAACCGGGAGAATATCACCGCTTTGGATATGAAACGGACGGAAAACAGATTCGCCTGTATGTTGATGGTGAGCTTCAGAAGGAAATTTCGATTCCCTACGGACCTGCTTTTGTTTCGGTAGTAACTGACACCAAGGACGAAATCATTATTAAGGCGGTTAATTTTGCAGGAGATGTGGATCCGGTTTCCATTACACTGGACTGTCAGGTACAGGGCGACTATACCGTAACACTTCTTAGCGGTGAAAAGGGGGATGAAAACAGCTTTGAAGAGCCGGAGAAGGTGAAGAATATTACCGTGAATATGCATGGCGCTTCCTCAGAGTTCGTATACGAGGCACCGCCATATTCTGTCAGTGCTTTGCGATTGAAGAAGTGCGAAGCGTTTTAGAGGTTGACCCTGTTAACAAAAAGACATAAGAACGGCCTGAGAATACAGCCGCAGGAAATGGTGGAGGTGGAACCCGGGGATGAAATCCGTTTTGGGAAGAGGAATTTCTGTTTTCGGTGAGAGCTCCTGCTTTCTGTTTGCCCATGAGTTATCCTGTCATATGAAATTGCTGTTCTGTATGTATGCCGGCATTCACAGAAAGCAATTTTGTATGGCTCTGAATAGTTATAAATTTTATACCACAGGTATAATGACAACCGCAGAAAATTGTGTTATTCTTGGTTACAGAAAGAAGATAAGCGGAGGCAGAGAACTCCATAGAAAGGAAAAAGACATGACAACAATGTATCGTTTTGACCAGCTTCATAGTGAACGTAAATCGTTAGCACTGCTTAAAGATCATGAGTGGGGCTTTGATTACATGCGCTCATTTAAGGCTAGGCATAAACGAGAAAATTGTGTTTTTGATACTGCACCTGAACCGGAGGCATAGCCGGACAGGGGTATAATAGATAAACATGTTTTAGCGTACCGCTTACCTTAGATGATAAGGCAGGCGGTATTTTTTATGCTCCTTTAACTCAATCGGCAGAGTAACCGGCTTTTAACCGGTAGGTTGTGGGTTCAAATCCCATGAGGAGCACTTGTCCAATGTAGAATCAGAAAGGAAAATAAAAATGAATGCATTAGAGATTAAGGGAAAAGTAAATACGGCTCTCTGCTATGCAAAAGTAGTAGAGGATGAGGCTATAGAGCAGATCAGACGCATGTGTGATTATGCAATGACAGAAGGTTCCCAGATCCGTATCATGCCTGATGTGCATGCCGGTAAGGGGTGTACGATAGGAACAACAATGACCATAACAGACAAGGCAGTGCCTAATGTGGTCGGAGTGGATATCGGATGCGGGATGTATACGGTAAATCTTGGAAAAGATGAGATTGATTTTGAGAAAGTGGATGAGGCAGCACATTTTATTCCATCAGGACGTGAAGTGTGGGAAGGACGGCAGGAGAAATTTGATCTGACAGAGCTTCGATGCTACAGGGAGCTGAAAGATGCAAAGAGACTTGCAAGGTCTCTTGGAACACTTGGAGGCGGAAATCACTTTATTGAGATTGATGAAGCAGCAGATGGAACAAAGTATCTCGTAATTCATTCCGGCAGTAGAAATCTTGGAAAGCAGGTGGCAGAGCTTTATCAGAAACTTGCCATTAACTTAAACCGTGGTTATGGGGAGTATCTTGAAAAGAGGGATGAGATTATCCGTACTTATAAGGAACAGGGAAGAAAAAGGGAGATACAGGATGCCCTAAAGCAGCTTCACTGGCAGGTATATGAAAGTCCTACAAGCATGCCGGAGGATCTGTGTTATCTGGAAGGAATATATCTGGAGGATTATCTGCATGATGTGGAAATATGCCAGGCATTTGCCAGAAGAAGCAGAGAGAAGATGGCAGAGGTTATTCTTGAAAGAACAGTCATGACTGGGAGTGATGCTTTTCACACGATTCATAATTATATCGACACAGATGAAATGATATTGAGGAAAGGTGCAATCGCAGCCCATAAGGGAGAAAAAGTGCTGATACCGATTAACATGAAGGATGGAAGTATACTTGCCATTGGAAAAGGAAATCCGGAATGGAACTTTTCTGCCCCACATGGTGCAGGAAGGATTATGTCCAGAACAAAGGCGAAAAATGAACTCAATCTGGATGAGTATAAGAAAGCTATGGAGGGAGTATATACAACCTCAGTAAATGAAAATACATTGGACGAGGCACCAATGGCATACAAGTCTCTGGATGACATCATAGATGTAATCAGGGAGTCGGTGGATGTTATTGATGTAATGAAACCTATATACAATTTTAAGGCATCAGAGTAGCACCGCCTGTACAGCCCGGCTGTTGGGAAGGTGTTGACTGACAGCCGGAACAGGAGGAAAAATGATAACAATGCCTACAATAGATATGGCAGCAACAGGAATGAACATAACAAGACTGAGAATCAATGCAGGTCTTTCAGTAAAGGATCTGGCAGATATATTCGGATTTGCAACACCACAGGCAGTATACAAGTGGCAGCACGGCGTGGCAATGCCAACCCTGGATAATCTGGTGGTATTGGCGGCAGTCTTTGGTGTGTCAATGGACGAGATAATTGCGTAATGCCGAGATCATTTCTTGCGTCAGCCAGTCTGCTGGTAATTGAATCAGTAGCTGTATTTTTATCCATTTCTATATTCATATCCATATCTGCGTACCTCCGTAAAATAGTAAAAAATAACCGTATGGGCTGATAACCTATTCTGATCCTATCCAAAATCCACGAATATGCTCCCGGCGATTCTGGCTCTGATTGTGCTTGCCTGTGGCGGCGGATTCTTCGTATTCAAGAAAGTTCAGGAAAAGAAGAAGGAACAGGAGGTGGCAAAGCCTGATCCGGATGCTGATTATGTGGATGATGACGAGGACTATGGGTACGATCTGGAGTTTGAGGACGATGATGTAGATGGCTCCGTCGATGAAGATGACAACGAACCTGTGTAAACAGGATAGGCTTGATGTCTGGGGCAACCTTCGGGTTGCCTTTACATAGTTTTCACTTTCAAAAAATAAAAAATTATATGTTTTTGAAAGCGACATCTTGCATATACTATTAGCAGACAGTATAATAAGTACAGCGAAGCGGTTTCGAGAAATGAAAAAACTTCAATTTTTGAAAGCGGGTGACTATATGAAAACAATCACGAGAGCAAAATATCTCGATAGAATCATTGAACTGAATGGCACTCCTGACATCAAGATCATCACGGGTATTCGTCGATCTGGTAAGTCCAAACTGATGCAGGCGTATATTGCGTATCTGAAAAGCAACTTTGAAAACATCAATATTATCTTCATTGACTTCATGGATTTAGTGTATGAAGAAATCAAGGAATACCATGCCTTACACGCCTATGTGGAAGAACATTATCAGGAAGGCAAAACGAACTACCTGTTTGTAGACGAGGTTCAGATGTGTCCCAAGTTTGAGCTGGCAATCAACAGCCTGTACTCTAAGGGAAAATACGACATCTATGTAACAGGCTCTAATGCTTTCCTGTTGAGTGCGGATCTGGCAACTCTGTTTACCGGACGCTATATTGAAATTCATGTGTTTCCTTTCAGCTTCCAGGAATATTGCCAATATTATGATGATATCAGTGACAAAGATAAGCTCTTTGATGAGTACGCTATCAAGGGCGGTTTAGCAGGTTCCTATGCTTATAGAACCGAAAAAGACAGAACAAACTATATCAAGGAGGTCTACGAAACGATTGTTACAAGGGATTTGGTACAGAAATATACTCTCCCGGACACTTTGGTTTTACAACGTCTGAGCGAGTTCCTTATGGATAATATCAGCAACCTGACTTCTCCAAATAAGGTCAGTCAGCTACTGACAGCAAATGAGACTCCAACCAATCATGTAACCGTCGGCAAGTACATTAAGTATTTGTGCAATGCTTTTGTATTTTATGATATTAAGAGATACGACATCCGAGGTAAGAAATACCTTGAAAGCTCTGAAAAGTTCTATTTGTGTGACAGCGGTATTCGATATGCAATACTGGGAAGCAGAAATATGGATTATGGCAGAGTATATGAAAACGTTGTTTGTATCGAGCTTCTTCGCCGTGGATATGATGTCTATGTCGGCAAACTCTATCAAAAGGAAATCGACTTTGTTGCTCAGAGAGGCAGCGAGAAGATTTATATTCAGGTCAGCGACAACATTTCCGGGCAGGAAACATTTGAGAGAGAATGCTCTTCTCTGCTTCAGATTCGAGACGCTTATCCGAAAATGATTATTGCCAGAACCAAACATCCCCAATATAGCTATGAAG
>ERZ810302.233-NODE-233-length-12286-cov-4.80051_pt1 | contig 12286 bp, 10 predicted proteins | sample MGYA00520484_ERZ810302 | MGnify/ENA primary metagenome ERZ810302 (study PRJEB31588, sample SAMN03401223) | human gut metagenome | study: EMG produced TPA metagenomics assembly of the PRJNA231909 data set (A prospective, longitudinal analysis of the... | reverse complement strand
TTCCCTACACGACGCTCTTCCGATCTGGCAAACAAGTATCGCTACCCTTTATCTTCTGGGCAAACACATTCGTAGCAAACAAACACGCTGCCATGGCAGCTAATAAAATCGTCTTCTTCATTACTTTGTATTTATCTTTTATTTACGATACAAAATAAATACTTCGGTATTTCAATGGGATGAAACAGATATTACAATCCTATGAATTAAAACTTATATTGAAGACGGACTGTCAATACATTATCCTTCCGGTCGTTCTCGTAGCCCTTCACGAGGTTACTTTTCTCATTGAAGTTAAACTCGTAGTAAGCTTGTAGACGGATATGTTTATTGAAATTATAGATACCGCCGATACCTATCGTGCTTTGAGCCAAGTCGGTTTTTGAGGTGAAGCTATTTTCCGCCCCTACCTCATTTCCACTCACCTTCGTATTCGGATCGTAAACGTCATATTTCAATACGGCGGAGAAAGGAGAGGCGCCTATATCCTGTACCAAATAAAAGAAGTAACCAAGGAAAGGGCGCTTAAACAAAGAATTTTCCGGCAAATTCTCCGGTCGGGTACTGTAGTTAGGGCTTTTACTGCTTCCGGCAATACCGGGTTGGGTACCGATCAAACCTTCCGCACGGAAAGTGGTCTTTCCTAAAGATGAAAGAAAACTAAACTGTCCATCCAAACCTAAATACTGGCGCTTCATATAAATACCCGTCTCTCCCATATCCCTCTTAACGAAATGATTGCCACGCATCTCATACGCCTCGGTAGTCGGGTTGTAGACAAAACCATGGTAATAGGAGAAACCGGCTCCCCATTTTCCCCAGTCGCCTATCGCCTTCTCGGCACCCAGACGCCCGATGAAATCTTTCCGGCTATCCGTCTCCCGGTTGATACTGTTTCCGGCAAACAGACCGGCATCCAATCGCAAGAAACTCAATGGGCTGGTAGTCTTGGTACGTAAGGTAAGCATCGCTCCCAAGTCACGCTCATCCGGGAAGAAATACTGGATAATAGTCGCTCTCTCCGGAGATTCGAGAGAACTCGTGGAATAACAGACCTCATAACCGAAAGGACGGTTGAACACACCAGCCATCAACTGGCTACGCTTCGTCCAAGGGTCCTTGATACCGATATACAGATCACGGAAACTTACTCCCTTATCATTCACCTCGATCTGGACAGCACCTGTTCCGATCCCATCATTGTACTCGAACTTCATACGGCCCCGGCGGATACCGATCCGGTTAAACCCTTTATCCAAGTTCTCGTTCTTATCGCCCACCTTCAAGGTAGCGTCCTCCTGTCCATATTGGTATTGTCCTTGGATATAAGCGGAAACATTGAATTTGCTTAGCTTCTGGACTACCTTATCCAAGGTAGTCACTTCCGTAGCCAAGGAATCGATACGTTTTTCCACCGACTGATCCACCTCCTGCGCTCCCATACTGAATGGAAGCAGCACTAACATGAGCGCTATAACTTTTCCTAATTTCATTCCTAACTATAAAAACTATATTTGCGTCGCAAAGTTACAACGCTCCTGTTTCACACCCGTTTCACATACATTACAATCCTGTTACAGACGTCTTGCCTAATTATTCAGGGACGAATTTACATAAAATAATCGGTTCGTTCCATACATTGCACATGACTAGAATATTTGCGCGATAATTCTGGTCCATTTCGCACATTTATTGGGATATTGTGCTACCTTTGCCTCGATTATTGAAACACTATATTTATTTTTTTAATGAAGACATTAACAATCGGAGACCTAAAGGCTCGTATTCCAATCATCCAAGGTGGAATGGGCGTAGGCATCTCTCTTTCCGGCTTAGCCTCGGCCGTCGCAAATGAAGGTGGGATCGGCGTTATCTCCGCAGCCGGTCTCGGACTTTTATATAAGAAATTGTCACCCAGCAATTATACGGAAGCTGGGAATCTTGGGTTAGCGGAAGAGATCCGCAAGGCCCGGGAAAAAGCGAAAGGTATCATCGGCGTAAACGTAATGGTAGCTCTTTCCGACTTCGCTGAACTGGTGAAGACCAGTATAGCGGAAAAGGTAGACATCATTTTCAGCGGTGCTGGACTGCCTTTGGACTTGCCTTCTTTCCTCAAGAAAGATAGCGTCACCAAGCTGGTTCCCATCGTTTCCAGCGCACGTGCCGTACGTATCATCTGCGAGAAATGGAAGAATAACTATGATTATCTTCCGGATGCGGTGGTACTAGAAGGCCCGAAAGCGGGTGGACATCTGGGATATAAGGAAAACCAGTTGGAAGACCAGCATTTCTCATTGGAAGAATTATTACCTCAAGTCGTAGAGGAAGTCTCTCATTTCGAGCAGAAATACGACAAAAAGATCCCGGTAATCGCGGCAGGAGGCATTTATACGGGTGAAGATATCAAACGCATGATAGACCTTGGAGCATCAGGCGTTCAGTTAGGAACCCGGTTCGTTACCACCACGGAATGCGATGCCTCGGAAGCCTTCAAACAGACCTATATACAGGCCGAGGAGAAGGACATAGAGATCATCAAAAGTCCCGTCGGCATGCCCGGACGAGCCATCCATTGCAGTTTCCTTGAGAAAGTAAAGGCGGGAATCAAGCAACCGAAAGCTTGTCCCTTCAACTGTATCAAGACGTGCGATATATCACGCAGCCCGTATTGTATCGTCACCGCCTTATACAACGCCTTCAAAGGGAATTTCGAGAATGGATACGCTTTCGCCGGCAGTAACGCTTGGCGAGCGAATAAGATCACTTCGGTACGAGAAACCATTACCGAGTTGATGAATGAATGGAAAGCGAAATTATAAGCACAAAAAAAGCCTCCGGGAACGGGGGCTTTTTTTTATATTCGAAGGTAAGTATCTCCATTATTGCTCGGCTAACCAAGCAGCCAGCTCATCCCGGTTCGCAGCGGCATCTTGCACGCCGGCTTGGGCAGCTTGATCGAAATATTGCATAGCGGTCGTATAATCCTTCTTCATCGCATAAGCGACACCTAGGTTATTCCATGCTTCCGGCAAATTAATACCTTGCAAACGACTGATGGCCGGATCGTAAGCACCAGTCTCAATCTCAAGGGCCGCCGTATTTAATTGAGCGATCGGGTCGGTCGGATAAAGACGAACGGCGATATCGAATACCTCCTTGAACTGATCGCTACCTTTATCATAAGAATTGGCTACCAAGAACATCTCATTCAAACTTAAATATTGAGGTTTCGTCTTGATCACTTGCTTGGCCTCGTTCACGTCGAACGGACGTGCGATATAAGCCAAGGTATAATCAATACGTCTTAAAGGAGGATAGTATTTATCCAATAATATCTTATACGTCCGACCTCCGTTCAAGGCATGTAGTTTAGCCTTGCGCTTGTTTATATCTTGAATATCCAAGATCTCCAGAATCTCCTTCTTATTCGCCAAATCCGATTTCGTAACCTCTTGACGTAATCCGATCCAATCCTCACCCATCCAATTTACTTTCATCAAGGAAGGGTCCATCTTCTCCTTATCTTTCATGTAAGCGACAAAAGCCTTGGCACGGCTCTCGGACAATCTCATATTATAATCGTAGCCACCTTCCGGGGAAGCGTATCCGGTAACCTTAAATTCGGTAAAGCTAAGATTCTTATCGTTACGGACTTCCGTTACAATCTTATTCACCTCATTCAGCACGGTAGCGTTATCCTTGAAATCACGTAACAATACGGACTTGCCTACCTCAAAGTTTAAATAAGCGGAATGCGTCTCGCTCCGTTGTTTCACTGGCTCTACCGGAGGAGTAACATAGCTAAGCTCATAAACGGGAGGGGCTAACGGAGGCAATACACGGCTCATCACCCCATAGATGTCATTTGAGACCTCACAAGAAGCGCATCCCGTGGTATTCTCATCCACCATCAAAGTAGCGTTTCGCATCCATCCCGCATAGGGTACGGACAATTCCACCGGAATCAATTCCGGCCCCTTCTTCGTCTGACGGATAATCAAGCTAGGAGTTTGGGGAAATTCATAACTATTGAAACCCAACTCACGGTTCAACGCCTTCATACGTGCCCGCCCGGTAATCACGATCGGGTTAAACTGGTAAGACTGCGATTTATCCACCGATTGCAATACCGGTGTCAGGATGACCATCTCTTGGGATTTCAAACGCAGATTGCTCAGATTGGTCGTAAAATTCATCATAAGCTGGCTTCCGTCCTTCTTTGCGCTTACATTCTCGAAACTAACAGTTCCTCGCACACCGTTCTGTGCCTGTAGGCTCACACCTCCGAGGAACAATAAAGCGATACATATACTCAATAAATGTCTCATATCTCTCTAGATCGTTTTTTAGTGGATAAAATAAATGATAGAAAGGGCCGCTTTCGTTACACCCCAATAGTTCGAGTTCTTGGTCTCGATCTTGGTGCCACATTCCCCGCAATTATACTTATCATAATGTACACGGGCATAACCGGCGCCGATAGCGGCTTCTATACTCCAACGCTTATTCAGTATCCATTGATGTCCCAACGTAAGTCCGCCACCGTACAAATAACCATCATAACGATGGTCCTTCAAATTAGGGAATATGCCAAAGGGTAATTTAATCCCAGCGATATTATACTGTCCGCCCAACGCATGCACGCCAATAAACGTACCGTTGAATTTCTCGCAAGTCCAATAACGCACTTCCGGCATGACAAGCCAGTGCTTCAGTTTCTTACCGTCATTGAACTTGAAAGGATTATATCCCGCCGAGACATCCAATGTAACCTTTTTGCTTAAGCCCACCTCGAATCCTAAGTTCGGAGTCGTAGTCGCGTCGTAGAGAAGATTGTTCTTCAACGCGAAATGTTGTGCGCTCATAGATAAGGAAAATAACAATGCTAATCCAAGTAAAAATGCTTTCTTCATTTCTTATAAGCTTAATGATTTGAAGAAGAAACAGGAATAAACGGGTTTTAGTTTTCGATAAGCGTTAATAAGATATGATCATTAAATTTAATTATATTAATAGTAAAGGGAATGCGGAAGGCGCTTTTATCGCTTATCCACATTCCCTTTAACTTACTTATAAATATACGATTACTGCTTGATGTCGCCTAATTCGACCAGCTTATTGACAATCGCATAGATCGTAAGACCGCTGGCACTATGAATTTGAAGTTTCCGAGCGATATTACGGCGGTGGGTGATGACCGTATGCGTAGAAAGAAACAAACGATCCGCTATCTCCCGGTTTGTCATTCCCTTCACGACGCAGACTACGATCTCTTTTTCCCTCGAGCTTAACGATTGTTGCTCGTCATCCCCTTCCGGCTCGTCATCCGGAAGTACCTCGGCGTTCAACCGTTCCAATTTGTGCTTGATCTCATCAGCGCTATCGTATATGTTAATTTGTTCATCATAAGAACGCAATAACACACTGTCTGAGACAGAATATAATAAAGCGATACATTTCATCTCGGCACAGCCGCTTTCCTCCTTCAAATGCTGCAACGTGAAATAGCCGGGCAAAGCCGGGTTCACGATCAACACATCCGGTTTGTGCATACGAAGCGAGTCGAAAAGAGATTCCACCGAATGAATCTCCACCATCTGGATACGGAAACCCGGTAACCGTTTCAACAGGTTCTCCAGTCCGCTCCTTATGATAACAGAAGGTTCGGCTATCGCAATCTTTAGATTTGTACTCATCGATTCATGCTTATAATTGTTTTTCCAAAGCCAATATGGCCGGTACAAACAAATAATCCTCCACACGGGTATGTGAAGCCAAGTCTTCCTCCGTGGCAAAAATATCGAACAAGACACTATTCAGCATATTCGTACCCGCTCCCGGATAGTATTTGATCAGGATATTTTTCAACTCCGTGATCTTCATCTCGATCTGATCATGACGCTTACGGAAGATCGTAATATTGTATTTCGGATCTCTCTTTCCTTCCAACAAATTACGGACATAAGGGAAAACAGCACGTTCCTCATAAGACATATGTTTATTTACCTCCTCCGCATACTCATCGAAAAACTTCGTGATCACAAAAGCGACATCCTCCGGGCACCCGGATATAGCGTCTACCAATTTACGACGGATATGTGGCAAGCGGAAGTTCAAGAAGTAATCATGGGCATTATGCAAATAGCGGATCAAGTTCTCGATCGACAGGCATTTGCTGATATTCTCGACAGGCGTATTCACTTCCTCGACCAAGAAATTCACGACCGTCAGGAAAGTACAAGCATCCACCCCATTCTGCCGGCAAACCTCCCCGATATTCTTCTCTCCGAACCCGAGCGCTATACCAAAGCGGCTCATGACTAAAACCATCGGATAGTTCTCGCAGATCAGATCACTCATTTTATCGGTTTCCCGGTACATTCCATTTTTATACATAGGCTTCTTTCTAACTTGTCTTGGTGTTTGAATAGCCAAATATACTCCTTTTTCTTCCATATCTCGTACATTTATTATTATTTCACAAAGGCTTAAAGGACGACTCCGTCGGCACGACCGCTATACACTCAGTCTCTATCAACCATCCGGGACGGCAAACGGGGGCCAAGACTATCAAATGTGGCAAATCCGGGTAATGCGCCTCAAAATACTTCTTAACCACCGCATAATCAGCCATATCTCTCAAATAGGTGATCGCCTGCGTAATATCACGAGTAGTAGCGTCCGCCTCTTTCAGCAACACGCTGATATTTTCCATCATCCGCTCGGTTTGTTTTACGATATCGCCCGGATAGACAATCTCTCCCCGGTTATCTATACTCGCCGTACCCGAGATGAAGACCTGTTTACGATCCCCATACGTAACAGCCGTACCCCGCTCGAAGGTTACTCCATATTCATAAGTAGGATTCAAGTGCGTGGGAGCGTAAAGGAACTGAATCTGTCCCGGCTCCAACCCATCCACCGCATAACTGTCCATCTGTACCAACACCGAGGGATCGGCATGACGTCCCTCGATACCCGTACTAGCGATATAATGCGTCTTCTCCGTAAGATTCTGCGTGATAAAAACTTCTTTCCGGGCTTTCACCACACCGGCGTAATTCACGTCTACGTTTTGCACAAAGAACCAAGTACGGACACAATGAGAGGCCAACGCACAACGCTGCCCCATCAATTGCATCACATAGTCATTCAATAAAAGCCGGGTCTGGTATTCCGAATTGGCCGCCTTATTGAAGGCACCTCCCCCCCAGAGGTGCCTATAACCGTTATGCGACGCTTCCAGCAAACCGGAATCGTGCGTTTGTACCGACATGCCCGTTTGCAAATAAGTCCACATAGCGATCTTTGTTCCATTCAAAGGCGGTTGCTGCACGATAGAGAGCGGACAAAAGGCGCTCTCGCACTCCCACTCCATCACGTTATCCGTCTGATTAGCCGCGTCACTTAAAAAATAACGGCGGAAAACGGCGGTAGCGTCATTCGATAGCTCTTCCTTCACGACAGTCACATAAACCCGCAAAAGGTTTTGTAATTGCTCCACGAAAGACAAACAAGGGTCTGTAATCGATACCATCACCTGATATTCCGTTGTTCCACCTTTGCCCGTGAATGAAGAGATCTGAACCTCTACCGCTTTATCCGTATCTATTTTTCTCGTATAATTCATCATTTTCTTTCTTATCAATTATCCAATGCCCCTCCTAAGATCCAACCTTGGATCAAAGCAAGGACCTCCTGTTTCCCAGAACTATTGAACATATCCTTATGTACCGGATTATCCTCCAATATATCCAGCAAGAAACTATCGTTTATATCACCCGGGGTCACGTAGTTCTTACCCTCTTCCGAAAGGGGCGCCTTGACATTCACTAAGGATTTATAGGCTACATCGTCCCTAAGATCCAGCTGACCGGCCAATCCCGATCCCCCGCCATGACAAGACAGGCAATTCAAGTCGAACACCTGCGCTTGTACACGTTTGAAGCTCGCTAAATCCAATTCGCCCACAGACAAATCAAGCGGTTCGTCCGAATCATCCACCGGAGACGCATAATAGGAGTAAACCAACCGCAATCCCCTACTAATCACAGCGACCTCTATACTCCTCGTATCCGGAGTGACATTATTCAATCGGAGTTTTAGTCTTTTGCCGTCTTCCGCCGGCTTACTGATACGCTGGGTTTGCAAAGGTTTCGACTTATCCTCGCCAAAAGCGCATAACGAGAGCATATTCTCCTTCGGCCAAGCTTTCAGGCCAGTGAAAGAAAGTGACACGGTAGCGGTTCGCCCGGAATCAACCGTCTCATCCGGATAAATCTTACCCTCATCACAACCCAGCCCGAATAACAGGAATAAGGCATACATTATATATAGACTATATAGTTTCATACCCAAAGATTAGAACGTGAACTGCAACATAGCCGTAGCGGAGTGACGAGCCAATCCAATAGCGTCCTCATCCCGGTCATTCTGCGTAGCATGACCGCTACGACCTAAATATTGATACATAACCTGTAGTTTCAAATTATTATTAAAGAAATAATAATTCAAACCAGCGGCGGGCATATTTAACAAACCACCCTCATCCGTAGCGTTTCGATCATAGAAATCATATCGCAAAGCACCCTGTAATTTCGGAGTGATGAAATAGCCCAATTGAGCGTAAGCTCCCCAGAAATTCTTATCCGGCTTTTGCATGATCTTGGTAAAATGCATATTCATATAATAACCTTCGGCTGCTACATACCAGCGGTTCTTGATCCATGCGAACTCAACGCCCACACGGGTGTCGCTACTGGTCAAGAACTCAGCCTCCGCATTATAAGAGGCAGATACGGCGATAGACATCTTATCGTCGTTCAGATTCTCCGGCGAGCCTTGAGACGTTGGCATCTCCCCCTTCGGCATAAAGGCCAGACGACCCGCATATAACAGCGAAGGCAACCATTTATGATCATCGCAGTTTGTCTTAGTCGCCAAATTCACGTCGATACCCGTACCATTAAAAATACCGACTTGATAATTCCATTTATCATGGATCAAACCATGTACCTGTACACCCAAGTCGAATCCCGTGGACATATTCGGTATAACATAATTCACGTCGTAAGGAAGCAATACGGATTGGGAAGCGGAATAAGGCAGTACCGGAAACAACGTCTCCCCCAAAGTACTTAAATAGCCATGCATAAACGGTGTCTTGAACTTACCGACACGGATACGAAACGATTCCTTGATCGCTACGTCGAACCAAGCCTGTTGCAATAAGGCCCCTCCACTCTTAGCGGCATTCAGCGATAAATTGAAAGTAACCCGTCCAAAAGCCTTACCCGTAAAACCGAGAATAGCGTTAGGGATCGCGAAACCAGAGTTCGCTACGCTCTTGGCATAATGGCTTTCCAGCCCTTGGTCGTCATACCGGTTGTAGCAAGCGCTTGCCTGTACCAACGCATAGGGCTTAAACAAAAAGTCACCGGCCTTGGTAGAAAAGGAAAAGCCCTTCTTTCCCGCTAGTGAAACCACATCGTTCTCTACATATTTATCATCCATCTCTTTCTTTGTATCTTGAGCTTTCACGGAGAAAACACCCGCTGATAGAAGCACCACAAGCAACGTCCTATATATTTTTTTCATTTCGATTCTATGCGTTATTTATTCATAAACTTTGTAGGAATTTAATCAAAGCGGCCCGCTCGTCTTTTGTCATGCGAGAGAATAGGGTACGCGACGCAGCCCCTTCCCCACCATGCCACATAATAGCCTCCGTCAGGTTCCGGGCACGGCCATCATGTAAATAATAGGTATGGCCGTTTACGACCTCTTGTAATCCCAATCCCCATAACGGGGTAGTCCTCCATTCATTACCGTTGGCCAAGCCACTGGGATAATCATCCCCTAGCTCAACCCCCATATCATGCAATAAAAAGTCCGACTAAGGATGGATCACCTGATTACCTAATTGAGGCAATTCCGTATTATTCAAAAGGACAGATCCGCGAGGGCGTGTCTTCAAGGAAGTCACATGGCATAAATGACATTTCGCTTGATAGAAAAGTTGCTCTCCTTGAAGAACCGTAGGATCATCCACATTCCGACGGGCGGGTACCCCCAAGGTCTGGAGGTATAAATCCACATCTTCCATATCTTCCGTAGAGACCTGCGCCCCGGTCATGGCAAAACCCATCATATTACTCTGTCCTTCTCCTACCTCATGCGGGAAACGATCGTTCGTTACACCGAGGTCGGAAGAGAATCCCAATTCCACCGTTAAGTCGGCATGATTCGCCTTATTACCAGAGATACCGATCTGCTTCTTTCCCTTTTCCGTCACATAGTTTATACGTCCACTAATACCATATTCCGGATAATTGCTTTTAGCAGCGATCTGCTTTAGCATATCCAAGTCGAGCGCCATCATCTGCCCCATTCCGACATGCCGTAAGGGTTGACGTACGGAAATCCGTAAATCCGACATCGGGATACTATCAGCATACCATTCCTTTATCTCATAATGAGGGGTGACCAACTCATATTCCTCCCCATCGGGGAACGTATATTTTTGGGAAGTAGTAGTAATCTTAACCCTTCCCTCCGGTTTCGTTCCGTATATCGCTTGATCATGTAGTACCCGGCCGTAATCTTGAAAATAGCCGCCACTTTTACGTGATATATAAATAAGCATGGATGAGAAGCCGGGGCCGGACCCTCCATCGGCTATAGCCGGACGGGTCCGCCCGGTACTTTTATGACAGGAACCGCAAGAATATCCGGCATAAAGCGGCCCTAGTCCTCCACCATCCACATTCTCAACACCGCGAGCATCGTCGTACAATCCATCACCACGATTAAATCGCGTCTCTAATTCGCCCGTAACCCAGTTTGCCTGCGTATCGTACGCATCCGGGGCATTGGAGAAAATGGTTGAGATACCCGCGGACAATTCCTTCTCGGAAGCTACCTGCCCATTGGGTTTCTTAACCTGCCAATTTTCCAAGTCCTCGGATTCGCAACTACACAGCAGACTACCGGATAAAGCGAATAATAGAAGTAATCTTCGTTTCATCGTATCGGCTTGTCCGATTAGTTCGTGAACTTAGACTTAACAACGCCCAAACCTGTCGTTAAATCAGCGCAAGCTTCTGTAGCTGTATTGATATGCTCCGTATCCCCTAGATTGTTACGGAAAGGATAGCCGATCGCATTGATAGCGTCGATTGTCTTATCAATTTGAACTACCATCAAACTATCCAACGTAGGATTAATCATTTTAGTCAACGCATGCAAGCTACTCTCGGAAGCGGATTTCTCATCCAAATCACGACCGCCGAAATAAGCGTTCTTGATACTTACGATATTGTTCTTATAGTCGTCCAAGGAATTCCAGCTATACCAAGACTCTACAGCCAAGACACCGGGGTTATTCGGGTCAGTAGCGTCTTTATTACTTCCATTCCATGCGGTCACCGGGTCAGTTATCTTAGCGGAACCTACTTCATTGGAGATTCCAGCCATACCATTATTTCCATTCAGCATAAGCTCAATCGCCTGATACACATTACCAATGGAATAGGCAGAACCGTCATGTTTCTTCATAGCCTCCGCATAAGAAGAAGGAACATCCGAAGTTCCTAAGCCTTTCAACCAACCATTGTATAAGTCTTGAGTATCAGATAACATACGTTCGGACACTAACTTCAAATACTCCAATTCATTCTTTGCGAACGGGCTTGTTTCCAGATCACGAGGCTCGCCGTCTAAGAATAACATCTTTTCCGCCGTATGGAATCCACGTAAATTTTGAGGACCATCTTCCGCATCTTCGTCTACAGCTCCTGAAATCTTGCTGAATTCTCCTGTAGCTATAATCTCCTCTATACCGTTCTTATCCAAAGGCCAGCTATCCAAGCTCGGGTCGAGCTGTGCCAAATCCGCCACACCGAACAAGAATGCCTCACTTTGTTCCCAAGGTACACGAACCGCACGCCAAGCGTCGCAGGCATCCGCTAAATCATTCTTAGAACCAGACGCGATGAACTTGTCTACCGCATTTTTATAGGCGGTCATCTTTGTCAACATGTCCTTATAGGTAGGCAAAGCTACCTCATCAACGAAAGTAGCGACAACCGCACTCATCTGATCTTCTGTTGGTTTTGCACCCGAATCCGCAGGAAGATTCTTAAAGTCATAAGTTACAACATCGGGGTCCTTGCCCGGATCATCGTTGTCTCCACAAGAAGTGAAGCTCAAAGCCACACCCATCAACATCATGGGTAATAAAAGTACTTTTTTCATATTCTTACATATATATTTGTAGATCGGAAGA
>ERZ810302.192-NODE-192-length-13684-cov-3.98378_pt1 | contig 13684 bp, 7 predicted proteins | sample MGYA00520484_ERZ810302 | MGnify/ENA primary metagenome ERZ810302 (study PRJEB31588, sample SAMN03401223) | human gut metagenome | study: EMG produced TPA metagenomics assembly of the PRJNA231909 data set (A prospective, longitudinal analysis of the... | reverse complement strand
ACAGGACGAAAATAGGATACTACTTGCCACCGTAGTCGCTAGTAATAAAGTTAAGCTTTTCTTTTTCATAATTTAATAATTAGTTATTACAAGGGACGAAGATAACAACTTTTTCATGATAAATAGTGGTTATAAAGGAATAAATGGAATAAGTGCCTTAATATTAATCAAGCTTCTATTAAGTACGTAGTTCTGGCGGAACTCCGTTTATTACTAATATACACTAACTTCATGTTTGAATTTCAAACCATATACCTCTTTGATGTCCATAGCTCCATACTAAAAAAGATTATGGTTGGAAAGATTGTTTGTTAAATATTTTAATAACTAGGTGGTGCTGTTTTAGATTCGTATGCGAAAAATTAGTCTTTTTTGTTTTATAATTAAAAATAGTGCTATATTTGCTGCGTCTAATGATTATAAGTTCCGCCAGAACGATGAAGAAGCGCTTTCATGGTAGTTAACCGAGGATTTATAATTATACATTTAATGATTTAGAAGAGTGAATATTATAAGAAACGAGATCTAAAATAGTATGCCTTAAGTCTTATAATAGTAACAGCTATTTAATAAACAAAAAACGATTCTTATGTTGAAAATTGTAAGACCTGTCAGTTTTGTTCTATTGTCTGCAGCGTTTTGTTCCGGGGGTGTGGTTCATGCTTCTGATCGTGCGGCGATAACTCCGAGGGTAGGTATTTCCCAGCAAGAAGGTAGTTTGAAGGGAACGGTTAGTGACAGTTTTGGCCCTGTGGCTGGAGCGTCAATAGTTGTAAAAGGTACTACGAATGGTACTGTAACCGACATGAATGGTAATTTCGTGTTGGATGTGAAGAAAGGGGATGTGATCCAAGTATCCTTTATCGGTTATCTAACTCAAGAATTCAAATATAATGGAGAGCCTTCCATCAATGTGTCCTTGCAGGAAGATACCCAGAAATTAGATGAGGTGATCGTTGTCGGTTATGGTACGCAACAGAAGGCGAACTTGTCGGGAGCGGTAGCCCAATTGGATAGCAAGGAGTTGACAAGCCGTCCTATCTCTAACGTGTCTTCCGGTCTTCAAGGTATGATGCCGGGTGTAACCGTTACCTCGGGTCAAGGCCGTCCGGGACAGGATGGTAGTACGATCCGTATCCGTGGTGTCGGTACTTTGAACTCTGCCAGCCCATATATCTTGATCGATGGTATCGAAAGTGGCTCCATGAATGATATCGATCCGAATGATATTGAGAGTATTTCTGTATTGAAAGACGCTTCTTCCGCCGCTATTTACGGTTCGAAGGCTTCTAATGGTGTTATCTTGATCACGACAAAACGTGGTAAGACGGGTGCTCCTCGTATTTCTTATAACGGATATGTGGGTGCCTCGAAAGCTACTTCCATGATTGATCGTGTCAGCTCAGCCGATTACGCACGTTTGTGGAATCGTTTCGAGCCGGGACGTTATAGTGACGAGGACATCCGGATGTTTGAGGATGGCTCTGATCCTTACGGACATCCTAATACGGACTGGAATGATGAGGCTTATCGGACAGGTTTGTTGCATAAGCACAATGTTAGTATTACAGGAGGTGCGGAGAACGTGAAGTATATGGCTTCGGCCGGATATTTAGGGCAGACGGGTATCCTTCCTAACTCAGATCGTAAACAGTTTAACGGACGTACGAATCTGGATATGCAGTTGACGAAGAAACTGGCTGTTCGGATGAACATGTCTTTTATCAAGAATGACTTCTCGGATCCGAATGCTAGCTATTATGGTGGTTCTTCCGACCAGATTATCCGTCAATTGAATATTATTAGCCCGATGATCCCTGTCAAGGATAAGGATGGCAAATACGGACAAACTAACGATGGTAACCCTATCGCATGGTTGGATTCCGGGCAGACGGTGGATAATTGTAACCAGAATTTTACGGGGGCACTTTCTATTGATTATGATATTATTGATGGGCTGAAGGCTACTGTGACGGGTGCCTACGTGAACGAGGACCAACGTCATACGGAGCGAGTCCTGAGCATACCGGATGATCCGGCATCTGCGTCTCGTACCACTTCCTTGGTTGAACGTTTCGTGAATTGGAAACGTTATAATTTCGATGCTTTGCTGAATTACAGCAAGAACTTTGGTCAGCATGGCTTGAAAGTGATGGTAGGTTATCATGCGGAGAAGTATGAGGTTAGCAAGAATCAGATGCAGAGGAATAATTTCCCGAGTAATAGCCTGAATGATATGGATGCCGGTGGGGCTTCTACACAAACAAATGATGGTTTGAGCCGAGAGCTTGCCATGCTTTCCTATTTTGGGCGTATTAATTATGATTTTGCGGGAAAATATTTATTAGAGGCAAACTTCCGTGCGGATGCTTCCTCTCGTTTTGCTCCGGGACATCGTTGGGGATATTTCCCTTCTTTCTCCGGTGCTTGGCGTATCAGCGAGGAGGAGTTTATGGAAAGTACGCATGATTGGTTGAGCAGTTTGAAGATTCGTGCTTCTTGGGGTATGTTAGGTAATCAAGACGCCTTGAATAAATCGAACCCTTGGGAGAACCAATATTATCCTTGGATGCAGACTTATAATTTGGATGGTAATTATCCTATAGGAGGCAACTTGACGACGGGATATTATCAGAAAGCCTATCGTATCGAGGATTTGTCATGGGAGAAATCTACGACTTGGGGTATTGGCTTGGATGCGGTTATTAATCATGTGACTTTCACGTTTGATTACTATGATCGCAAGACTACGGATATCATCATGGAGGTACCGGTCCCGACAGAGTTTGGCTTGGATCCTTATTTCGACAACGTGGGTTCTATGCGTAACCGAGGTGTCGAGGTACAGCTAGGTTATAACAATAAGTGGAATGACTGGTCATTGAATGTGATGGGAAATATGGCCTATAATAAGAACAAGATCGAGGATTTAGGAGGTGTAGACCGTATGACAAATCCTGATGACGGTGATTTGTGGCGTTTTGTTGGAAAGCCAATCGATTCTTACTATGTATATAAGGCTGATGGCTTTTTCCAATCTGACGCGGAGGCACAGCAATGGATGGATACCTATAAAGGAAAAGACGGCTCCCCGTTCGGACAGGATTTCCAAGCCGGTGATTTACGTTATGTAGATACGAATGGAGATGGAAAGCTGGATGCGGATGACCGTGTATTGTCTAAGACTATCAATCCAGTTGTTACATTTGGTTTGAACTTGAATGTAGGCTATAAAGCATTTGACTTGACTTTGAACTTCACCGGTGCGGCTAATGTAGGCCGTGCGTTTACGAAAGAAGCGTTTGGTGAGTTCTCGGGTAGTGCCGGACATCCTTCTACTGCATGGCTGGATAGCTGGACACCGGAAAATACCAATGCAAGTATGCCGCGTGTAGCGGAGTCTAGAAAATCTCCGAGTGAGGCTTCTAACGTGATGTCTGATTTCTGGGTAATTAATACCAGTTACCTGCGTCTGAAGACATTGCAATTGGGATATACGCTTCCAAAGAGTGTGCTGAACGCTATCGGTTTGTCGAATGTACGTGTTTATTATTCTGCGGAGAATTTGTTTACGATAGATTCTATGCCATTGAACGTAGACCCGGAGACTGTTAGTTCCCGTTTGTCTAGCTACCCATTAGTGATGACAAATTCTTTTGGCGTAAATGTGACATTCTAATTAGTTAAGACCATTTAAATAGAAGATTTTATGAAACGATTATCAATATATATGTTGGCGGCTGGTATGGCTGCGTTATCTACTTCGTGTTCGGATTTTCTGGATACGGTGCCTAAGGATCAGTTGGCTCCCTCTACCACATGGCAGACAGAGGCGGATGCGAAGGGCTTCATAGTAGGCTGTTATAAGGATTTGCTAGATGGAAATACGTTGCTTTATCTGGATTGTGGCTCAGATATAGGCTATAATAATTTCCCTTGGGAAGGATTCCGCCCGTGGGGGGATGGGTCATTGTCTAGTTCTAATCCTGGGCAGATCCTTTATGATTACAAGTCGATTCGTAAGGCGAATACATTCTTGGAGAATGTAGACAAGGTGACGTTTTCTAGTGACGCTGTAAAAGCTAATTATGTGGCTCAAGCTAAAGCGATCCGTGCTTATAAGTATTTCTTGATGAATTGGTGGTATGGTGGTGTGCCTATTATTAGTTCTTATTCAAGTGCGGACGAGGCTAAAGTGGAACGCAATACGGAACAAGAGGTACGCGATTATATAGCTAAGGATTTAGACGAGGCCTTAGCTGGGATCGCGGAGGCTCCGGAGGCTCGTGGCTATATCGCTAAAGGTGCTGTTTTAGCTATCAAGATGCGTGAGGCTTTGTATTATGGTGATTGGCAAAAGGCAAAAGACGCAGCTAAGGCAATCATTGATTTGAAGCAGTATGAGTTGGATCCGGATTATACGAATCTTTTTAAGGCATCGGGAGTGGATTCTAAAGAGATAATCCTAGCGGATCAGAATATTGAGACGTTGGACGGATTGGGAACCATCGGGCAAATGTACAATAATGTAGACCAAGGCTGGTCTTCTATCGTCCCGACCCAGAATTTGGTGGATATGTATGAAATGTCTGATGGATTGACGAAAGAAGAGTCGAAGACTTATGACGCAAAGCATCCGTTCGCGAATCGTGACCCTCGTATGGCCATGACCATTTTATATCCGGGACGTGACTGGAGAGGTGATGTCTTGAATACTTTGGACGAGAAACTTCAAGATGGTACTGTCAACAAGAACTTCCCGACTTATACAGATAATGCTTCCAAGAGTGCTTTGACTTGGGCGAAATACTTGGATCCGATGGATCAATATGGAGATGTTTGGAGCTCGGGAGCTTGTCCGATCGTATTCCGTTATGCGGAGGTTCTATTGACGTATGCGGAGGCTGCGAATGAGTTGAGCGGTCCTTCTGATGAGATCTATGGTTATTTGAATCAGATCCGTCAGCGTGTAGGAATGCGGGAAGTGGATAAGGCTAAATATGGGACGAAGGAGAAACTTCGTGAATTGATCCGTCGTGAGCGTACGGTAGAGTTGGCCGGCGAAGGCTTGCGTCGTGCGGACATCGTCCGTTGGCAGGAAGATGGAAAGATGCTTGCCGAGAAAGTCCTGAATGGTGATTTGTTACGTGTTACAGGAACGATTAATTATGGGGAGTCTGAGCCTACTAAACGTGCGGAAATCACGGGTACGGCTGTTATTGAGACTCGTCAGTTCTCTTCTCGTAACCGTTACTTGCCGATTCCTCAAACAAGCATGGATAAGAATCCAAACTTGAAACAGAATCCGGGGTATTAGTTTCCTATGAGATGTTAGATAAAAAGGGGGGGAAGGCCGAGAGGTTCTCCCCTTTTTTAGTTACATTTGGCGAATATTGAGATTGTATGTCTCATGTGCTTAAGTATATAAATTGATTCCGTTATGAAAAAGAAACTGATAGTTTTTGCCTGCTTTCTTCTCGTATCCTTGTCTTGTTTGCCGCAGTTGCCTGTACGGTTGAACGAGCGTTCGGTGGTGCTAAATACGTCTACCGGGGCATTAAAAGGGAAGATGGTAACTCCCAATCAGGAGTCCGGTTATCCTGTGGTATTGATTATACCCGGTTCCGGCCCTACGGATATGGATGGGAACTCCGCCGCCTTGCCGGGTAAGAATAACTCCCTTAAATACTTGGCGGAAGGGCTAGCGGGAAAAGGTATCGCTTCCTTGCGGTATGATAAACGGGGTATCGCCTCCAGCGCCTCAGCGGGAAAGGATGAGTATTCCATGCGTTTCGAGGACGGGATCAAGGACGCACGAGGCTGGATCGATTATTTGAGCCGGGATAAACGTATTTCCGGAATCTATGTGTTGGGGCATAGCGAGGGAGCGTTAGTCGGTATGGCGGCTTCGGTGGATAACCCGAAAGTGAAAGGATACATTTCGGTGGCAGGTGCGGGGCGTCCAGCCTATGAGATCGTGGAGGAGCAAATGGCGGGTCAGCCGGAAGTGATCCGGGACATGGTAAAGTCGATAAATGCGTCCTTGAAGGAAGGGAAGCTCGTACCGGACGTGCCGATCGGCTTACAATCCTTGTTCCGTTCGTCGGTACAGCCTTATATGATCTCATGGTATACGTATAATCCGCAAGAAATCATCAAAAAATTAAAAGTGCCGGTGTTGATTTTACAAGGGGATAAGGATATGCAAGTATCCGTAAAAGATGCCGAACTATTGAAGCAAGCCCAGCCTTCGGCGGATTATCATTTGATTGGAAATATGAACCATCTGATGAAGACCTGCGATACGATGGACCAGCAGAGGCAAATGGCTACCTATACCGATCCCGCCCTTCCGTTGCATAAGGATGTGCTGATATTAATTGAAAAGTTTGTGAGTAAACCTTGAACTGTTGTATCTTTGCGGTCATAAATTAAAGAGACAGTATGATTTCGGTTGAAGGACTAACAGTTGAGTTTGGCGGTTTTACGCTTTTTGATGACATTTCATTTGTAGTAAACAAGAAGGATCGTATAGCCTTGGTAGGTAAGAACGGTGCGGGTAAATCGACGATGTTGAAGATATTCGCCGGTTTGCAATCACCCACTTCCGGAACTGTTAGCGTACCGAAAGATGTTACTATCGGGTATTTGCCCCAGCACATGCAATTAGTTGATACCCGTACGGTGCGGGAGGAGGCGGAATGCGCTTTCGAGCATATCCATGAGATGGAGGAGGAGATCAACCGCTTGAATACCCAATTGGCGGAGCGTACGGATTATGACTCCGAGAGCTATCAAAAGCTGATCGATCGTGTCACGTACCTATCCGAGCATTTCCAGATGATGGGAGGAAACAACTACCATGCGGAGTTGGAGCGTACATTGGTCGGATTAGGCTTTAGCCGTAGCGATTTCGACCGCCCGACGTCTGAGTTCAGTGGAGGCTGGCGTATGCGTATCGAGCTGGCAAAGCTTTTACTCCGGCAACCGGACGTGTTGTTGCTGGACGAGCCGACGAATCATCTGGATATAGAATCCATCCAATGGCTGGAGAACTTTATCGCTACCCGTGCCAACGCCGTGATCTTAGTATCGCACGACCGTGCCTTTATTGATAATACGACTTTCCGCACCTTGGAGATCGAATTAGGCAAGGTCTACGATTATAAAGTGAAATATTCGGAGTACGTCGTACTTCGCCAAGAACGCCGTGAGCAGCAACAGCGCGCTTATGAGAACCAACAAAAGAAATTGGCCGATACCGAGGCGTTTATCGAGCGTTTTCGTTATAAAGCCACGAAGTCCGTACAAGTACAATCCCGCATCAAGCAATTGGAGAAAGTGGAACGTATCGAGGTAGACGATGTGGATACAGCCATGCTGCGGCTGAAATTCCCGCCTGCTCCCCGTTCCGGCTCCTATCCGGTGATTTGTGAGGAGGTGGCGAAGCGTTATGGCGATCATCTGATCTTCGACCATGTGACCTTGACGATCAACCGGGGTGATAAAGTCGCTTTCGTCGGAAAGAACGGTGAGGGTAAATCTACCTTGGTGAAATGTATCATGGGAGAGATTACCGATTTCACCGGAAAGCTCCAGTTGGGTCATAACGTGAAGATCGGTTACTTCGCCCAGAACCAAGCGCAACTATTGAACGAGAATCTTACCGTTTTCGATACGATCGATTACGTAGCGCAAGGAGATATCCGTTTGAAGATACGGGATATCCTAGGCGCTTTCATGTTTGGTGGCGAGGCTTCCGATAAGAAGGTGAAAGTCCTGTCGGGTGGCGAGCGTACCCGTTTGGCGATGATCCGCTTGTTATTGGAGCCGGTCAACCTGCTGATTCTCGATGAGCCGACAAACCACTTGGATATGCGTTCGAAAGACGTGCTGAAAGACGCCTTGAGGGAGTTCGACGGCACGGTGATTCTGGTTTCCCACGACCGTGAGTTCTTGGATGGCCTAGTCGATAAGGTCTATGAGTTCGGTAACCAGAAAGTCGTCGAGCACTTAGGCGGCATCTATAATTTCTTGGAGCATAAGAAAATGGATAGCTTGCGTGAATTGGAACGTTCTACCGGGACGAGCACTTCCACATCCGGTACCGGTGAGGCTCAGGTATCTCAAAACAAGCTCTCCTATGAGGCAAGGAAGGAACTGAGTAAAGCGATTAAGAAAGCGGAGAAAGCAGTTGCCGAGGCCGAGGCCCGTATCTCGGAGCTTGAGAATGGCATTGCCGTTATCGAGGCGAAGCTGGCTACGCCGGAAGGTGCCTCCGACGCTTCTCTCTACGGTGAATATTCTGCCCTAAAAAAAGAACTTTCCGATGCGATGGATTTATGGACCGAACGGACAATGGAGTTGGAAGAGCTGAATACGCAGGATTCATGAAAAGGCTGCTAGTCAGTGAAAGGCTGCTTATCTGATCTTTTTGATCCAAATACTCCTGTTTTCGTGACAAGCGCTTGTTATTGATGACGCAAAATAGCGGAAGGGAGAGTACGAGAGCTGGCTTTTAAAGGGGAGAATATCCCTTTTCTCATGCGTGATAGGCTGCGTTGGGCTACGCCAGTACTGCCATCGGCCGATGCGTATGCCGCCGTTGGGCATCGTGACTACTCAAGAATAGGGTTATGACTACTCGTGAATAGGCATTCTTACCCTGCTAGAACCCTATTGTAACCCTATAAATGATACCAATCTTTCCCTTTGATATGAATTAGGATGAATTGATTTCGCTAGAATAAAAGGCTCTTTTTGGGTATAGAGTTGGCTATTAGTTGTTTGCTGAAATTTTCTTTCGGATTTGGAGGCGAGCAGTACTTAGGCCCGGAATATTCGGTTCTCCGGAGGTTCGGATTACAAAGTGTCATTTTGATTATTCCTTGAAAATAACCTTTAATAGCTTACTCGTTTTAAAAAGAAAGTCCTTAACTTTGCTATCCAAAAAAACGCGAAAGCTTAAAACTCATATCATGTTAACTCAGATCATTAATGGAAAGATTCTTACCCCGCAGGGCTGGCTGAAAGACGGCTCGGTACTGATAAGCGACAGTAAGATTTTAGAAGTAACAAACTGCGACTTAGCGGTAGTAGGGGCAACCTTGATAGACGCCAAAGGTATGTATATCGTCCCCGGGGGTGTGGAAATTCACGTGCACGGAGGTGGAGGCCGTGATTTTATGGAAGGTACCGAGGAAGCTTTCCGTGCGGCGGTAGCCACGCACATGAAACACGGTACGACCAGTATCTTCCCCACCTTATCCTCTTCTACCATCCCGATGATCCGTGCCGCCGCCGAGACCACCGAGAAACTGATGGCCGAGAAAGATAGCCCGGTTCTGGGGCTTCACTTAGAAGGACATTATTTCAATATGAAAATGGCTGGTGGACAAATCCCTGAGAATATCAAGAATCCCGATCCCGAGGAATATATCCCTCTGTTGGAGGAAACGCATTGCATCAAGCGCTGGGACGCCGCTCCGGAACTTCCGGGAGCGATGCAGTTCGGTAAATATATCACCTCGAAAGGCGTACTCGCCTCGGTAGGGCATACCCAAGCCGAGTTTGAGGATATCTTGACCGCTTATGAGGTAGGTTATACCCACGCCACCCATTTCTATAACGCCATGCCGGGCTTCCATAAACGCCGCGAGTATAAGTATGAGGGAACGGTGGAAAGCATCTATCTGCTCGATGATATGACCGTCGAGGTCGTTGCGGATGGTATCCATGTGCCGCCTACGATCCTTCGTCTGGTCTATAAGATAAAAGGTGTGGAACGCACTTGTCTGATCACGGATGCCTTGGCTTGCGCCGCCAGTGATAGCCAAGTCGCTTTCGATCCCCGTGTCATCATCGAGGATGGCGTGTGTAAGTTGGCCGACCGCTCGGCCTTGGCGGGTAGTGTCGCCACGATGGACCGCTTGATCCGTACGATGGTGCAAAAGGCCGAGATTCCCTTGGAGGATGCCGTGCGTATGGCCTCGGAGACTCCCGCCCGTATCATGGGCGTATCCGATCGCAAGGGAACCTTGCAGCGGGGCAAAGACGCCGATATCGTCTTGTTGGACCGTGACTTGAATGTCCGTGCGGTTTGGGCGATGGGTAAGTTGGTTGAAGGTACGAATAAACTATTCTAAACAAGAACGATTATGTTGACACAGATTATAAATGGCCATATCCTTACGCCGCAAGGATGGATGAAGGATGGTTCCGTATTGATTAGCGACGGGAAGATCTTAGAGGTTACAAATAGCGATTTAGCGGTGATTGGCGCCAAGGTGGTGGACGCGAAAGGAATGTCTATCGTCCCCGGTTTCGTGGCGATGAATATCCATGGCGGTGGGGGCTTCGACTTCTCCGAATGTACGGAAGAGGCTTTCCACGGTGCGGTAGCTGCCCATCAGAAGCATGGGGCCACGACGATATTCCCTACCGTGCTGGCTCCGGAAATCGGGGTGATCGATAAGGCGGTGGCCGTATGCGAGGAGATGATGAGGAAAAAAGACGGCCCTATCTTGGGATTGCATATCGAGGGACCGTATCTGAATCCGAAGATGGCGGCGAGCCTGTTTATCGATAAGGAGAATTCCGCCGACCCGAAAGAGTATAAAGAGATATTGGAACGCACGGATTGCATCAAGCGTTGGGATTCCAGCCCGGAGATACCGGGTGCGCTTGAGTTCGCCCAATACTTGAAGTCGAGGGGAATCCTATCCGCTATCTCGCATACGGAAGCGGAGTTTGATGATATTAAGACCGCTTACAATGCCGGTTTCACGCATGCGGCTCATTTCTATAACGCCATGCCTGGTTTCCATAAGCGTCGTGAATATAAGTACGAGGGAACGGTGGAAAGTGTTTTCTTGATGGACGATATGACGGTAGAGGTGATTGCTGACGGGCGTCATTTACCCTCTACGATCCTCCGATTGGTCTATAAGTTGAAAGGAGTGGAACGTACTTGCTTGGTTACGGACGCTCTCTCATGCGCAGCCAACGAGGGTAAGCCGTTATCCGATCCCCGCATTATCATTGAGGATGGCGTATGCAAGTTGGCGGATCATTCTTCATTGGTGGGAAGTATCGCCACGATGGACGTACTGGTACGTACGATGGTGCAGAAGGCTGACATTCCTTTGGCCGATGCAGTCCGTATGGCTTCCGAGACTCCGGCCCGCCTGATGGGGGTAAGCGATCGCACCGGAACCTTGCAAAGAGGGAAGGATGCGGATATCGTGATCTTGGATCGTAAGTTGAACGTGCGTGCGGTATGGAGCATGGGAAACTTAGTTCCGGAGACAAATACATTGGTCTAAACACGTTAATAATAAAGAGAGGGGCTGTCTTGGCTGGCCGGGACGGTCCTTTTTTATTTTTAGGCGATATAGATCAAACCTTTCGGCTAATAAATTTGTTCTATCAACGTATGGCGAAATCAGTACTTATTTCATATATTTGTGATTCAAGTAAGATTGTAATACTAAATCAATAATTAAACATGAAAACGAACCTTAGTTCTCAAATTACTCTGACGCGTATACCGTTGCGGTATTATCGCCCGGAAAATGCTTTCGAGCATTCAGTTTTAACCCGTTTGGAAAAGATTCCGACAAACATTTATGAATCGGCCGAGGAAGGTTCTTTCGCTATCGCTAAAGAGATAGCAACAAAAATCCGTAAAAAACAAGATATTGGTAAGCCCTTCGTGATCGCTTTACCCGGCGGACGTTCTCCGCTAAGCGTTTACAAGGAGTTGATCCGTATGCATAAAGAGGAGAAATTAAGTTTCCGCAACGTGATTGCTTTCGTGGAATATGAGTTCTATCCATTGGCTAATCCCAGCGCCGGAAATCTGGCTCGCCTAAAAGAGGAGTTATTCGATCAGGTCGATATCGATCCTGCGAATATCTATTGCCCGGACGGAAGCATGCCGAAAGACGCTATCCTAGATTTCTGTCGCCAGTATGAGGAGACGATCCAATCCGTGGGAGGTATCGATTGCATGTTGCTAGGTATCGGTAACTCCAGCAATATCATGTTCAACGTGGGTGGAACGACGATCAGCTCGCATACCCGTATGGTCTTGTTGGAAGGCGTTTCCCGCAAGGAGGCTGCCCGTACGTTCCCTTCGCAGGAGAATGTCCCGGCAGGTATCATCACGATGGGTATCTCTACGATGATGAACGCCCGCAGCGTGATCTTGATGGCTTGGGGCGAGGATAAGGCTAGCATTGTCGCTAAGACCGTTGAGGGCAAGGTTAGCGATGCCGTTCCTTCCAGCTATTTGCAGAATCATCCGAACGCCAAGGTCGTGATCGATCTTTCAGCCGCTTACGACTTGACTCGTATCAGCCATCCTTGGTTGGTGACTAGCTGCGAGTGGGATAATAAGTTGATCCGCCGTGCGATCGTTTGGTTGTGTCAGTTGACGGACAAACCGATCTTGAAATTGACAAACAAGGATTATAGCGAGCACGGATTGGGTGAGTTGTTAGCCCTGTATGGTTCGGCGTATAATGTAAATATCAAGATATTCAATGATATCCAGCATACGATTACCGGATGGCCGGGTGGCAAGCCGAACGCCGACGATTCCAATCGTCCGGAGCGTGCTAACCCGTATCCGAAGAAAGTGATCGTATTCAGTCCGCACCCGGATGATGACGTGATCTCCATGGGCGGTACCTTGCGCCGTTTGTGCGACCAACATCATGATGTGCATGTGGCTTACGAGACTTCCGGTAATATTGCCGTAGGCGACGAGGAGGTAATCCGTTATTGCGAGTATTTGCGTGATGTATGTGAGAAATACTCTCCCGACTCGGCCGTGAAGGATAAAGCGAACGAGATCATCAACTACCTGCGTTACGAGAAGGTGGAGAACGGCGAGCCGGAGAGAAAGGATGTCCTCTTTATGAAAGGAACGATCCGTCGTGAGGAAGCCCGTCACGGTTGCCGCTACTCGGGCGTGAAGGACGATCATGTTCATTTCTTGGATCTTCCGTTCTACGAGACCGGATTAGTGAAAAAGAATGATTTGAGTGAGGCCGACAAGGATATCGTAAAGGCGCTGTTGCTCGAGATCAAGCCGGATCAAATGTTTGTCGCCGGTGACTTGGCTGACCCGCACGGAACTCACAAGGTTTGTCTGGATGCCGTACTGGCCGCTATCGACGAGGTGAAAGACGAGGAATGGATGAAGAACTGCCGTGTATGGATGTATCGCGGCGCATGGGCAGAATGGGAAATGGACCATATCGAGATGGCCGTACCTATCAGTCCGGAGGAGTTGCGCTTCAAACGTAACGCTATCTTGAAGCATCAATCGCAGGCCGAGAGCGCTCCGTATCTAGGTGACGACGAGCGTTTGTTCTGGCAGCGTGCCGAAGATCGCAACCGTGCTACTGCGGAGTTGTATCGTCAATTAGGTTTGGCTTCTTATGAGGCGATCGAGGCGTTTGTACAATATATCCCGTTGAGATAATATCTAGCGATAGAATAATCTGAAAGCCCTATCTGATTAAGTTCGGATAGGGCTTTTTGTTTTTGTGTTATTTTTTTCGTGTGGGCGTAAGTAGATCTGTTTCTATGATCGTATATAGATAAAGGAGAAGCCTTGAATTGTCTAATATAATACAAGAAATGTCCACATTGAGCATGAAAGACTATATTATTA
>ERZ810302.189-NODE-189-length-13783-cov-5.83566_pt1 | contig 13783 bp, 8 predicted proteins | sample MGYA00520484_ERZ810302 | MGnify/ENA primary metagenome ERZ810302 (study PRJEB31588, sample SAMN03401223) | human gut metagenome | study: EMG produced TPA metagenomics assembly of the PRJNA231909 data set (A prospective, longitudinal analysis of the... | reverse complement strand
CCCTGCTTGACACCGCGCGGAAGAGGCTTGAACATTATGCGCGAACGCAGGGCATTACGGAACTGCAGCGGAACATGCTGTACTTCCTGCTGCAGGAGGAGCTTTTCGACGATGCTCCGAAACCCATATCGCGCCGCCTAATGCGCGAATGGCTTGGCGTGGGGGAGCGGAAGACCAACACCGCGCTCGCGGAACTGGTGAACAGGAACCTGCTCGAGTTCCACGGCTCCCGCCCGATCCGCTATTCGCTGACCGCCACCGCCCGCGCCGAATTTCTGCAATGATTCTGCGCGTATTGGACGATTTGCCGCATGCGGGGAACGCCTCGCGCTAAAATTTCCGTTTGGCGGGTTGCGGAAGCCATGGTGGATTTCGCAAAACCGCAACACGAAACGTTGGAAGAACGGTTAAGGGGTTTAGGCATGCACATCATGTTCGTCTGCACGGGCAACATTTGCCGTTCCCCTATGGGCGAGCTTCTGATGACCCACTATCTGAACGGCACCACCGTGCAGGTGTCAAGCGCCGGCACGCGTGGTTTGCCGATGCATCCGATCGATCCGTCGAGCGGCCGCCTTATGCAAAGCGTCGGCATTGAGTCGAGCGGCTTCCGTTCCCGACGACTGACCCGACAGATGGCCGACGAAGCCGACCTGATCCTCTGCTTCGAAAAGCAGCAGCGCAAGGAAATCGTCACGTTGGCGCCAGCCGCCGTACGATACACGTTCATGCTTGACGATTTCGCGAATATGTGCGATTACTGCGCTCGCAACAATATGATTGCCGGACTGACCATCCAGGAACGTCTTCAGTCGGTAATCAAGAAGTCCTCGATGATTCGTCCGATGATTCCCCAGCCGAAGGACATCGCCGACCCGCATGGCCGCGAATTCAGCATGTTCTGCGTCGCCGCCGAACAGACGAACGGTGCGATCCGTAAAATCCTGAAAAGCATGCGCAAGCACCGTACGGTAACCCCCGCCCCCATCCGCTCCCAAATCGTTGCCTGATAATTCTTTTAGGTCCATGGATTGATTCACCATAGCTTGGCCCTACTCTATTTTTTTGAGTCCGAGCGTGTTTGTGATATTCACCCATTTTTTATTATTGATATTTTGATTTGATTGGCATGTTGCATGCCATAAGAGGTAAAGAAGCCCTTTTTGAGCATCTCTTGAAAGATTAATTTCAGGATTGTTGGGGGTGGCTGTCGGTGGCGTGGGATGGGGCGAGGGTGCTTTGCGTCGCAAGGTGGTATTGGTTGGAAAATTTTCTGAAACGTTTGCATATGTGAATTTGCAACGATAGTGGGTGCTACGGGGTGCTGGTATGAGTGTATCTGTTGCTGACAGCGTTTGCAACAGAGCAGAAAACAATTGCGTTTTAACCGCCATTTTTCAATAAAAATCACTCATTTTTCAAAGGAAAAATGTGGTATTTTTGACGCAACGTCTGCTAGTGGCAAACGTTGTCAAAGTTAGATGCAAGGAAGCAGGGAGGGTAAGGTGCGACTCAGCACTCATACGTTCGCGGGTATGGCGAACGCACTCACCAGAAAAGAGCCTCCGCACGACGATCAACCGGAGTTGATGACCCGTGCAGAGCGTAGGCGCGCGGCCCGCAAGGCTCGTGCGGCCAAAACCTGGAAGAAAGTAGCGGCGGGAACGGTGGCGGTCGCCACGCTGTTCGGCGGTATGGGTGTGGCATCCACCGCACTTGCCGCCGATCGTGACAGCTACCAGGACACCATCGGAAATTCTTCTTTCGAAGCGGCCCGTAACCAGTACGGTCTGGCCAAGCACATGAAGAACGGCGCCATCCTGCACGCATGGATGTGGTCGTTCAAGACCATCACGCAGCACATGCCTGAGATTGCCGCGGCGGGCTACACTTCCGTGCAGACCGAGCCTATGAGCAAGATCAAGGAAGTCGCCGCCAACGGCAAGAAGTTCACCGAGAACTGGTACTACGTGTACCAGCCGGCGAACACCTCCATCGGCAACTTCGTGGTCGGTACTGAAGCTGACCTGAAGGAAATGACCGCCACCGCCCATAAGTATGGTGTGCGTGTGATCGTGGATGTGGTCGCCAACCACTTCACTTCCGATTGGAACGCCATCGACCCCGATTGGCAGAACAAGGACTACTTCCACAAGCGTACCGGCTGCGACGGTCCCAACGGCGAGATCAACGATTATTCCAACCGTTACAAGGTGACGCAGTGCCACCTGCTTGGCCTGTGGGATCTGAATACGCAGAACCAGGCTGTTGCCGATCGTATGCAGAAGTTCCTGAAGACCGCTGTGGCGGACGGCGTTGACGGCTTCCGTTACGATGCGGCAAAGCACGTCGAGCTGCCGACCGAAGTCTTCGACAATAAGCAGTCGAACTACTGGAACACCATTCTGAAGAACGGCTCCCAGTTCCAGTACGGCGAGGTGCTGCAGGGCGATTCCGGCCTTGACTACAAGGCATACGCCAACATGTTCCGCGACAATTCCTCCGATGGCGGCGGCAACACCGCTTCCAACTACGGCAAGACCATTCGCGCCGCTGTCGGCTCGAACAACCTTGACGTCAAGATGGTGAAGAACATCGATACCGGCGGCGCAAGCGAAGACCAGCTGGTCACCTGGGTTGAGTCCCACGATAACTACGCCAACGGCGACAAGGAATCCACCGGCCTCACCGACTATCAGATCATGATGGGCTGGGCGGTCGTTGGTTCCCGTAGGGCCGGCGCTCCGCTGTACTTCAACCGTCCGAAGGGCTCTGGCGGCACCAACCCGCAGTTCGCCGAGCAGTCCCAGCTGGGTGACGCCGGTGACGACATGTGGAAGAACAAGTCCGTCGCGGCAGTCAACCACTTCCGTAACGCCATGGATGGCAAGGGCGAGAACCTGCAGAACTGCGGCGACAAGTCCTGCCTGATGATTGAGCGCTCCACGTCTGATGGCATTCAGAACGATGGTGTGGTCATTGCCAACATGGGTGGCGACAAGAGCCTTTCCGGCATGGACACCACACTTGACGATGGCACCTACCCGGATGAGGTCAATGGCGGCCGGCTTGTGGTCTCCAACCATAAGATCGTTTCCGGTACCGCCAAGGGCGGCGCGGTCAGTGTCTTCTACGTGAAGGGCGAATCCGATCCGAACGTGTCCGTGGAAGCGGCTTCCAAGGAATTCTCCTCCGACAATGTCAAGGTCACGTTGCGCGCGCAGGATGCCGACAATCTGAAGTACACCACCACCGAGGGCGAGAGCGGCTCCTTCACTGACGGAAAGGTCATTTCCGTTGGTAAAACTCTTTCCGTCGGCGAGACCGCTACCGTCAAGGTGACCGGCACCGCCGCCAAGGATGGCAAGAAGGTTAAGAAGGGTCAGGCGCTGAGCGCTTCCGTGACCGTGAAGAAGGTGGAGGTCCCGAAGCAGAACCTTGCCGCGCAGTACAGTACCAACAAGGTGGGCATGGGCGTCAAGAAGACCATCAACTTCAACGCCGGAAAGGACGCGAGCATCGCTGACTGGGACAGCTCCATGCTGATCGCGCAGGGCGCCGCCAACGACGACCCGCGCGTGTACCGCCCGAATTCCATGTATGAGGTTCCGATCGATCTGTATGCGTTGTATGGCGCCTACGATGACGACAACCTCTACCTCATGTGGGAAATGACTAACGTGCAGGATGTCGTCGACACTGGCGACGACTACCCCCTGAGCCAAGGCCACCTGTGGCAGACCCAGAACCTACCGTTCCACATCGCCATCGACACCAAGGATGACAGCACCTGCATCGGCAACAACGGCGGTCTGCAGACCGGCGGTTCCCTGTGGGCATCCAACATCACTTGGGGTGGCGAGCAGAAGCTCAATAACGTGGTGACCATTTCCACCAACGGTTCCAACGGGCCGTGGATTTACAAGGGCGACGAGAGCGGTCTGAACTCCAAGGCTGCGTATGGTCCGGCTGCTAACGCCGCCACCAACACCAAGAAGTCGAACATCAAGTTCGGCTATGGCAATGGCATTCTAAGCAAGGATGTCATCGGCATCGACGGCGGCTGGGGCGAGAGCAACGGCCGAGTCATCGGCGATATGAAGGCCGAGAACCAGGACAAGGCCAAGTGGGTCAACTTCAACGAGAAGGGCCACAATTCCGCTCAGATGGATGATCACTACGAGATCGCCATCCCGCTGGAAGAGATCGGCACCACCGCTGACCGCATCGCCTCGAACGGTATCGGCATCGAGCTGGCAGCCACCTTCGGTCTGTCCGCCATGGATTCCCTGCCGTACGATCTGGCAATGAACGACAATGCCGACCTGCCGGACACCGGTTCTCAGGTGAATAACTCCTTCGAGAAGTCCGATGACGACATGTTCAGCGTGAAGATGGCCAACATCGGCGGCGAAGAGCCTCCGGTCGAAACCAAGTCCGTGAAGATCAACCAGGGTGATTACACCACCGACATCACCGACGGCGCCACCACCAAGCAGCTGACCGCCACCACCGACCCGGCAGGCAACTCCGTTTCGTGGAGCTCCTCCAACACGGCGGTCGCGACCGTCAACTCAAAGGGTGTGGTTACCCCGGTGAAGGCCGGCAAGGCCACGATCACCGCGAAGTCCGGTAAGGCCACCGCTTCGATCACCGTTACGGTGACCGGCATCAAGAAGCAGCCGCCGGTTGCTGCGAACACCATCTACGCCACCAAGCCTGCGGGTTGGAGCCAGATGTACGCCTACGTGTACACCGGCGACGGCGCGACCGCGGTGAACAACGCCGCATGGCCGGGCGAGAAGATGGAAGTGGCCGACAACTGCGATCAGACCGGTTACAAGTACGTTGTTCCGGACAACCTCGCCAAGGGCGCGAAGGTGATCTTCAACGACGGCGGCACCCAGCAGTTCCCGGGTTCCCGCCAGCCTGGCCTCGACTACGCTGGCGGTACCGTCAGCTGGGACGGCTCGTCCACCGCTCTGACCGCGATCACCTGCGACACGACCGTTCCGGTCTCCTCCGTCTCGATTTCGGGTGATGGCGTGTCCAATGGCAAGCTGAGCCTGAAGGCCGGCGCGTCCGCGCAGCTGACCGCCACGGTCAAGCCCGACAACGCGACGGACCGGAAGGTCACGTGGACCAGCTCGGACAGCTCGGTCGCGAACGTGATGGGCACGGGCGTGGTGACCGCCGGCCGGAAGGCCGGCAGGGCCACGATCAAGGCCACCGCGGGCGGCAAGAGCGCGAGCGTCACGGTGACGGTCACGGACGTGCCGAAGCAGCCGATGACGGTGTGGTACAAGCCATCGAAGACGGTCAAGCAGGTCACGGCGTACTGGCGCGTGTACACGAGCCCGAACTCGACCGGCAACGCGAAGATGGTCCAGGCGTGCGACGGCTGGTGGAAGGTCACCGTGTCCGACACGAAGGGCGCGCAGACCGGTCTCGCGTTCGCGCTGGACGGCAAGTCGTCCGACAACAACGGCGGCAAGCTGTACGTGGCCAAGGGCGGCACACTCGCCGTGACGGACGGCAAGATGTCGTCCAAGGCTCCGGACTGCAACGCGTCGAAGCAGCCGATGACGGTGTGGTACAAGCCATCGAAGACGGTCAAGCAGGTCACGGCGTACTGGCGCGTGTACACGAGCCCGAACTCGACCGGCAACGCGAAGATGGTCCAGGCGTGCGACGGCTGGTGGAAGGTCACCGTGTCCGACACGAAGGGCGCGCAGACCGGTCTCGCGTTCGCGCTGGACGGCAAGTCGTCCGACAACAACGGCGGCAAGCTGTACGTGGCCAAGGGCGGCACGCTCGCCGTGGCCGGAGGCCAGTCAATCCCGGACGTCACACCAAACTGCGCGATAACCACCAAACAATAATCAAATAGAACAAGGGCTGGGAATTGGTTTTTCGTGGTACGAGATTCTATTCCCAACCCTAATTTATTTCATTCGTCTATGAGACGTGCAAAAATAATATAAATCGATTGGGTGATACTGAATAGGTTATGACATATATCCTTATGGGAAAGAGGATTTCTACGTGGCTGAAGATGCTGATTCGTGGCAGTTATCGAATATTGATGATTCCGTCTTCAACGGTACGCTTGTTATTGCTGTCGCAACCCATAAGGCTTATCGTATGCCTGAAGATCCTATGTATTTCCCTTTACAAGTAGGTAAAGCTCTTCATCCTGAAATCAATTTGGGCTTTCAAACAGACGATACTGGCAACAATATTTCTTCGATGAACGCAAGTTACTCTGAATTGACCGCTTTGTATTGGCTTTGGCAAAATTGTAATGCAAAGTATAAAGGGCTTGTACATTATCGTCGGCATTTTGCGACGCAAAAAAAACGTTTCTTTTACAAGGACAGATTCGATCAAATTGTTAGGCATGAAGAAGTTAGTCGTCTTTTGGAAACAACAGATATCATTCTTCCCAAAAGACGTAAATATTATATTGAGACGATGTCTTCTCATTATGAGCACACTTTGCCTGCTGAACATCTGGAAGAAACCCGGCGCATTATTAGGAAACTTCAGCCAGAATACCTGCCTGCTTTTGATGAGGTAATGCATTGTCGTAGCGGTCATATGTTCAACATGTTCATCATGAAACAATCTAAATTCGATGAGTACTGTGCATGGCTATTTCCGATTCTTGATGAGTTGACTAAGTATATCGACGCTTCTCGGTACGACGCATTCAACGCTCGGTATCCAGGTAGAATCAGCGAGCTACTTCTGGATGTTTGGCTGAAAACAAATGGTTATTCGTATAAGGAGTTACCGTTTATCAGTACGGAACCAGTCGACTGGTGGCGTAAAGGAACGGGGTTTTTGATGGCGAAATTCGCAGGAAAAAAATACATGAAGAGTTTTTAAAGGAATGTCCATGAGCGTATCACAATCAACCGTGGTTGACGAGCCAATGAGGAAAAACCGTGGAATGAAGGCTCGTATTGAGTGGATCGATATCGCTAAAGGCATGGGCATTGTGCTGGTTAGTTTTGGACATTTGCGTAATGGTGATGGGCAAAGTGTTTGGTTACCTGCTTTGGATGTTCTTGTCAGCGCTATTTATCTTTTTCACATGCCGCTGTTCTACTTCTTAGGTGGCTTGACATTCGGCAGACGAGGAGGCTTCAAAGCGTTCCTGATTCGTAAGATTAAGACATTACTTGTCCCGTATTATATATTTTCATTGTATTTTCTTGCAAAGCCAATTGCGATTTTGCTGATCCCCTCGATGAGAGCGACCTTCCAGACAAATCACAATTATGATTTGGCGCATCAGTTCGTAGATGTCTTGGTTATGGGGAACGGCCTGTGGTTTCTCATGGCTTTTTTTGTTGCTGAGATTATGATGTATGGGTTAGTGAGCATTACGAAAAATAATCATGCAATACTTACTGTTGTAAGCGTTGCTCTTATTCTGATTTCGTTTGCGGTAAATGGATTTATTGGAAAATTGCCGATTCCATTCCAATTATGGAAAGGCGTGGAAATAACTGGATTTATGGCGCTTGGATATGTATTGCGTGAGTGGCTTAAATCTCTTGAACAACATAGGTTAACAGCATATATTGTTATATGCTTTATTTTTTTTTGTTTCCTTGCTTGGTGTACATTTTCCAAGTCGGTTTCCTTGACTCTTGACTGTTTAGTACGTCTATTATCGGCAATTACGGGTATCTTTTGTTGCATTTTTTTGGCAATTGAAATTAAACAGTGTGGCATACTCGCTTATATAGGAAAAGCAAGCCTCGTCTTTTATTCTTTAAACGCATTGACGTTGAATATATCTAAGCTTGTAGTTTTTAGATTACTACATTTGAATGTGGCAAGTTGTGATTTTGCTATTCAATTTTGTATCGGACTCGTTGTAACAGGATTATCTCTTCTTATTCTTTTCTTTGAAAATTTGTTTGTGCAAAAGTATATGCCATGGTCAATCGGGAGAAGCAAGGCGCATCGTTCTCGACGTGTTCTTGGAGCTGAAAAATAGGTGGCTGAGTAGATGTTGATTTATTGGTCCATAATAGGTTTGGCTTTGATGCTTGACATCGCCTGTTCTGCAAGAATTGGCAGAAGCTATGAACTATTTGCTTTGACCCTTTTTTTTATGTATATCACTGTTATCTCAGCTATTCGACTAAATGTTGGAACAGATTATGGTATCTATGAGAATTATTTTTCTTCTATTCGTGATCTAGGCTCTGAGAACCTAACAGTTGAACGGGGCTTTACGTTCTTTATTAAAACGTTAATAAGCATGGGCTTTACTGATAGAGCTTTCTTCGTACTTAGTTCAATATTGATTAATGGTGCAGTATATTATTTAATTAAAAAAAATATCGATTCGCTTTACTGGGGCTTGGCTGCATTTCTGTATATTTGTGGTGGATTCTTTTTTAACTCCATGAACCTTGTGCGTCAGTTTATGGCAATTGCTTTAGGAATATTTGCGTTTATGGCTTATTGCAAAAAAAGAGTTTTTACTTGTCTCATGTTTTTACTTGCAGCTTTTTTGTTTCACTCATCTGCAGTTGTTTTATTGTTAATTCTTGGAATAAATATATTGTTGAACTCTAAGAAAAAATATTCTTATATATTGTTATTGTTTATACTTGCTGTAGTTGTCTCTTTTAGTGGTGTCTCTCCCTTCATAAATAGAGTTGCCGCACTTAATCCTCATTGGGCTTACTATGTCGGTAATAAAAACACAGTTTTTTTCACGGAAAGAAATAGCTCCGCTGTTTTCAAATTAATTATTCCCACCTTGATTGTTTTGTTAGGCGTGAGAAAAGACTATGAAATGGATAAAGAAGCTGAATTAAAAGTGAGGCATAACTTTCTTTATTCAATATCTTTATCGGGGTCTCTGTGCTATATACTTTTACAAATTATGGGGTATGGAATACAGCCAGTTTATAGGCTTGGATTATATTTCTTTCCCTTCTTTATTGTCTATGTATGTTATGTAGTCGGAAAGTTGAAAGGAACTCGAAAGACTGTTTGTAAATTAGCTATTATACTCTATTTTATTCTACTTACTTATGTAACTGTGTTTTTATGGAATGGATCTGGCGTTATGCCATATGAGTCCATTTTTAGTTTAGAGCCTTAATATGCATCTGAGGATAGTCGATGGATTATTTAATTTCAGTTATTATTCCAGTTTTTAATGCCGATAAAAAATCTTTTTTATCAGTTCTAAATTGCGTACGTAATCAGCAAAGGGAAGATTTTCCTATAGAAAAAATTATTGTTTTTGATGGGAATCCTTCATTTGAAATACATCGTATAATAGCTGATTTTTCTGATTTTTGTTTTATAACAATTGAGCATAGTGGAGTCTCTGTTGCTCGCAATGAAGGCATTAAACGTGCGACAGGAAAATACCTGGTATTTGTTGATGCTGATGATGAGCTTCCGGAACACGCGTTGAGTAATCTATTCACGTATGCGGAACGATATTCTTGTGATGTAGTTCAAGGCGCATATGATGCCGTTCTTTCATCCTCAGTTGAACATCATTGCTATAGGGAAGAAGATAAAGTATTTAGTCATGATTCACTTAAGCAGTTTCAACGAGATGTGTTGTGTCCCGATAGAGGCCTAGGTCTTGCATGGGGAAAACTTTTTCGTAGAACTTTTATTCTAGATAACGGAATATTCTTTGATATCGAGATGGCGGTCAGCGAGGATACGGCTTTTGCGCTTGATGCATGTAGTAGGGCACAAGTTATTGGATATATTCCCAATGTTGTGTATCGCTATATAAGGAATGATTCTTCAACGGTATCTGCTTATCGGCCCGATTACGAAAATCGTATTCTTGATTCGATTAGACATATGAGGGAACATGTTGAACAGGTCCCTAATAGTGCTATGTACGAGAAAATCTTTTCTAGCTATATCCTGTTTCACTTATTGCTGGTGCAGCTCCATTATTTGTTTAATCCTTCAGCGCCTTGGAGCGGAAAACAACGACGAGAACTGTATGAAGAAACGTTAGATCGTGAAACTTTTCGTGTGGCTTTACAAAATTCTAATTATAAAGATTTTTCTTTTGCAAAAAGAATCTCTCTATATGCGTTAAGATTTCATGCATATCAATGCAGTCGTTTTATTTCTTTTGTTAGACGATTGCAAATATCTAGATAAGAGACCATTCTTGATAGAATTTTATCCGACAAATAAGAACTTAGATATGAGGTAGTAAATGTCTTATGATTCTACAATCATTACTATTAATGATTTAAATAATTACGGTAATAGACTTCAAAATTACGCGTTAACAAAGTTGCTAGGCAAGTATGGCAAAACTACGACTTCGTATTGCGTAGCTTCGAGAACGGTTCCTGTTTGTCTTGCCGTATTATATTATCCTTTCTCTTCTTTCGTGAGAAGATGTGTCAAAGGAATTAAAAATGGTGATTACACAGTTTTAAAGGAACGTCATAAGCGAATGTGCTCATTTACGAAGAGATGGGTTCCTGCAAAGAGTGTTTATATAGATGGTTTTTGTGGCATTATGCCGAAAAAAAATCTCTCAAAGAACTATGTGTTAGGTTCTGATCAAGTTTGGAATTTTGCTTTTTTATCTAAACGAGGACTGGGACTCAGACTCGGAGCTTGTGTTCCTGAAGGCCATTCTATTATCAGTTATGCTGCAAGCTTTGGTGTATCTGAGGTGGATGATGCTGCTAAACCTATTTTTCAGAAATATTTGCCACGTTTGAGGACAATCTCGGTACGTGAGGATCGTGGCGTTGAGCTGGTCAAAGAAATGACTGGGATGGACGCTACAGTTGTTTTAGATCCGACCTTGATGCTTACTGTGGACAAGTGGAGAGAAATCACTGAGAATTTCGTAGCGGATGATGATGAGTATGTGCTTACATATTTCCTCGGTCGTCCGTCTGACGAACAGGAACGTGATATCCAGGCATACGCGAAAGCGCATGGTTGCCGTGTACGTCGTATACTTGATTTTCGGGACAAGGAGACTTACGTAGCCGGTCCACAGGATTTCGTGGAATTGTTCTCTAAAGCTCAGTATGTATTTACAGATTCATACCACGCATGCTGCTTCTCCATTCTGTTTCACAAGCAATTCACGGTATTCAACCGCGCAGGCATGACGGGAAAGTCAAACATGAACTCTCGTATGGAGACTTTGTTCCGTTTGTTTAACTTGAATTCGGTGATGATGGATTCCGGACTTGCACCTGAGATCGACTATCGGGAAGTCGACTGTTTGTTGGAACAGCACCGTAAGGAGTCTCAGGAATGGCTTGACAACGCCATGGAGGATTAGCCCGTATGACAAGTCAAAGAAAAGCCGGCGCATTGCTGGGATATGCAAATATCCTGGTGAAGAACTTGGTGTATTTGGTGTATACCCCAATGCTTCTTCATTTTGTTGGACAAACTGATTATGGCGTGTATCAGTCTTCCAATTCATTTGTTTTTTCCTTGACATTGTTGACATTTGGTTTTTCAGAAGCTTATGTTCGTTTCTATATGCGTCTTCGTACTAAGCGTGACGAAAGCGGAATAAAAAAACTTAACGGGACGTATCTGCTGTTATATGCTGTTATTTGTCTGATTGCACTTGTACTAGGCTTGATTTTCTCAGCCAACGCTGAACTAATTTTTTCGAAGGGATTTACTTCTCAAGAGATATCTTTGGCTCGAGTGCTTTTGGCGATTATGACAGTAAACATTTCCTTGACATTGTTTTCTACGGTATTTGACGCGTTTATTGTCGCTCATGAGCGTTTCGTTTTCCAACAGTCGCGCCAAATGTTCACTGCTTTGGCGGCTCCATTATTGTCATTCTTACTGTTAGAGATGGGTATGGGGACAGTTGGTGTGGCTCTTGCCCAATTGGCTGTGACTGTTGTCTTGCTAGCGTTGAATGTGCGTTTTGCTGTTGGACAGCTTGGGATGAGATTTCAATTCCGTGGTTTTGATTTCTCTCTGTTGAAAGCCATTGCGGCTTTCAGCGCATGGATTTTTGCAAACCAGATATGTGAGCTGGCTAATCAGAATCTGCCGAACATTCTTTTGGGTGCTTTATCGGGGGCACAGGCGGTCGCTATTTTTGCGGTAGCAGTGCAGGTCAGATCATTGTTCTACTCGTTGTCGACGACTATGTCGAGTGTCTTTACTCCTCTCATTAATCGTATGGTTGCCGAAACTGATGATAATGATCAACTGACAAAGCTGATGACTCGTGTGGGCCGTTATCAGGCAATCTTATATTTATGGGTCTGGGGAGGCTTCCTGATTTTAGGAAGATTCTTCATTGATAAGTGGGCCGGGCATGATTTTGCCGACACGTATTGGATGATCCTTATTATGACTGCGCCTTTGTTTATTCCATTAGTGCAGAACACTGGCATCGAAATTCAGCGGGCGAAGAACCGGCATAAAGCACGAAGCGTTGCATATTTGTGCATGGCGTTTGTCAATATCGTGCTGACGGTTGTCCTCGCTCCTAGCATTGGCTATTGGGCTCCAGTGGCGGGGTACGTTGCTTATGTTGTTTTAGGCTGTGGAGTCTTTATGAACTGGTACTACCAAGTCCATATTGGACTGGACGTGTTTTATTTCTGGAAGCAGATAGCGAAAGTGTTTTTCTCCGCTACCGTTGTGATGTTGGTATGCCTGTTTATTAGCATGCTTATTCCTGTGGGTAATTGGATTGTTTTTGTTCTATGGGGAATAGTTTATTCTATTGCATATGCGGCAGTTGTCGCGCGTTTTGGTCTAAACCAAGATGAGAGACAATCGGTTATACGAAAAATGATTAAAAAATGAGTATGATCATTGATGAAGTCATTCGGTTTAAGGAGGAATTAGCATGGCTACGGTGAGTGGATATACCGATGAGGTGAACGTGCAGATTCTTGTGGCACTGATGAAACATCATGGAATCCGTAAGGTGGTAGCAAGTCCGGGAACGACGAATATTACGTTCGTTGCATCTCTGCAACATGATTCTTTCTTTACGGTTTATTCTGCTGCGGATGAACGTTCAGCGGCCTATATCGCGTGTGGTATGGCTGCCGAATCGGGTGAGCCAGTCGCGTTGACTTGTACTGGTGCTACCGCTTCTCGTAATTATCTGCCAGGATTGACTGAAGCATATTATCGTAAACTTCCTGTGCTGGCTGTGACTAGTTCTCAGCCTCTTGGACGTATTGGGAATATGTCTCCTCAGATGCTTGATCGCACCAGCGAGCAGAATGATGTTTGCAAGTTCAGTCTACAATGTCTGCCGGTGGATAATCCTGATGATCGTTGGTTGTGCGAGGCGAATCTTAACCGTGCCTTGCTCGAGCTCATACATGATGGCGGTGGTCCTGTCCATATCAATCTTGTCACTCGCTACAGCGATAACTTTGGTGTCGGCCAGTTGCCTTCTGTACATTTTGTTGACCGAATTGGGCCGAATGATGCTTTACCAACACTGAGAGGGAAAAGAATTGCGGTATATGTTGGAGCTCACGCAGCGTGGAGTGAAGAGCTCGTCAAAGCGGTAGATGCTTTTTGTGAAAAGTACGGGGCAGTAGTTCTCGGCGATCGTACGTCGAATTATCCAAGTAACTACTGGGCTGAATCGGTTTTAGTGATTAAGCAAACGAATTATGTGGCGAGTTGTCGAATGATGGACATCATGATTCACATCGGTGAAATATCTGGAGCCTACGCGAATCCGATCGCCAAGGAAGTATGGCGTATCAGTCCGGATGGGGATCGG
>ERZ810302.119-NODE-119-length-19601-cov-6.90868_pt1 | contig 19601 bp, 15 predicted proteins | sample MGYA00520484_ERZ810302 | MGnify/ENA primary metagenome ERZ810302 (study PRJEB31588, sample SAMN03401223) | human gut metagenome | study: EMG produced TPA metagenomics assembly of the PRJNA231909 data set (A prospective, longitudinal analysis of the... | reverse complement strand
TTTCCCTACACGACGCTCTTCCGATCTTACTCGAGAAGGTTCTGCAAACCAGTCACATTTGAGGTAATCGTTGACACTGGTTCGGAGGCATATGCTCTGGGATGTGTTGTGCTGGCAAGATGAATGACAACATCAGCCGGACGATTGGGACGAACACCTGGTATCGACACATCCAGCTGCTCAAAATGGAAATGAGCCTCATCAAAATATGGGAATCTACTCCGTGCGCGACTCTTATTGCGTCCAATCGCAATAATCTGGCAATTAAACTTCGGGTCTTCGTTCTTTTTCATCAAGACATCAATTAAAAAAGTCCCGATCATCCCTGTTGCGCCAGAAATCGCAATAGTTTTATCCGCCAGTTTGTCCCATTGCAAGGGAAGATTGGCACAATACTCAATATCCTGCTGATAAAGTGAAGAGTCAAATCGACTGGGCAAAAGTACCTCCCTCGCCTTATTTCAGCCAAGTATCTTCATCTGCGGTGATGTATGCCTTGAACAGTTCCAAGTCGCCCTTGGTAGTGAGCTTGATATTCTTATCCGACCCTTTGGCAAAATGCAAGGTCTCACCAAGATCCACCATCATGGTATTCGTATAGCTAGAACCGTGAATTCCAATATTCTCGCGGAACGCCTTACGATATGCATCCAGCAATTTCCCATAACGGTAAGCTTGCGGTGTTGAGACGCGGCGCAATTGTTCCCTAGGCACATATTGTTTCGTAGTCGAAGCGTCTTCTTGGCTAATCACGAAAATTTGCTCGTTATACGGCAAAGAAGTCACCGCATTGCCATATCGATTACAAACATCGATTACATCAGTCAGAACATCAGCATCAATCAAAGGCCGAATGCCATCATGAATGATGACATTGTCTTCCTCACTGATTTTGTCGGCAAGGAATTCCACACCGTTTCTGATGGATTCCTGAACGCTTGCGCCGCCCCGCACAATCCACTTAAGCTTGTCGATATTGAATTGCTTCGAGTATGCTTCCACCATGGTTTCCCAGCCTTCAATGCATACCACCTCAATCGCGTCAATATCAGGATGCCGCTGGAAGCTTTCCAATGTATAGATAAGCACTGGCTTATCGAATACATTAATAAACTGCTTCGGGATGTCCTGCCCCATCCTGGTTCCCGATCCGCCAGCTACTACGATTGCAACGTTCTTAACAGATTCCATCCCATCACTCCGTTGTTCTGCTAAATCTTATCGATTCACATATTCGCGAACAGTCTGTTCGTCAACTTGGGCAAGCACTTTCTTATCGACATGTTCGAAATGTAAACCGATATCATTAGGCAACGCGAAGATGTTGCCATAAGCATGAGTCAGCAAATACATATAGTTGGCCGGCACAGGGTACTGCCCCCCTTCGAAAGTTTGAACATCCAGCGGACAGAACTCGTCAAGACTACTTATCCATTCAAAACCGCTTGGATGGTCCATATTGTCATACGCGCGGACAATGCCTGCCGCTGCTTCATGCGAACAGACCACGCCGTCCCTGCGCATTCTGTCAAGCTGCGTATCGAAAGCATCCGCAATATGCTTCCCAGCCACTGATTCCGTTGGAATATAAACGTTTCTGTCCCAGGCTTCACGGACAACCATATCCGCTTCGGCTGTTTCAATCGCGGCTTTCCGGTATTCCTGAACTTTTAAGAAAGTGTCGTGGTTCGGCGAAGATACCCAATCGAAGGGGAACAAATCAATGAACCCTGGAATTCTTGTGTCTCGAGGAGCGAATCGAATCTGCCTGCAATGGACGATACGATCCCAGATTACGGTGATCTTGTACTTTGAATTATTAGTAAGCACTTCCTGAAGACGAGTCAGATCATCACGCATGATGCCCAAATCAAGGTCATCATCCCAAGGAATGAACCCATGATGTCTCACCGCACCGAGCAGCGTACCTCCGACAAGCCAATACTGATTTATTCCATTTTGCCGGCAAATCTCCGCAAAATCGCATAGCATTCGGTTTAAAGCGGATTGCAGAAGCCTAAGATCCCCCTCCGCCTTGGGCAAATTGAGGAAAAACCTTTTTCGTGTTTCCAAATCGGTCTCCCCGGGATCACGATACTGCGCCCAAAAACGGATGTCTTCTTTGGATCTTTCTGCAATTTGAGCACGCTGAACCTCATGAACAACCCTGCAGGATTCCTCGCCGATTTCATGCATCCAGTCACGAATTTCAAATAAAACCGATTCTTGTGCCTTCAAACTATCACGCAACTGGACATTCTCATGTTCCAAGGAATCGATTCGGCCCATCAACTTTTGCATAGACCGCTCCGACGGCCAGAACAGCCTTTCACGCAGTCGTCTTGCCAGAGATGTCATAATCCCGTTCCTCTTCTACGATGGAAACCAGTAACAAAGCAAAATAATACCGCATACGCCCCTTGTGAGCGCATGCGGCTTAGAATCCTAGATGGTTTTGATTTACTCCATCTTGAGGTAGTTCTTCCAATACTCCAAAGACGTCAACTCCGAACGCGCCTCAGCGTATTCCTTTCGAATGCGTTCGATGTTCGCCTTGTAGTATTTTAGATCCCGAGCATAGCGCTTCTTGATCTGCTGGTAGCGCTTCACGTCCTTGGCACGAATCGTGCCCTTGCGGTTGTACCAATCCAAAACCACCAGCTTGTGCTTGCCACGAATCGCACCGGCAGGATACAGCCATCCCTGCAACGGAATCACCGCATATCCAGTACCGTCCTTCTTGATATAACGCTGATTGTTATCAGTAATCAGGTCTTCCAGACGTTCAGGCAAGCTGCGTGGCTTGTCCCCTTCAATAAGCTGCCTGTCGATTTCTTTGATATCAAAGCCCGCAAGTTCAGGATCTTGATTAGCCTGAGCCTGAAGTGTAGCGAAATCAACGAGCTGCTCCTTGTTGCGGTTTGCAGCCATGAAGCTTTGTTCAGCCTGTCCCGGCTTCTTGATGAAGGATGGGCCTTTCAGGAAATCTTCGAATGCGTCCAGGCACAGCTCCGCATTTGCATAACCGAATTTCTTCAGTTCGAGGCGAATATTATTATGCAGCTCACGCATAAAGTCAGCACCAGGAGCCATTCCACATGTTGCTTGAGCAATCATGGTGTTACGCGTGGTCTGGTACCGTTCCACAGCAGCGTTATAACGCTCGAAGAATGACATATGCCATACGCAAAGGCTATTCATGGTAATAAAGCCAGTCTTGCAACGAATGCCATATTCAGCATCGTCGCAACGGACAAACACCGGCAAAGGCAGTCCATTCTTTTCGATTACGGAAATCGGAATGCAGCAGTACCACCAAGCGGCGTACATGTTGTTTCGCTGCCACTTGGTAGGCGTGTACATCTCGTTATAGATGAGGTCTTCGAACAGCGTCAAACGCAGCGGCGGCTTACAGCCAGCGAAGGTGCCTTGCTGGGTCATATTGCCGATATCTTCCCACTGGTCTTCGCCGATTTCATAATTGAGCATAGCGCCGCTAATCATGTCCTCACGATGCTCAGGCTTGAGGATGCGTAGCAGATTATAGGTACGCTTGATGCTCTCCGGAGAAACAGCAACGTCATCGTCCATAAGAAGGATATTCGTGGCCTTCGGATTCTGCTCCATAGCAGTGATCATGCCACGGGTGAAACCACCGGCACCACCGACATTATCGTTCGGAATAACCTGGATGCGATCTCCGCTCAGTTTTTCCGCATCCAAAGTCCGGCCATTATCCATCACATACATGTGGAAATGGTCTGCAATGGAATCGTTGGAACCGATAATCTGGTTCTTGACTAAATCAATGTTGCGTTCAATGAACGCTTCCTTCTTGAAAGTAGTGGTGGACAGAACCAACTCAACATCGTTCAGCTCGCCATCAACGTCAAGCTCGTAATAGCTGTTCCTAATGGAGACAGTTCCTTCGGTCTTTATGATGAAGCCGACGATTACCATGTCGTCAGTGACGGTCAAAGGCAAATCAACAGTCTGCCAATTGGTAGACGCTTCCAGCTTCTTAGAAGCTCCTTCAACCGGAATAGGATCATGCGCGAAGGCATCGCCCATAGTCTGCAGCACTTCGCAAGCGGCACCCTTAAGCTCAAGATGCAGAGTAAATCCCGTCGCACGGGTATAGCGCTTCAGTTTCATGACCGACAAAGAATTGAAATAAGTACTGAAATCGAACGTTCCAGCGTCATACATTTTCCATTCGTGGATCAACTTGTCGAAGACGACAGGCTGATTGGAACGGCAGTACAAAGCTGGGTATGCAACGGAGCGAGGATTCGTCTCCAACAAGATGTTCGCAAATTTCATCGAAGTCATGATTTCTAGACTACATTCAGCCCTTGAAGAGAAACAAAAAACGTCATTTCTCCAACGGAAACGCACGTTTATGCACGATACCAGCCCGATTCAATTGATGCTGCTTTGCCAATTGCGGATAGAACCATTCATTGATTTTTGGAACATAATGGAGCAAGGCAGCACCAGCGAAATCAATTGGTAGTCGAACAATGAAACTCAATAAGACCAGCGGAACCTGTGGAAAGAGTGTCCGCAACATGTCAAGATATGATTGCCAAGATTGCAGTAGCACATCATCTTCAATAAGATGCGCACATAAGATAGCCAAACTTGCCTGTCCGATTCTGCTAAATGTATCTCCTAATACCGCGACCTTATCGAACAATTGAGAAATCCCAATGACGCATAAAGTTCCCGCGATACTGCCGACTACAGCTAGAATTGGATGCGGGCCATAACTATTCATAGCCATACTCATGCCATCAAAAAATACAATATCGATTATCCAAATTAAAAAAGCGATAATCCAGATATAAGGGACGCGCCTCACGAAATCAAGCACATCGTATTTTTTAGCAAGATAGCCAAGATAAAGAAACGCGACTGCGCACATTCCCGCTTGAATGCTCCATGGCAACCACACATAGCGAGACGAACCATAACCGACAAGGAAACAAGCAATCACCCAAATGAAGGTATAAGGAAGTTTCGCAAAAAAATGCAGTAAAAGACGCGCCCAGAATAATGCCAACAGGAACCAAATCGCACCAATTCGAAAATCCACTGGCCATAACGTCAAATCGGAAACGTCTCCACTTCCATATAATGCAGCCATGCCCCATTGGCGCAAAGCGAGTACACGGCTCTCATGGTTTAACGTTGCCATACAAGTCACGCCAATAAGGACGCACAAAGCAGTCACAGCATATGTGCACAGCAGTTGCTTCGATTCCTTCGCCCATCGAAACTTACGTTCCGGATGCATAAAGTAACCGGACAGAATAAAGAAAAGTGGCATGTGAAAGGAAAAACAGATTGACACAATAATTTGCGCCGTTCTGTGGGGCATAAAAAGATTAGCCTCGATTGCGCTATGGCCAAGAATAACTGCCAATATCGCTATGCCCTTGGCAATGTCGAAGAATCTAATGCGCTTCATGAATTTATTCAGTCTCCCATTCCACAGGTTCTCTCCGCCACTTGCCGGATTCACAAGCCCAGCAATTGTTCCAAGGATCGGCGCAGCACGACTTGCCCTATACGATTTGGATGAATGCCGTCTGTATACAATGCATGTTGAGGCATTCCCGTTGAGCGTCCTACCGTGCGGAATGCCGCATATGCCGAAGCGAACCACCAACCATGCTGCCGGCAGAGGGATTGCAACACGTTATTTTCTTGTTCCATAGTGAGTGGTCTAGGATCTGACAAAGTATCAATACCAGCAATCACGTACACGTTGCTAGATCCGTATCTTGCAGAAACTCGGTTGAGATACCGCTCAGCGGTTCGTGCGAAATCATTGCTGTTTGAGAGTCTCAGCCGATCATTCGTACCGAGCAAAACAATAGCAGCATCTTCATGTCCAAGAGTTTGATCTCCGATGGAATCATATGCGGAATAGGAACCTTTTCCAGGAGCACTGGCATTAGCCACGCTCACCCCTCGCGCTTTCAAATCTCTTATCAAACCATTCACTGCGGAATCTGTCTGATGAGACGGTTCAAAATAAACATTCCCTTCAAGACGAAATAGCTCACGCGACGTGCAAGGATATGGGTTCGCAGCGCCCACACCAGCAGCGATACTATCGCCAAGAATACGAACAGAATGGTATTTCCCCAATCGAATGTTCTTTCCGAAATCCCCCGCAACGGATGGAACATAATCGCTCGGCAGAGAAGCCGAGCGTCGCATATCCAGAGCGCCCGTACGGTTGTTAAAGTAATAGGTGGCGCCATTCACGTTCTGACGGCCATAGAGCATCTTGCCGCTAGGCCAGTTGTAGCATACTGTCTTTCCAGAAAATCTCTGCCATCCGTACTGCACCGCACCGGTATGTAGGTCCAATAAATACCATGCGCCGTCAATAGGCTGTTCACCGTACAGCATCCAGTCCATTCGACGATCATAGAACACCCATTTTTGAGATTCCGGCAAATAGACGAAGCCGTATCTCACCGCACCGGTTGAACCATCAAAGTCATACCAATGGTTGTTTATATACTGTTCTCCATACATCATCTGGCCGGAGAAACGATCGTAATAAACCCATTTATGCTGGGATGAATTGTAATAGAAGCCATGCGCCATAGCTCCAGTGCATTCATCAAAGTGGTACCAGCCAGTATGAGATCGGTCGTAATTCACAAAACGTTCGCCATACTGCATCTTTCCTGACGTTAAATCGTAATAAACCCATTTACCGCCATTGGACGAGACAAAAGTCATGCCTTTCGCCATCGCTCCAGTGTTTTTATCAAAGTAATACCAGCCTCCATACCGATAATCCTCGCCTTTAACCATATGTCCAGCAGCATTGTATCGAACCCATTTCCCACCGTTGGAACGAAGATAGACGTCTTTATTCCGAGCGACAGATCCATCTTCATCTATCCAATACCAGTTTTTTTCTTTCGCATCATATATTTCCTGGGAACGTACTTGCTGTCCATTCTCGTAGTAATGTTCCTTGTTCGAATCCCAGCCGTTGTCAGGATGAGATGGAGCAGTCTCAACAGACGAGGTATTCAAAGCATCCGCATGTTCTTCAGCATGCGCGTAGGGTATGTAGAAGCATGCATTCAACACGAAAAAAGCAAGCGAACCGAAAAGAACGGATAGTGCGATCTTTTTCGCATAAACCCATTTATTCCTCGCTATGGAATTCATCGAAAAATATTTTCTATCCATATCAATCTCGATTCAGGCGATTTTCTTTTTTATACTGCTTATTAAATCAGCAATATTCTGAATGCCATAAGCTGCTACTGGGAACAACAATAAGAAGAAAGGTAGCGTGTAGATACTTTTTGCTTCCCAGAAAAGATAGCAGAGGAATCCGCCAATGAAAGAGGCGCACAGCAGAACTCTCGTAAAGACTTGAGATGAATCAGCGCCAAGAGACCGTTCCTTCATTAAGGAATGCACGAGACCGATTACCCCAATAATTGCCAGAAAATAGACAACAGTCTGAGCAACATTTTCAAATCGAAGCAGTACATCCGCGCCTTTCCCCAGCAAAAGGAATGAGCCTAATCCTGAGAAATGGTTCGCGGATTCACCTAACTCTGAATACAACGACGTCATAAAAGAGGGCTCCGCCCACTCTGACGCAAGTTTATTGGTAAAAAAATTTAACCCATCACTAGGATTGCCCGCAAAAAACGCCAGACGATTCCGAACAAAATCATTGGATATCTGAGATTGCAGGGCATAATCGTTCCCCGTACGTTCAAAAGCGTCTATAGCAAATCGGCTCCACCATCCAGCAGGCATATTATCCGGTTGTCCCAAGCCAATAGCAATCCAAGAAGACATCGGCATCCCTTTACCGAACTTCTGCCCGGTCCAAGTCTGAACCACATATACGGGAAGTTTTGAAACAAAGAACGCAGCCACTGCGGAAAGAAAAGAAACCACCAACTGCCAAACACGACGGTTATGCCAAACTGCAAAGATGACTGCCACAAGGGCCGCAAGCACAAGAATCTGGTACGTCGATTTGAAAACAATTCCAATTCCGCAAATGAGGAATCCGCCAACAATTGCAAGGCTGCTAGCCCAAACTTTCTGCAGCCGGAAGCCTTCTGCAATCATCCAAGTGCCGCATACCGTGAAGAAGAAGCCAACCGCATTAGGATAGACGAACGTAGCGAACATCAGCAAAGGGACACTAGTCGTGACTATGACGGTGAAGGCCCCATGTCCTTTCTCATTCAAACCGATCAAACTGCCGAATCGCCATAGCACTGCCACCAAAGCAGTAACCGCCACAGCACTCACGATTTGAAAAGCAAGAATGCTATCCAATCCAAAAACCGCAAAAACCAGAAGGTACCACAACATTGGGCCGCTTTGGAATGGATAGTAGGAGAAATAGGTATATGCGCTCGGAATACCTCGCGCGCCGCATTCTAGACGGATGCTGCCCTTCGGACAAAAATCCGCACCGAACTGGTTAATGTTACCATTAAGCAGAATATCGGCTGCGTCCATCAAGCTCCGTGAATCCGGGTATGTGTAAGTCACCAGATTCAATGACATCAACCAAATGATCTGCATTGCAGCCACATATATCAAAAGAATGGCAAGAACCCATTGCTGCGGGAGCTTCGAAAAGCCAATCGCAAGCAAGATCATCATGCCAAGCAGTATGATTGTTCCCAATCCGAACGCAACCGATGGCATCCCAAAATGGTAATCAACTTGCTCAGTAATACTGCCAAGCTGCGGACTGTTTCTCTTAAAAGTGACGGTGAAAAAGACTGACAGCATAAGCAGTATCGTCACAATGGCGATTTGCATTCCCAAAGCGACTGTGACCAGCCATCTCGGAAGCACTTGCTTAATGAACGGCTGTTTTTGAGCTACAGCACTTTTATTCACTTGGTTCTAATCCCATCTTCTTCAGAAAGAAATTCCTATCGCTCAGATCGTCGTTTCAATGATATAGCGCGGTCGAGCTTTGACCTCCATGTAGATTTTCGCGATATATTCGCCTGTAATTCCAAGAGCTAGCAGAATAAAACCACCCAAAATCCACAAAGAGAACATAATGGAGCCCCAGCCGGCAACCGCATGCCCAGAGAAAACAGAAACAAGGGTATAAATCAACATGATGATTCCGATAAACACAGAGAACAGCCCGATGCCGGTAATCATGCTCAAAGGCTTTGTCGAAAATGATGTCACGCCCTCTACAGCGAAAGAAACCATTTTCTTCAAAGGATATTTCGATTCCCCAGCAACTCGAGTTCCGCGCTTGTAATACACCTTCGCCGTTTTAAAACCAAGTGAAGGAACCAATCCTCGAAGGAACAGATTGGACTCCTTATATTGAGATAAAGCCGTCAATGCAGTACGACTCATCAAACGATAATCAGCATGATCCGGCACGGTTTCCGTACCAAGCCACTTCATCAAAGAGTAGAAGGCATGGGCCGTTCCGCGCTTGAATGCAGTATCAGTATCGCGATTATCACGCACACCGTATACGATTTCAGCTCCCTGACGATATTCCTGAACCATGCCATCAACAGCATTGGGATCGTCTTGCAAATCAGCATCCATGGAAACAACAGCGTCGACATTCATGCTCAATGCCTGCATTAAGCCAGCAAAAAGAGCATTCTGATGACCTCTATTGTGAGCCAGCTTCACGCCACGAAATAAGGAGGGATCCTTCTCATGCAGCGATGCAATCACATCCCAAGTCTTGTCGCGGGACCCATCATCGACAAAAATAACGAAGCTATCTCGCGCAACAGCCTGCGAATCCTCAAGCTGAATCATCTTTTTCTTCAAAACGTCCGCAGTTACGTGCAATGCGGCTTCTTCGTTAAAACAAGGAATCACAAAAGCCAGTGTCGGTTCACGTCTCATCTGAACTCCACGCCCGTTCGCTTCCATATCATGAGTCATGTCTAACAGTGTATGTCATGCTATCAACGCAATAGTCAAACGCTGTCCGCAACTTCGTCATGCACCTTCAAATGTTTCCTTGTACATCGGCACCACCACGCCTCTAGCCACACGCCAAAAACATCAACTCCTCTTGTAAATGAACGACTTGTAAAACAAACTTTTTTGTCATAGCAACAGCTATAATTATCCCCCGAATAATGAGGGGGAAAGGGAAATAATGCTTCAACGGAGAAAAATTCTAATCAGTTTTCTAGCCATTACAGTACTGCAGGGAATTACCTACCCGGCAATCGCGCTGGGCAGCGAATCCAACGCAATGCAAGTATCTTCCAATAGTCAAACTGCCGAACCGAATCAGAATTCAAATAGTATCCAAGGAGGTGATTCCAATACAATCACTTCAGACGCTGATGATGCCTCGCAATTTTCTGATTCGGCATCCGAATCAACACAACCGAACAGTGTAATTCACTCCAGCCGACAGAACAGGAATGACGACAGACCCGATTCTTCCGAACCGGACAAGAATAACGACAGCACCAGTCCTAACGAACCAACTAAACCAGACAAACCTGAAAACGGTTGGGATTAGAATAAAGAGCACTACTACGAAAACGGCACTATGGCCGTCAGCAAGGACGTATTCATTTCAAGTTCTCCCAACAACCGCAAAGACGGCATCTGGGTTCGTTTTGACGAAAACGGTAATTTAGTCAAAGGAGAAGATCACCGCAATGGCGGCTGGTACTACTTTGACGAAGAGACAGGTGCCATGGCCAAGGGAGTTAAACACATATCCTCCAACAATGGTAAATGGGTGTACTACGACGTGGTCACCGGCAAAATGGCGCACGGCGAAGCCCATCTCAACTACGACAAAGAACATACTGGCTGGTATTATTTCGACCAAAACACTGGCAAAATGGCGCATGATTTCGTCTACCTTCGCCAACATGACAAATGGGTATACTACGACAAAATAACAGGCAAGATGCAGTACGGCGAGCACTACATTAATGATGGGTGGTACTACATGAAACCTGTCACAGGAGCCTTGGCCAAGGGCAGAACATGGCTGGACGCCGGTAAGAAATGGGTATATTACGACAAAACCAGTAGTCGCATGATTCATGGTGGAGCCATTCTTGACGGGCATCATTATTTCTTCGATCCCCACACAGGAGCCCAATACAACAAACAACAAATCATCGATAGACTGACTTCTCAAGCACGCGCGCTCTTAAATCAGCATCCTGATTGTCCAGGTGTGCTCGCTGCAAATGGAGGACTCATTTGCCCATTCGGACCATGTATGGCTTTTGTCTGGTACATATTCCATTCTGCCGGTTTAGACATTTTCCTCTGCGACGGAGCTAAAACCGGCTGGCCACACCATAACTACGATTGGTACAGATCCCGTAGGCGTGTCAGTCATACACCACATGTTGGAGATATCGCTTTCTGGAAGTTCGGAGATGCTTGGGCTCATGACTATGACGCCAGCCATGCAGGTGTCGTAGTCGAAGTGAATGGAAGAAATGTAATAATTATCGACGCAGCTTATGGAGATATTGGCATTCGTTCGGCTTACAACGGAGCAAACTATGCTCACCCATATTACGACGAGTAACCATTTAAACCTGTATAGAAACAGTTTATAAGGAGTCCATATGAAATACGGTGTCCGCGCATGTACATTAGCAATGTTGGTCATATTGCAAGCCTGTTCTTTAACAGCATGTTCTGGACAGAATAACAATGTTGCGCAGACACCATTTCCCCAAAAGTCCCCTGCATCATCTATTTCTAACGATTTTTCCAAAGTCATTCCTGACAAAAAATTCGCTGCATGCTTAGTCTCCGTACTCAACGCATCCAATAAGGGTTTCCCCTCAGTAAAAGCCTCTAAAATTAAGAACCTGTCGTTTACTGAATACACAACCAAATATCAAAATTGCAGTACGAATAATCTGCAAAAAATCACTTCAGTCGAAGGACTGCAGCATTTTACCGGATTGATCTCACTGGATTTGAGCGAGTTCAAATCTCTAAAAGAACTACCACAGATTGAATCCATGACCTCTCTAACCCAAATTAATTTGCAAGGCACTAAGATTTCCGATATTTCAGCTCTAGCGCATCTCAGTACCTTGCAGAATATCGCGCTTTCCGATAAATCATGCAATTTGACGCCGCTTTCCAGACTATCTCCTATTACGATTAGCGCGCAATGTCCCACCGTAGATTTGTCCCCTCTTGATGGCAAGAAAATCCAAATTTACGTTTCCGAATCAATCAGTGAATCCAAAGCACGAAAATCAGCCATGACAGGCAACACCGTCGCCATTATGAAAGCGGCTGGAAAATTCACCATTTTCCAGCCGAATCAATCAGGTAACATAACCGAATCTGAAATGTAAGTCACGAATCAACCTCGGCCTGTGACGTTATCGAAATAATGCCATGCTTGCCATTGTGGAACCCACGTGTTTCCGTGAGCCATAGCTCCCGTAACTGGATCGAAGTAGTACCATGAACCATTCTGTTTCTGCAAACCTTTTACCATTTTGCCGGTTTTTCGATCATAGCGGACCCATTTACCGCCATTCGAACGTATAAAAACATCGCCTACGCGTCTAGCGCCAGTAACTGCGTCAAACATGTACCATCCAGCGCGCTCATCATCATAGCCAAGATAAACTTCGCCATAAATCATCTTGCCAGTAGTCTCATCGTAATAGACATATTTGTCCTCATCGGACAAATATGTCATTCCTTTACTCATCGCACCGGTCGTAAAATCAAAATTGTACCAAGCTCCATACCTGAAATCCTCACCTTTAACCATCCGGCCGTTCGAATCATAGCGAACCCACTTACCGCCATTCGAACGCAAATACACATCTTTGTTCTGAGCCATAACGCCATTTGCATCTATCCAATACCAAGCATCTGTCGATGGGTCATATATCTCTTTTCCTTGAGCATATGAGCCATCCTTCTCCTGCCAATACTGGCGACCGTCCTTGTACACCCATTTTCCCGATGCGACGTTGGTCGCTTTATTACCAAAAGCATTCATGTCCACGGAACCACTGATACCGTTGATACGGCCGGAACTGGTGTATTGCCAGCCGCGGTCGTTGGTGCCAAAGGCGTTGTATCCCATTTGAGCACCATACTGGGCCACCCAACGGGTCTTTGCGTAGATGTTCGAATTGTTCAACGGGCCTTGCAGGTAGCTCGTATACGAATACACACCGAGATTCTTGTATCCGGCGGACTGCAGTGCGCCATACCAGGCGTCGGCCATACCGCTATAAACATTCGGATTGGTCGGCGGGGTATGACCAGCCCACGTCCACTTTTCAAGGTCGTAATACACAGGGTATTTCAGATCGTTCGGGCTCACGCCCATCTGGCGGAGTTTGGCAGCCACATCATTGCCTTCCGCACGTGCGCAGTTCGCATCGTATGCATACGAATACCAGTAGATGCCAAAAGGAATACCAAGACGTTTGCATTCGTTGATGTTACGTTGCGCTTTGGTATCGGCGTCATTGCCCCAGCCATAGCCCAAACGAATGATTGCGCCTTCCACGCCGTCGGCTTTCGCCTTGGCCCAATCGACGTCACCCTGCCATGAGGAAACATCAATCACGCCCTTGGCCTGCTGGGCGAACAGGTTGTTCCTATAATCGAAAAACGCCTTTGTTCCGTTGTAGGTTCCCCAGTGTGCTCCGTATTCGTTGCTCTCGAATTTAGTGAGCCGGACAGTCGAGCCACCCTTCAAGGACGACTGCTCCGCAGACTGTTTCACAGGTTGTTCCACAGCATCTTTCACATCCGAGGCACTCACCGGAATGAATGATTCGCCATCCGTTTTGGCCAGTGGATCAGGTTGCTGCGATTGCGTGCCGACCAGCTGAGCGTCCGTCACGGTTTCGCCGGTCTCAATGTTCTGTACATCACCTTCCGACGTAACCGCAAGGTTCTCCGAAACCACAGTGGAATCGTCCGAAATGTTTTCGCTTACCGTTTCCGGCAGCGTCGCGTTCGGATTGTCCGGCATGCTGTTTGACGAATTCTGCACATCATCCACAGTTGCGGCAAAAGAACTTGGCGTATCCTCAATCGCAATATCCTGCATGGCGTAAGCCGGCACCACGGCAACGGAAACCGTCATTGCAGCCACGGAAGCGGTGGTCGCAATCTTCATCAAGCTTTTCGGCGATATCATCGTCAGCCTCTCTCACAAAACGCATTTTCACTCGTTGACGCAATTGCACACGCAAAACTTAAGTGTATTCTGAGATGTCCCCACTTAAAATAAAGCAGCTGGATTCCGGACCAAACTTCACATTTACCGAATATGCCACAACATGAAGTGCTGGCATTCGGAAGTGGAACGGGTAACATACCTTATGTATTGTCATTTGGGAACAGAGGACCTTGTCGGACCACCTCCAATAGACAACATCAGAACGGTATCGCGGACTCCTGGAGGAAAGCATGGCACGGCACGAAAGGCAGCCAAATAAAGCTGACGGTCAAACAAATAGCGTCCGCAAGCCCCGAACGTTCAGCAGTACCGCGACCGTCGGGACCAGCAAATCCAACAATTCCGTCAATGCCACCAATCGTGACGAAAAGCTTAGAACAAAAGCACCGGGGACTTCCTACCGAACGGCTCCCGAAGATCCATTCCAAATCGCCATATCGCAAGGCGTGCAAGATGGCGACACTTGGGTGCATAACCATGTCAAGAACTTGATTCGCCGTTCCATCATCGTAGCCGTTATCGTCGTTGCGGTATGCATTGTGGTCTTCGGCGTCATGGGCGTGAGAACATCGCAGAAAATGCGCGAACTGAATGCCATTAACGACTGCAGAGACGCGGTTGCCGCCATGAACGCTTCATATTCCAAGGATTTCCAGCTCAAGGGAAAGATTGTCGACGCATTTTCCAGCATGGATTCCTCATATGATCTGGAAAAGCTCAGCACCTTGTATCAGGAAGAAGTCAAATCGCCGAAGGCGCTTGACTGCAAAGCCGACCCGTCCGGGACCACCAGCAAAGCCAACACCGAACGAGCCGCATATGACAAACAGGCCAGAACCTTCGAGCGGGCGTTGACAAAGAACGAGGCAAATCAGAATTGAATACGAAACGATTGGCAAGAACGGCACTTGCCGTTATCGTAACCGTAGGAATAGTCGTTGCCATCATCGTCGGGTGCGGCCCCAAATGGGGCAACGGTTCAGCATTGCACCAAAACGAAGAAACCGCGCAGTCCTCAAATTCGCAGGTTTCCGTGACTTTGCCTTCCTACTACATGGAAAATATGGTCTTCCAGCGCAATCAGCCGTTAGTGGTCAAAGGAACCGTCAAATTCGCGCATGCCAGCAAACAGATTGACGCATCGAAACTATCCGCAACACTTGCCCAAGGCAAGATGACTGCGAGCGCCACTGCGAAAATCGCAAAAAATGGTTCGTTTACTTGCACGCTGAACGCACAGAAAGCAAGCCTCGAGTCGTATTCGTTACAGGTGAAGTACGACGGCAAAGTCGTAACGGAACTGGCGAAAGTGTATGTGGGCGACGTGTTCGTGGCGGCCGGCCAATCGAACATGGAACTCAACTATACGCAGTATTACCCGGAGAACAGCGCCAATTTTGGCAACGGAATCATCAAAGAGACCGATCTTCCAAAACCACTCGTCGACAAGAACGTGAAATTCGTTATCGCAGATCATGATGTGAAGAACACGGATTTTCCGCTGGCCAACGTCAACCTGAACGCTGGCGCGTGGCTGAATGCGGATTCCACGAACTCACTGCATTTGAGCTACTTGACACAGCAGTTCGCACTTCAGCTGCGCGCGAAGCATCCTAACGTGCCGGTCGGCATCATCCAGACCGCGTGGGGCGGCACGCCTATACGCAGACATGTGCGCGGCGGAGATATCTACGCGAACCATATTGCACCGTTGAAAGATTTTCATGTGGCAGGTGTGCTCTGGTACCAAGGATGCGACGATGCGATGAATTTTGCGACCGCCACGGAGTATGAGTCGCAGATGACCGCGCTGATCAACCAGTACCGTACCGTATTCGGACGCAAGAATCTGCCGTTCCTATACGTGCAACTCGCGCGATGGACGAACTATCAGTACACACAGAACGTACGTGAAGCGCAGCGGACCACGCTTGACAACGCGAATCTGCAAGACCGTTCCAATGTGGCGATGACGGTTTCCCTTGACACCGATAAAGGCACATCCGCGCTGATCCATCCGCTCGGCAAAGATATTCTCGGGGCGCGCATGGCCGCGCAATATCTCGCCATGGAAGACGGCACCACCGTACCCAACGGACCGCTTATCGAACATGCCCGGCACACTGCGAACGGCGCAATCGCCTTGTCTTTCCGGAACGGCACCGCAAGCAGGCTGAAAGCCATGCAACCTAACTATTCGAAAACCGCGAGCGCAATCGCACCAAACTATAAGAGCGCTCCGAAAGCGACCCCGTTAAGCGGTATCAGCAATATCGCCGCTCCCACCACTACGGCATTGCAGGGGTTTGAGGTCGCCAATTATTCCGGTCAATGGCAGGCGGCCAATGCCACTATCAGGGGCAATCAGGTGTTGCTCACCGCAGCCGATGGTTCAATACTGAACGATCTCAACGCCATGAGCCAGGTACGTTACCTGTTCAGTGGCAATCCGAAGTGCGCGAGCATGCTGTACAACGACTTTAATCTGCCGGCTAGCCCATTCATCACTATTGTTGAGTGATCTTTGTTGGGGGCCGCCGCTAGATAAACCAATACGGGCGGGATAAGTACGGGCGGTCTGAGCCGTTGCTTGGCCTGCTTGGTCATGTTTTGAGCAGGCTGTTCCGGCTTCTGGTTTGGATTCTGGTTTCCCGCTTAAACTATGAAGACTGCTGCAGCATCGCAGAAACTAGACAAATGTCATTTTTCCACCGGTTTATTTAGGCACATTCCCCTCCTACTATGGCATACGGAACGAACGCGAGCGCACAATCACAGATCGAATGCAAACGTGCGCAGGAGAGGAACCACCATGAGGAATCGTATTGCAGCAGCTGCAGCGGCGGGAATATTAACCATCGGCATGGCCGCCTTGCCTTCCGCAGCTTCGGCCAGTGAAATCGCGCCGAACGCGGACGGACTGGCCGGCAGCACCACCATCAGCGGGCAGATCGACCAGGATATGGCCGTGTGCACCGACAAAACGTGCGATGCCGTACAGCATGTGCGCAAAACCAACCAGCAGATCAAGTCGGACATCGATACCGCCAAGCAGCACGCCGAGCAGCTGCATCAGAACGCGCACGAGGACGCCGACGCGCTTCGCCAGTACGGCGAGCAGGCCTGGAAGAACTACCAGGAGGACCGCGAGGATATAAAGAATGCGATCGATGGCGCGGTCAAGCGCGGTCAGGAGCGTCACGACGCTCTGCATCAGGATATGCAGGACACGCAGGCCCACCTCAACCAGATGCATGCCGATATGAAAGAGACTCACGACGAGCTTAAAACCAAGCATGATGCGTTCGCGGCAAGCAGCCACCAGTGGCATCAGTCGTTCATCGCGGCGTTGAAGGACGCGAACTCCAAGACGGGTCAGCAGGGCGGCTCATCCGTTGCTACCGGCACGCATGGCACCACGGCTGGAACGAATGCCGGTACGACCGTTACTGGAGCCAACGGCACCACTGGCACTGTGCGCACGGCTGCCGACACTGGCACGAATGGTGCCGCAACTGGATCCGTCGCAGCGTCCGGCGATCAAACCGCCGCATCCACCGGCGCGCTGACCAAGTCGGAATATGGGCAGCTTGCGCAAACCGGCATCGGCATTTCCCTTGCCTGCGCAGCCATTCTGCTGCTTGCCGGCCTTGCCTACGCCATGAAGACGTTCGTGCAGTATAAGCGCGAAACCAGCGAAGACTGAGCCGGTTCGCTGCCGGACAGCGTTTGCTTCATCGACTCATGAAAAACGGTCTCGAATATATCGGGACCGTTTTTTCATGCGCGTTTCTCGTATGTACTTTTCATCTGTTATACGTTATTGCGATTCAATTGGAATGACGTAGTACAGCGACGTACGATGCAGCGCGGAGCGAGCGTACCGTGCATGAACCGCGTGTATGTCCAGTATTCCCACTGATTTGTTACGTTGGCCGTTCTGATCAGTCCACTGGTCAATTCGCATAATGGGGAGCACTGCTGGCGATTCGCGGCGACGGCGTATCGCCATTCCCCGCCGTCCGTCCGGTACTACCCGCGCTCCCCACATCGCCGGCCTTTTCAGCATTGCCGATGTTGGTTCTACGCAACGACCCCGCGGCCAACGAGCGGATGGATCGCCTGCGCTGCGCCTGTTCCGTCTGCGAAGCGGACTGAATTGCGGGAAAAGCGCCCGTTACGGGACGAATACGACCGGTTGCGGTCGGAATAAAGCTTGGTGGCAAAACCTGCGTTGTGATGGCGCTTATGGATGCCATCTGCGGCTGCTGCGTATTATCAGGACCATCCGCAGCGTCTTTTTCTTTCACGGTTTGCGATTCTTCCGCACGATTCGCGTCATCATTCGCATCCTCGCCCGTTTGCAAGGCAGACCCAGCTTCGCTCTGCTTTTCTTGTTTTTCCTGCTTTTCCTGCGGAGCGGCCTGCACATCACTCTGCAATACAATTGGCGATGAATTCGAACGGCGTCGGGCAAGCGCCGCCAGAGAGTCACGAGTATCAGCATCGCGTTGGTCAGTCTGCTGGCTGCCGGCAGCCGTCTTGTCAACCATCGTCGTGCTTCTTTCTCTCAACGTCACGATTTCGAGCGTAACGTAGCGCAGCGCAAAAGTGCGCGTAAAACGACGATGTACGCAACTCCCCCACCGAATCGCAATCAAATATCGACATATGAGGGCAAACAATCCCATTATTGAGACCACAGACTGGCACCAATAAGCCGCAGCATGGCAATCAGAGACTTTCCTGGATGCCGGCCCGTACACGCGAGACTTGCGATACGGGACGATTCAAAAAACCGAGGCCAATGAAAGAAGCATTCGGAGGGAATCTGGAAGGAACCGGAAAACGGAGTGGAAAAGAAGGAACCCCAGAAACCGAATGATTCCAACGGTTTCCAGGGTTCCAATCCGGGCGGAGAATACGAGATTCGAACTCGTGAGGCTGTTACACCAACACGCTTTCCAAGCGTGCGCCATAGACCACTAGGCGAATTCTCCAATTATGCAACGCTTTCCGGTGTCTATCCGTTAAGCGCAACTTGACTAGAATACAACAGGAGCAGCAAAAAGCCAAATCGGCGTGTCGCACTGCTGGTTTGCAGAGTTGGGCATACGTGTCAAGGTTGTGCAACAGGTATGAGCGATCGGCTGCCTTTACTACGGATACTTCTTATTTCGCACACTGTAGATGCTATATTGCCGCCGATGGAATCCAATAGGCAACGGGATTCGGTAAGCATGGGAAAAGATACGAAAAAAGGGTTCCCGGAGCGTAAGCTCGACGGGAACCCCATCACAAGTGGAAGCGGCGGCGTGCTACTCTCCCACACCCTCTCGAGTGCAGTACCATCGCCGCG
>ERZ810302.117-NODE-117-length-20026-cov-6.39172_pt1 | contig 20026 bp, 14 predicted proteins | sample MGYA00520484_ERZ810302 | MGnify/ENA primary metagenome ERZ810302 (study PRJEB31588, sample SAMN03401223) | human gut metagenome | study: EMG produced TPA metagenomics assembly of the PRJNA231909 data set (A prospective, longitudinal analysis of the... | reverse complement strand
ACCCGGATGACTACGGCTACATCGACGGCACCCTGGGCGAGGACGGCGATCCGCTCGATGCCCTGGTCATGATTCCGAACTCCGTGTTCCCGGGCTGCGTGGTTGAGTGCCGCGCCGTCGGCCTGTACCACATGGTCGACGAGGCCGGTGGAGACGACAAGGTGCTGTGCGTGCCGGCCGACGTCCGCTTCGACGACATCAAGGACGTCGACGACGTGTCCGAGTACCACAAGGCTGAAATCAAGCACTTCTTCGAGCAGTACAAGGCTCTGGAGCCGGGCAAGGAAGTCAAGCCGGGCGACTACTGGACCGGTGCCGCCAAGGCCGAGGAGGAAATCGTCGCAGCCCGCAAGCGCCTCGCTGAGGCGTGAAGCTGACAGCGCGGTGCGCTGTCAGTAGCCGAAGTGAGCAGCTATGCGGCGAAGCCGCATGCGCAGCATGCGGAAGCGAGAAGTGAGTCGAAATAATTCCGACTCGACGATAGACGATAACAAGCCGCTCTTGTTTCAAGGGCGGCTTGTGCGTTATAGTGGTGGCTTGTAATTTACGGCATGCGAACAGTATTCGCTGAATTCAAAGCCCGCGGGACACCATCGATCCGCGTGCGGCAGTTCTGTGTCGGTACTCCTAGGCGTAGGCGGAACGCAATCCGTCGAGGCCCATCCCGTGGGGAGACCGGCGGGATGAACCTTTTCACCAGCTATGCTCATTCAGATTCTGCTTATTGGCGTGTCCGTGTCCATGGACACGTTCGCCGTCTCCATCGGCAAAGGCCTGACCGTCAAGAAGCTGCGCGGTCTGGACGCGCTCAAAACCGCCCTGTGGTTCGGCGGATTCCAGGCGCTGTTCCCGCTGCTGGGCTATTTCGCGGCCAGCACGTTCAGCAAATACGTGACCGCCGTGGACCATTGGATCATTTTCGGCCTGCTCGCCCTAATCGGCGGCAATATGGTACGCGAGGCGTTCGAAGAGGACGAGGAGAACGCCAAGGAAACCCCTGAATTCGATTGGAAGCACATGCTGCCGCTCGCCGTGGCCTGCAGCATCGACGCAGTCGCGGTCGGCGTGAGCTTCGCTTTCATGACGCTCAACATCTGGCTGTCGGTGGTCATCATCGGCATCACCACCGGCCTGTTCTCCGCCGCCGGCCTGTATATCGGCCGCGTGTTCGGCTCGCGTTGGCAGAAGCCCGCGCAGATCGCAGGCGGCGTCGTGCTGATCCTCATCGGCCTGAAAGTGCTGTTCGAACATCTCGGCTTCCTCGGCTGACGCTACAGCCCACAGCAGCGCACGCAGCGCAACGGAAAAGCCCGCAATCGCAATGATTACGGGCTTTTTAAATACGTGAATTATGGCGATTACGCAACCGCCAAATCGTCAGAACGTCACGACGGCGAGCGCGGCGATGCCTACCACGGCACCGGCGATCATGACCGGCAGCATCGCGATGCCGATCCACGGATCGCGCGCGGTCGGTTCGGGGTCGGCGTCGCGATGCCAGAAGTACGAGCAGACGGCGAGCGCCACGATCACCAGCAGCACCACGACGAACGCGACCGTGCCGATCGCCTTCAGTACCGTCGGCAGGAAGCACCAGCCTGCGCTGGCGATCATCGCAACGCCTTCGACCACGCTGTGCGACAGCGAGCGGATGAGGTGCGTGCGGTTTTCGCGGGCCATCTGGCGTCCGAAGGAGATCACGATCAGCAGGATCAGCAGGCCGCCGACGCCGGCGATCCAGCCGTCCTCCATGGAGAAGTCCTTGCCGCCGGTCGCGTCGGCGGCGAAAATCGCCCGTCCGAGCGTCATCGTCGTGGCGCACACCACCGACAGCAGGCCGGCGATGACGGCGATCACGTGTCCGGCGGTGCCGTCGCGGAACGGGCTGAACACTACCAGCAGCGCGATCATCGCCAGCGATCCGATGATGGTGAACGGCACCACGGCGGGATTGGCGGAATCGCCGTATGCGATGCCGGGAACGAGCGCGAGCGCCACCAATACCACGTACGCGACGATCTGGATCGCCAATACTTTGCCGAAAGCGACCTTCGACGGGTTTTGCTGGGAAACGGCCTGCGGAGCGGTCATCTCGGACCCCCTTTTCATATTGTGGTCAATACGTATGCAATATGAATAAATGTAGCCGTATGTGTCCACATACTTCAGTTACAATCGATGAAACGCCGATAATACATTTTGCGTGTACAATCGCGGCATCAGTTTAGAACAAAAGGGAGCTGACGTGACGGATCTTACGCTTATGACGTTCGCTAGCGATCCAGCTACCGTTCTCCCCTCGTTGGCGCTGCTTTCCCACCGCGTGCGCGTGTTGCCGATGGATGCGGCCAGCCTAGTGAAAATGCCGGAGAACACCATTCTGTTTCTTGATGCGCGTGACGACCTGGCCACCGCCAAAACGCTGTGCCGTCTGATTCACGCGTCGGGACTGTCCACGCCGATCGTGCTCATTCTCACCGAGGGCGGCTTCACCGTGGTCAATTCGCAGTGGGGCATTGCCGATGTGGTGGTGGCTACGGCGTCCCCCGCCGAGGTGGAGGGGCGTTTGCGCCTGGTTTCCGAACGTGGCAACGCGCCGGTCAACGCGGCGTCCGGTTCGGGCGAGCAGGGCGTGCAGAACGAGGATGGTCTGATCCGTTCCGGCGATTTGGTGGTGGATACGAATGGCTATACGGCCAGTCTGCACGGCCATCCGATCGACTTGGCGTACAAGGAGTTCGAGCTGCTCAAGTATCTGGTGCAGCATCCGGGCCGCGTGTTCACGCGCGCGCAGCTGCTGCAGGAGGTGTGGGGCTACGACTATTACGGCGGCACCCGCACTGTGGACGTGCATATCCGTCGTCTGCGCGCCAAGCTGGGCGGCGAGTACGAGCATCTCATCGGCACCGTGCGCAACGTCGGCTATCGTTTCGATCCGCCGGAAGAGGATGAGCATGAGGCCGCGGCCAAGGATGCGGCTCACGGCGAGTCCGGCGAAAGCTGACTTTTTCTTGCGATCATTCCGTTGATGTTCGACGGGTTTCGTTTGTTTTCGTTGGCCTTTCGCTGATTTCCTGTTGTTTTTTGCTGATTTTCTGTCGTTTTTTTCGATGGATTTTCGCTGTTTTTGCCGATTGCGACGTTTCCGCAGGTTTCCCGCGTTCGTCCGCATGCGAGGGGTAGGCTGGGAGGCATGCCTCGGGAATCGAAGAAGGCGCGGATCGCGCGCATGCATCAGGAATACGAGCAGTTGTGCGTGGAGATTCCCGATCCGAAATGCGCGTTGAACTTCAATTCTCCTTTCGAACTGCTGGTGGCTACGGTGTTGAGCGCGCAGACCACCGACAAGCGCGTGAACATGGTCACGCCGGAACTGTTCGGCGAATATCCCGGTCCGGCGGAGCTTGCCGCCGCGAATCCCGAGCACGTCGAGGACATCATCCGCACCATCGGCTTCTTCCGTACGAAAGCGCGCAATATCATCGGGCTGTCGCATGAGTTGTGCGTGCGATTCGGGGGCGAGGTGCCGGCCGATATGGCTTCGCTGGTCAGCCTGCCGGGCGTGGGCCGCAAAACCGCGAACGTGGTGTTGGGCAACGCGTTCGGCGTGCCCGGTTTTCCTGTGGACACGCATGTGATTCGTGTGACTGGGCGATTGCGGTGGCGGTCCGACTGGGCGAGCCCCTCCCCTGACCCGGTGGCCATCGAACGTGAGGTCACCGCCTGCTTCCCTCCCGAAGAATGGACCGATCTGTCTCACCGTTTGATATTGCATGGCCGCGCCATCTGCCATGCGCGAAAACCGGATTGCGCCGACTGCCCCCTCAACGACACGTGTCCGAGCGCGTTCGCCGCGTGATTCCGACGCATGCCAGCCGCCGCGCCGGCACTCCGTCGAATCGCACCCGGCCATCGGGCGTGTAGCACGCGTCAACTAGACTCGGGTGCATGGATGAAAACGGGCGGAAACGTAATCTGAAAGCCGAGGCGACGCGCTGGCTGATCTTCTTCGGCGTCGCGATCGTGCTCAGTGTGCTGCTGTGGCTGGGACTGTCGCTGACAGGCCGCAAGAATCCCATCACATCCTTCGGCACGCTCGTCTCCGACTCGTCGGTGACCGTCGGCATCGAAGGCGACGCGCCGAAATCGCTTGACATCCGCACCGAACAAGGCACCGCCGTGGAGCAAGCGCTGCTCGGCAACGTATACGAAACGCTGGTGTCACGTAGCGAAACCAACAAGCTGCAGCCGGGAATCGCCAGCTCCTGGCAGGCTTCCGACGACGGTCTCACGTACACGTTCACGTTGAACGGCGGCATGACGTTCGCCAATGGGCACAAACTCGACTCGTCCGACGTGGTCTGGTCGCTGCAGAACGCCGTCAACAACCATTACGTGGGAGCCGACCAGCTTGGTGATCTGAAGGAAATCACCAATCCCAATGCGAATACGGTGGTCATCACGCTCGCCAAGCCGAATCCGCGGCTGTTGCGCGCGCTGGCCGGCCGTGCAGGCGTCGTGTACGACGCGGAAAGCAAAACCAACTATGCGAAATCGGCGGTCGGATCGGGACCATTCACCGTGTCAACCGCGGACCAATCGCAAATCGTGCTGCAACGCAACGACTCGTATTGGGGCAAAAAAGCCGCATCATCGCAAGTGACGCTCTACTACTACGCCAACGAGGAATCCATGGCAGATGCCATGAAAACCGGCAAAATCAGCATGGCGCTGCCGCTGAGCGCTTCAACCGCCTCGGAACTGGGCAAAACCAACGGTATTACCGCGGACAGCGGCATCAGCTTCGACAAGGTGATGCTCGCGTTCAACAACGACAACAACAGCCCCTTCTCCGACGAGCAGATCCGCAAGATGACGCGATACGCCATCGATGCGAAGACCATCGCCAAGAACGCGCCCGACGCGTACGCGCCGCTGGGAGGGCCGATCAGCCCGCTGGAAGACGGGTATGAGGACCTGAGCGGACTGTACCCCTACAACCTTGAACAGGGGCAACGGATGCGCACGTATTTCGGAGTGAACTACATCGCGCCAATCGACATTCTGGTGCCGAAGGAATACGAAAGCATCGGCAACGACGTGAAAACCGCCATCGAAAACCTCAATATCAACACCAATCTGGAAGTGCTCGATTCCGCCGCGGACGTGACGGAACGCATGAACGCCGGCACCTATAACATCGCGCTGACCACCATGAGCGACGAAGGTGACGCAAGCGTCTTCGACAACGGCCAGTCCGTGTTCCATTTCGAGAACGGCGACGCGCAGCAGGCTTACGCCAATGCCATGGCCGCGACCAACGACAACGATTATCAGGCCCGCATGCGCGATTACGCGCGCGCCGTCAGCGAAAACGCGGCCAGCGACTGGCTGTACACGCGCAAGAACTTCCTTGCCGTTTCCGATGGGCTGCAGGGGTATCCGAAGAATCTGACCGATCGTCTGCTGCCGTTGAACAGATTGACGCTGCACTGATTTTTCCACGGTTTTTTATGTGGATTTTCCGCGATTTGCCTGCGATTCCGGCATTCGGTTCGATAGGCGCTGATACGACGGCAGTTGTCACATTCGCTTTCTAGACTAGCGACTATGACTGAAAGCCAAGATAACACCATCAACGCGAACCTCACGCCGCTGCCCGACAAGGTCGGCGTGGACGGTCTCGAAGACAAGTGGCGCGGAGTCTGGGACGAGAGCGGAGTCTACAAGTTCCAGGGCACCCGCGACCGTAAGGCCGTTTATTCCATCGATACCCCGCCGCCCACCGTTTCGGGCCACCTGCACGTCGGCCACGTGTTCTCCTACACGCACACCGATGTGATCGCACGTTTCAAGCGCATGAACGGCTACGACGTGTTCTACCCGATGGGCTGGGACGACAACGGCCTGCCGACCGAACGCCGTGTGCAGAACTATTACGGCGTGCGCGTGGATACGTCCCTGAAGTACGATCCGAATTTCGTGCCGCCGTTCGAGGGTACGGACGGCAAGAAGATCGACGCCAAGGACCAGGTGCCGATCTCCCGTAAGAACTTCATCGAGCTGTGCGAGAAGCTCACCGCCCAGGACGAGAAGCAGTTCGAGGCGCTGTGGCGCTCCCTCGGCCTGTCCATCGACTGGTCGCAGACCTACCACACCATCGGCGAGCATCCGCAGCGCGTGGCCCAGAAGGCGTTCCTGCGCAACCTGGCCCGTGGCGAAGCGTATCAGAAGGACGCTCCGGGTCTGTGGGACGTGACGTTCCAGACCGCAGTGGCCCAGGCCGAACTGGAATCGCGCGAATATCCGGGCTTCTACCACAAGGTGGCGTTCCGTTTCGAAGACGGCACCCCGATCTATATCGAGACCACCCGTCCGGAACTGCTGGCCGCCTGCGGCGCGCTGATCGCGCACCCGGACGACGAGCGTTACAAGCAGTATTTCGGCCAGTACGTCTACTCCCCGCTGTTCCACGTGAAGGTGCCGATTCTGGCGCATAAGGCGGCGGAAATGGACAAGGGCGCCGGCATCGCCATGTGCTGTACGTTCGGCGACGTCACCGACGTCGAATGGTGGCGCGATCTGAACCTGCCGCTGCGTTCCATCATCCAGCGCAACGGCCGCATCGTCATGGACACCCCGGATTGGATCGAATCCGAGGAAGGCAAGCGTATCTTCCAGGAGACCGCGGGCAAGACCACGTTCTCCGCACGTAAGGTCATCGTCGACGAGCTGCGCGCTGCCGGCGATCTGGACGGCGAGCCGACCCCGACCAAGCGTATGACGAACTTCTACGAGAAGGGCGACAAGCCGCTCGAAATCGTCACCTCCCGCCAGTGGTATCTGAAGAACGGCGGCACCGACGAGAAGCTGAACGCCGAGCTCATCGCACGCGGCAAGGAACTGAACTTCCACCCGGACTTCATGCGCGTGCGTTACGAGAATTGGGTGCACGGCCTCAACGGTGATTGGCTGATCTCCCGTCAGCGCTTCTTCGGCGTTCCGTTCCCGCTGTGGTACCCGGTGAAGGAGGATGGCACCGCCGATTACGACCATCCGATCACCCCGAGCGAGGACCGTCTGCCGATCGACCCGACCGACGATGTGCCGGAAGGCTACACCGAGGATCAGCGTGACGCGCCGGGTGGCTTCACCGCCGAGCCGGACATCATGGACACCTGGGCGACTTCGTCGCTCACCCCGCAGATCGTGACCCGTTGGGAGGAGCCGGGCGAAGAGAACCAGGCCATTTTCAACGCCACCTTCCCGATGGACCTGCGTCCGCAGGGTCAGGACATCATCCGTACCTGGCTGTTCTCCACCATGGACCGCGCGCACTTGGAGAACAAGTGCCTGCCGTGGTCCAACACCACGCTGTCGGGCTGGATCCTCGATCCGGACCACAAGAAGATGTCGAAGTCCAAGGGCAACGTGGTCGTGCCGGACAAGCCGATCAAGCAGTTCGGCGCCGACGCGGTGCGTTACTGGGCCGCGGCCGCACGTCTGGGCCTGGACGCCACGTACGACGAAGGCCAGATGAAGATCGGCCGTCGTCTTGCCATCAAGCTGCTCAACGCCACCAAGTTCGCGCTGGCCATCGGCCGTGAGGACGAGAACCATCACGTGGGCGCTCCGGCAGTCGCCGCATGGAACCCGGCCGACGTGACCGAGCCGATCGACCGTTCCGCGATGTCCAAGATGGCCGCCGTGGTCCGCGAAGCCACCGACGATCTCAACAACTACGAGCATTCCAAGGCTCTGGAAGTCATCGAGAACTACTTCTGGCAGTTCTGCGACGACTACATCGAGCTGGTCAAGAACCGCGCCTACGGCACCGCCGATTCCACCGGCAACGTGCCAAGCGAGGCCGCGGTGAAGTCCGCACGCACCACGCTGGGCCTGGGTCTTGATGCGTTCGCGCGCCTGCTGGCCCCGTACCTGCCGTATGCCACCGAAGAAGTGTGGAGCTGGATGCATGAGGGCGAAGGCTCCGTGCACCGCGCAGCATGGCCTGTGGCCGACGTGTACGCGGCCGCCGCCGGCGACGCATCCGCCGATCTGCTTGCTCATGCCGGTGAGGCTCTGGCCGCGCTGCGTGGCATCAAGTCGAAGGCCAAGGTTTCGATGAAGACCCCGATCTTGTCTGTGACGCTTGCCGTTGCCGACGATGTGCGCGGGTCCATCGAGGCCGCGCTGGGCGATATCGCCGAAGCTGGTCGCGTGACCGGACCGATCGCCTTCACCGCACCGGCTGCCGCCGAGGGTGAGGACGAGGCCGCCGATGTGACGGTCGCCGAAAGCGAGCTAGGCGAACCGCCGGCCAAGAAACCGAAGAAGTGAGTCTCTGAGGTGAGCCGCCAGCGGCTTTTGTAGCGCAGCCGCTCACTTCACCCACATACGAGGGGCCTTTCCTTTGCATGAAGGAGAGGCCCCTCGTATATCCCGTCACTGTCTGCAACTAACCGTGCCCCCTTTTGCTCATATTCAGTCAAAATCGCGGGAAAAATGCTTTCGTGAGCGAAAAGGGGTATAAATCGCAGGCAAAACGGTCGAAATCATATCCCCTTTTGCTCACGTCCGTGCAGAATCGCCCTAAATCGCAAGACGTGCGCGCATAGAACCGTCCTTATCCCGTTCTCGGCTGTTCTCAGCGTACATTCCTGCCCCTGCGCACAAACCCGTACGCGAAAAATGGTTTTTATGGGCGTAATCTCAACGAAGGCACAAGCGGAGGCGGAAATCGCAATCAAAAACCCCGAAACGTACCACGTAAGCGACGGAGCACTATCGGATTTAGCGCATCGCACAAACCGCGTGCTCTACAGCACCGGAACGGACAGGAGGTACTGCGGGCCAGCGGACGAATTTCCGGAACCGTTCCCACCCAATCCAGCCTGCAGCGCATCGTCGAAAACTTCCGCAGCGGCGGCCAATTCGACCGTCTCGTCAATCAAATCGCCATTATCCGGCGTGAAACCGGTTTTCGCCAAGCCATAGCCGGTAATTGGTAGCGAGCTGGCGGACGAATCCGCCGAACCGTCGGACGAATCGCCACCGCTGTTCTTCGAAGAGCCGTCCACTCCCCCGACTTTCGCCACATTCTTCGACGTGGTGTCCGCTGCGGCGCCGAACGACGGGCGTAGTCCGCCCGCGTAGCTCATCACATCATCCATGCTGATGGCGTTCTTGTCATCGACCAAGCTGGTCGAATCGGCGGTGTTGTTCTTCGCCTGCGCGCGTTCGGCCTTGCGTTGCGCACGGGACCGCCGTTTCTCGGCTTTCGCGCACAACGATTGGCTGGCGGAGGCGGAACGCAACGTGTCCAGCACAGAAGCGTCATCGGCAGCGCCCGATTCGGACGTGTCGTCATCCGAATCCAGCTGGTCGGCGAATCGCAGCACGATCTGGTGGAATGCACTGGCCTGTCCGGTGTGCTCGCTGGCGTCCGCCAACGCGGTCATCGCCGCGGACACCTTGTCGGACGCGGTTTTGAGCTTCTCATTGTCTTTGATGCCGACACGCACGTCGGCGATCGCCTGGGTTTCGTAGCTGCCAGCCGTGCCTGCGGTGGCGCCCAGTTCCTTAAGCCGAGCCGTGTATGCGTCGGTGAAATCCATCGAATACGGGATCATGGCCGCGGACAGCTGCGATTGGCCGGCACTGTAGTCTTTGGAGCCGCGCTGTTGTTCCTCGCCGGCGCGCTTGGTGAGCTCGTTCACCAAGCCGGATGTGCCACGCTGTTCGATGGTGCGAATCACCTCGTCGACGGCGTCGGCCGCGCCGATATGCCGGTATGCGGCGCTCACGTCGTTGACGGCGTTGGCCAGGTCTGCCACGGATTTAGCTACGGAGGTATCGCCGTTCAGTTCGGACGCGGTGCCGAGAATGGCGGGAAGCTGTGTGGCGTTGCCGATCGAACCGGACAGATGCGTGGTGTATGAGCCCACGTACGCGTCGATGTAGCCGTCGAACGCCTGATCGTGCGCTTTGGAACGTACGGCGATGGTCTGTTTGGCAAGCGCTTTCTCGTTGTCTCTGAGCTGTTCCAGTTGGGCGATGAGCTTGCGGTTGCGTTGCGAGCCGACGTTGGTCAGACCGTCCACCAAGGTGGTTGCGCGCTTGGTCAGGTCAGGCAGTGATTGCTGAACGTTGCCTTCCACCGCGGCGATGGACAGTGAGCTCATGGTGAAGTGCTTCGCCGTCACGTAGGCGTTGAAGGTCAGGTCCTCGCCCGGTTTGCCGACCGCAGCCACCAGGGTCGAGGTGTTGTCGGATGAGACGAGCACGCCGTCATCGGCGGTCACGTCACTGCCGACGCGTCCGGGAATGGTGAAGGCGACGATTGGCGTCAGATTGGCGGTCACGTCGGGTTTCGTGACATGCAGGGCGATGCGTATGCCGATCATGCCGGAAGCGTCGGAAACGTCGGAAACGCTTACGTCGGGCCCGTTGAGGGTGAAGGAGGCGGATATTTTCCACGGCAATGCGACAACGCCTTTGGGAACGCGTTTCGACGTGGAGGATCCGCTGTTGGTCAGGAAAAGGCGGCCTGGTTTGTCGATGGAGGTGTAGGCGCTCATCACGTCATCATGCGATGCATCGGCCGCGTACTGCCCATTCTGTTGCAAGGCCGATATCGCGTCGTTCACGCCGACTGCCGCGACGGGAGCGGCGGTGATGACGGCGACCGCGATCGCCGCGGCAAGCGGGCGTCGGGCACCGGATGGACGGTTCGCGGTGGCGTGGCGCATGCCGGACCTCTCAATCGCAATCGAAACAACTTTCCAAGGCATTTAATGTAGTGCCCGGCATGCCCGTCGGCAATGGACGTTCGCGCGGGGCGCGCGGAAAACGGACGGCTCAGGCGAAAACGTCGAGTACGCCCGGGTCTCCCCCGTTTTCGGCGATGCGCTTGTGGCGGCGCTTGGCCTCGGTCACCACGAATTCGCGGTACATTTCGGCGATTTCCGGATCCAGTCCGGCTTCGTCGGCAATGCGATGCAGACGCTCGATCTGGGCATGTTCACGCTGGTAATCGGCCGGCGCGAAGCCCGCACGCGCCTTGAGCACACCCACCTGCGACGTGTATTTGAACCGTTCCGCCAGCAGCGAGACGATGGCGGTGTCGACGTTGTCTATCGATTGGCGCAGCGAGGCGATTTTAGCCACCACATCGGCCACTTCGGGGTTATTCTGCGCGGTGCGCGCGTCGATGATGGTTTCGGATTCGGTTTCTTCTTCTGGCCGAAGCCAGTCATGTTCGCTGTCGCTCATGGGTATAAGCCTACCGCGCACCCTACCGCGGCATCTGCCGAACAGCGGTCACTTCGCGAAGTAACGCTGCAGCACGATGGTGGTTTCGGTGCTGACCGACACCGTGCGATGGATGAGGTTCAACAGCTCTTCGAGCTTGCTGGGCGATTCGACGCGAACGGTGAGCATGAAGCTGGGCGAACCGGCGACGGAATCGCAGGACAGGATGCCGTCGATGTTTTTGAGCTTGTCTGGAATCTCGGCTTCCTGGGAGTAATCGATGGGCGTGACCGCGATGTAGGCGTTCACCGCAAGGCCGCGGCGCTCGTCGTCGATAACCGCCTTGTAGCCGCGGATCACGCCGCGACGCTCAAGCTTCTGCACGCGCGACTGCACGGCGGACACGGACAGGCCTGTCGCCTCGGAAAGGTGGGACAGCGTGGCTCGGCCATCCTTTTCAAGCATGTCGAGGATTACGCCATCGGTCGCGTCGAGCTGGCTCGCAACCGTATGTGCGTCTACCGGACCATTGTCACTGTTGGCCATTCATACCCCTTTTCCAACAATCCACTGCACCGGCCGCAATCGACCGTCCCCACTGCAGTTCCATGTTCTTTTTCTTCCTTACCATACCCACTACCGCGCACATACCGTCGCGGAATCGCCGCAGTTTATCCGGACGGCGCAACGCTGTCATGAAATATCTTTGTTTTATTTAGCTCATACCCCCATATCGACCATATATATTTTTCCCATTTATCTTTTCTCGTCGTATTTTTACCTATTTTTTAATTGACAACGTTGTCCAAAAAGTGGCCAATTTCACGAAATTCGTCGAAACGTACGCATAGGAAAGGGGCTACACGGCGATTGCCATGCAGCCCCTCAAACCTTCAGATTCGCTTGCAGCCGACGACTCAGTTGCCGTTGGTGGCGTTGCCGCTCTGCTGGATGAGCGACGCCATGAAATCGCGGTTGGTCGCTGTCTTCTTCAGGCGTGGCACGAGCGTCTGGTAGGCCTGTTCCGGCTCGAGGCCGCCCAGCAGGCGACGCAGACGGTAGATGATCGGCAGTTCCTGCGGATCGGTGATGAGCTCCTCGCGGCGGGTGCCGGAGGCGTTCACGTCGATGGCCGGGAACAGGCGCTTGTCGGCGAGCTCACGGCTCAGGCGCAGTTCCATGTTGCCGGTGCCCTTGAATTCCTCGAAGATCACCTCGTCCATCTTGGAACCGGTTTCCACCAGCGCGGAGGAGATGATGGTCAGGGAGCCGCCGTTTTCGATGTTGCGGGCGGCGCCGAAGAACTTCTTCGGCGGGTACAGCGCCTGCGCGTCCACACCACCGGACAGGATGCGGCCGGAGGCCGGCGCGGCGATGTTGTAGGCGCGGGCCAGACGGGTCATGGAGTCGAGCAGCACCACCACGTCCTGGCCGAGCTCCACGAGACGCTTGGCGCGTTCGATGGCCAGTTCGGCGACGGTGGTGTGGTCGGAGGCCGGACGGTCGAAGGTGGAGGAGATGACCTCGCCCTGCACCGTGCGTTCCATGTCGGTGACTTCCTCCGGACGTTCGTCCACGAGGACGACCATCAGGTGGACTTCCGGATTGTTGGTGGCAATCGCGTTGGCGATGTTCTGCAGGGTGATGGTCTTGCCGGCCTTCGGCGGGGACACGATCAGGCCACGCTGACCCTTGCCGATCGGCGCCACGATGTCGATGAGGCGGCCGGTGAGCTTGTTCGGCGTGGTCTCCTGCTTCAGGCGTTCCTGCGGATACAGCGGGGTGAGCTTGCTGAACTGCGGACGATGCTGCGCTTCCTCGACGCTCATGCCGTTGATGGAGTCGATGGACTGCAGCGGCACGAACTTCTGACGCTGGTTGCGACGTTCGCCTTCACGCGGGGCACGGATGGAGCCGTGCACGGCGTCGCCCTTGCGCAGGCCGTACTTCTTGACCTGGCCCATGGAGACATACACGTCGTTCGGTCCCGGCAGGTAGCCGGACGTACGCACGAACGCGTAGGAGTCGAGCACGTCGACGATGCCGGCGACCGGCACGAGGTCTTCCTTCGGCTCGTCGCGATGCTGGTCGCGGTCGGCGCGATCCATACGATCGTTGCGCTGGTCGCGGTCGGCGTTGCGGTCCATGCGGTCGGCGCGATCGTTACGGTCGTTGCGATCATTGCGATCATTGCGATCGCCCCTGCCGCGACGCTCGTCACGCTCGTCGTAATCGCGGTCACGGCCACGCATACGGCGGCCACGGCGATCGTTGCGTCCACGGCTGTGACGGTATTCGTTGTCTTCGGTCTCGTCGCGACGCTTATCATCGTCGGCGTCTTCCTGCGACGGCAGCGTGGCGAGGATGTCATCAAGGTCGCGCACGACGTCTTCGCTCTTCGGCCCGTCCGCCACGCGACGGCGGCGACGCGGCTCGAAATCGTCCCTACGGTCGTCATCACGACGGCGACGGCGGTCATCCTGCTTCGGAGCGGCATCGTCAAGGCCCAGTTCGGCGAGCAGGTCGGCGCCGGCTTCGGCGTCACGATGGCGACGACGCTTCGGCGCTTCATCGTTCGGCTTCAACGCGTCCACCGCTGCCACGGCATCCGCGACTTCGGAGGATTCCGCGGACTTGGCCTGCTTGGCACGGACGGGGCGTTCCTCCTGCTTGGCTTCATCGGCCTTCTTGTCCTTTGCCGATTTGACCTCAGCGTCTGCGGCGGGAGCGGACTTTGGCGCGCGCACGGTGACGCCGGCCGGAGCCTGGCCGCCGGAACGGGCGGCTTGAAGTGTTGCGATCAGTTCGGTCTTGCGCATGGTGGAGACACCACGAAGTCCCATCTGCTTGGCGAGCTCCTTGAGCTCGGGCAGTTTCATATCATCGAGATTAGGGCTTGTTGCCACTGGTAGTTGCCTTTCCTTGGCTTCCACAGGCATGCGCCCGCGACAGCTGTAAAAAAGAATTGCGGAAAATTTCCGTCGAATGAAAAGTCCGCCGCGAAACATCGCGGTTTTCGAACTGTCCTAACCATACAACGCAACCCAGACCAACGCAAAGCGAGCACGCGCGGTCCGCCCGTGCGGTTCGCGCACCGCGCAATCGCAATAAAAATCGCAATGAAAAAGCCCATGCCAAAAAGCATGGGCTTGATCAAAGTTACGCTGCGAAAAATAAATAACGCGTGCGAAGACGCCCGTCTGAGGCCGAAGGCGTACAAAGGTACGTCGAGCGCCGGAGAAAGGGCGTATGCGCACGCGTTATTTATTTTTCTACTTTTCTTCGTGGTAGGACTTGTCAGTGTTGACCGACCACACGTTGTCTTTCGACGTTTCGCCGCTCTTGATGTCCTTGACGGCTTCGATGGCGGTGGCCATGGAGTGGTCCATGTTGTTGTAACGGTGCTGTCCGTTACGGCCAACGCAGTACAGGTTGCCGAAGGAGTCGAGGTAGTCGACGAGTTCGGGCATGCGGTCGTAGGTGTCGAAGTAGGCCGGGTAAGCCTTCTTGACGCGTTCGCGGTGGGAGTCGAGCACGTCCTGCGGGCCGTTGATGACCTGCATGCGGGTGAGCTCCTGGATGGCGAACTTGGTGGCTTCCTCGTCGGTCATGTTCCAGAAGGAGTCGCCTTCCTCGCAGAAGTATTCGAGGCCGATCCACACGGTGTTGTCGACGTCCTTGACCAGGTACGGGCTCCAGTTGTTGAAGATCTGCAGACGGCCGACCTTGTAGCCCGGATCCTGCACGTAAATCCAGCAATCCGGCACGATCGGCGGGTTGCCGAGGGTCGGAATGTCGGTGGTGTTGGTCAGGCGCAGGTGCTTGACGAGCAGGCCGACGGTGACGAAGTCGCGGTACGGCAGGCCGTTGGCGATTTCGGTCATGTCCTTCGGAGCCGGCTGGTCGGAGGCGTCCACGGCGTTGACAAGGTCCTTGACCGGCATGGAGGAAATGAAGTCGTCCGCGGCCATTTCGGTGCGGTTGCCTTCGGAATCCTCGTACACGACGGATGCGATCTTGCCGTCCTTCTGGCGAATTTCCACCACATTGGCGTCGGTGATGACCTTCACGCCGGCGGCTTCGCAGTTGGATTCGACGGTTTCCCACAGCTGGCCCGGGCCGAGCTTCGGATACCAGAATTCCTCGATGAGGGAGGTTTCGACTTCGGAGTTGTCGCGCTTCTTCGGCAGGAGCTTCTGGAAGGCGTTCTTCAGCACGCCCATGATGCTCAGGCCCTTGACGCGCTGTGCGCCCCAGTCGGCGGAGATTTCGGACGGGTGACGGCCCCACAGCTTCTCGGTGTAGCCCTCGAAGAACATGGAGTAGAGCTTACGGCCGAAACGGTTGATGTAGAAGTTCTCCAGATTGGTTTCCGGCAGCTTGTGCACCATGGACTTCAGGTAGCTGAAGCCGGCGACCATGGTGAGCTTGAAGCCCATGGCCTTCAGGGTGTTGGCGCTCAGGGAAATCGGGTAGTCGAGGAAGTGGCGGTTCCAGTAGATGCGGGACACGCGGTGGCGCTTGAGCATCACCTTGTCTTCGATTTCCGGATCCGGGCCGCCCGGCTCCATATCATGCTCGCGGTGGAGCTTCTTGTCATCATAGCTGGGTGCGCCCTGCAGCGGCAGAACGTCCTTCCACCAGTCCATGATGCGGTCGTCCTTCGAGAAGAAGCGGTGGCCGCCGATATCCATACGATTGCCGTCATGCTTGACGGTGCGGGAGATGCCGCCGAATTCGCGGGTGGCTTCCAGCACGGTCACGTCGTACTGTTCGGAGCCACCGTCCTTGACGAGCTCCCAAGCGGCAGTCAGGCCGGCAGGGCCGCCACCGATGATGACCACGGATTGCTTTTGCGTCACTTTGAAGTCTCCTTACAAACAAAATCGAAGATATTCTACCCGAAGGTAGGGAAACGCACAGCGCACCTGTGCGCATGCACACAAAATCACCGCCAAGTCCGACAGCAATCGCCCTGATAGAAGGAAAACCAGCCGTACGGCTTCCGCCGAAGACTGGTTTTCCGTAGGTCCGCTACATGCTGTCGGGAATGTCGATGTCGGTTTTCTGCACTTCCTCGACGTTCACGTCCTTGAACGTGACGATGCGCACGTTCTTGACGAAACGGCTGGAACGGTAGACGTCCCACACCCACGCGTCGGTCAGCCGCACGTCGAAGTAGACGTCCTGGCCGGCGGAACGCACGTTGAAATCGACCTTGTTGGCCAGATAGAAGCGGCGCTCGGTCTCCACAACGTAGGTGAACAGTTTGATGACGTCGCGGTATTCCTTGTATAGGGACAGCTCGGCGTCGGTTTCGTAGTTGTCGAGGTCCTCGGCGCTCATCGTCTGCCTTCCGTGTCGCGCTTGCGGCCACGTCCAAGCGTGCGCCACCAAGCATCCTTCGAGGTTTTGCGCTCATCCGAGCTGTACGGCCAGTTGTTGTCGGCATCGCCGGCCTTCTGGTCCGTCTTCGCCGTTCCGGATGCTTCGTTCGGCTGCGATTCCTGCGATGGCGCGGCAGACGTCTCGTCGGCGGAGGTCTGCGCCGTGTCTCCACTCTGGCCTGCCGCTGCGGCATCGTCCGCATCGCCCTTATGTACGGAGTTGAGTTGGATGGCGATCGAGTGTTCGCGGGCGCTCAACGCCTCCTTGACGCCCGGATTGTCTTCGATCACGTGCATGCCGAACGCGTCGAGCGAGCGGATCGGGTCGAATTCGTCGACGAGCGTGTCCATGACGATGAGGTCCTGGTAACGGTTCTCCGACGCGTTCCACAGGGCATCGCGCGAACGGCCGGACGGCACGAAGCCGAGCGACTGGTAGACGGATACGGAACGCGTGTTCTGTTCCGGCACGGCCACCCAAATGCGGTGCATGCCGAGGCCCGCCGGTTCCGGCGCGAAGCCGTACGTCATCACGCGGGGCATGATGTCTCGCGAGTAGCCGCGGCCGCGGTAGTCCTTGCCGAGCACCACTTGGATGCGGGCGGAACGTGCCCAGCCGTCGATGTCAATGAGGAAGATCATGCCGATCACGTTGTCGGAAGAGGCCGCGTCAAGCTCGCCGTCGCCGTCATGGTCGGCTTCGGTGACGATGGACCATGCGATGGTACGACGAGATTCCGGATCCCCCACGCCGGATTCGTTCGATTTTTCGCCATTGGACCATGCCACGGAACGACGCACCCACGCGTTCACAGCGCCACGTTCGGCCACGCGGTCCTTGCCGGTGATGCCGGATGCGCCGACGTACGCCTCAATGACCTCCATGCGTGCGATGTCGTCGATGGTGGCGGGGCGCAAGTGCACCATCTCGCCCTTGATGGGCGGAATGACGATGCGTTCCGGCAGCTCCCTCGCCCGCTGGTCCGTCGTCTGTTCCTTCGCTGTGGTTTCAGCGTACTCTGACATGATTATCGTTCCCTATGTTTCTCGGCGCGGTCCCTCGCCGCACCCATACCGACGGTATTGTACCCGACTGAACGCCAGCTGGGAGTTTTGTTAGGCAAAATCCCTGTGAAACCTCCCCAGCCGACGCGTGAATCGTATGAAAAGGCATGTAAAAGCAGATAAAAAGCAACAAAATGCAGAAAGGCGTGCGTTTTTACGATTCCTCTCATCGCAAAAACGCACGCCTTTCGATGCCATCAATCAGGCAACGTTCGGCAATCGCCGGAATGTCACTTGATCTTGCCCATCACGATCTTGGTAACGGCCTTCGCGTCGGCCTGGCCGCGGGTGGCGCGCATGACAGCGCCGATAATCGCGCCCATCGGCTTCATGTTGCCGCTCTTGAGCTTCTCGACGATGTCCGGGTTGGCCGCGAGTGCCTCGTCGACGGCCTTTTCGAGCGCGCCGTCGTCGGAGACGACCTGGAAGCCGTGCTTCTTGACGACCTCGTCCGGAGTGCCTTCGCCGGCGAGCACGCCTGCGACGGTCTGCTTGGCGAGCTTGTCGTTGAGCTTGCCGTCGGCGATGAGCTTCTCGACCTCGGCGACGTCGGCCGGGGTGATCGGCAGCTCTTCAAGGCTCACGCCCTTGTTGTTGGCTTCGCGGGACAGCTCGCCCAGCCACCACTTCTTGGCGCCCGAGGCGGAAGCGCCGGCCTTGACGGTGTCCTCGAGCAGGTCCAGCGCGTCGGCGTTGAGCACGTCGCGCATCTCCAGATCGTTGAAGCCCCACTCGCCCTTCAGGCGGTTGCGGCGCTCACGAGGCATTTCCGGCATCTGGGCCTTCATCTCCTCGATGTGCTCCTTGGTGATGTGCAGCATCACCAGATCCGGATCCGGGAAGTAGCGGTAGTCGTCGGCGTCGGACTTCACGCGGCCGCCGGCGGTGGTCTGCGAGGCCTCGTCCCAGTGGCGGGTCTCCTGCAGGATCTCGCCGCCTTCGGAAAGGATGGCGGCCTGACGGCGGATCTCGTACTGGATAGTCTTCTCGATGCCACGGAACGAGTTCACGTTCTTGGTTTCGGAACGGGTGCCGAACGGATCGGACGGGCTGTTGCGCAGCGACACGTTCACGTCGGCGCGCATGTTGCCCTGCTCCATGCGGGCATGGGAGATGTTCAGCGCACGCACGATGTCGCGGATGGCGCGCATGTAGGCGCCTGCGATTTCGGGGGCGCGGTCTCCTGCGCCTTCGATCGGCTTGGTCACGATTTCGATCAGCGGCACGCCGGCGCGGTTGTAGTCGACCAGCGAGTGGTCGGCGCCTTCGATACGGCCGTCAGCGCCACCGACGTGGGTGTTCTTGCCGGCGTCGTCTTCGATGTGGGCGCGCTCGATCGGCACACGGAAGATGGTGCCGTCCTCAAGTTCCACGTCGAGGTAGCCGTTGCCGTTGGTCGGCTTGTCATACTGCGAGATCTGGTAATCGCGCGGCATGTCCGGGTAGAAGTAGTTCTTACGGGCGAACTGGCTCCATTCGGCGATTTCGCAGTGCAGGGCGAGACCCAGCTTGATCGCGTAATCGACGGCGGTCTTGTTGACCACCGGCAGGGAGCCCGGCAGGCCGAGGCTCACCGGGGTGAGCTGGGTGTTCGGCTCGCCGCCGAAGTGGACTTCGGCCGGGCAGAACAGCTTCGTGGTGGTGGACAGCTCCACGTGGGTTTCCAGACCGATGACCGGGTCGAACTTCTTGACGGCATCGGCGTACTTCATCAACTTTTCAGCCATTTTGTTTTCTTTCCTCCGATGCTTCCTACTTGTCCAGACCGTCGAGCCACGGGGTCTTCAGGGACTGCCAGATCGGACCGTTCCAGCTTTCCTCGAGGGCCGCTTCGAGAGCGGCGGCCGGCTTGTACATGACCTCGTCGCGCTGCTGCGGGGCGAGGAACTGGAAGCCGACCGGCAGGCCGTCGTCGCTCAGGCCGGCCGGGATGCTCATTGCCGGCACGCCGGCGAGGTTGGCCGGAATGGTGGTGATGTCGATGGCGTACATGGCCATCGGGTCCTCGGTCTTCTCGCCGAACTTGAAGGCGGTGACCGGGCTGGTCGGGCCGACGAGCACGTCGACCTTTTCGAAGGCCTTCTTGAAGTCGTCGATGATCAGGGTGCGGACTTTCTGCGCGGAGCCGTACCAGGCATCGTAGTAGCCGGCGGACAGGGCGTAGGTGCCGAGGATGATACGACGCTTGACTTCGTCGCCGAAGCCGGCCTCACGGGTGTAGGCCATCATGTTGGCGGCGGTCTGCGGAACGCCTGCCGGCGGCATGACGCGCAGGCCGTAGCGCATGCCATCGTAACGGGCCAGGTTGGAGCTGACCTCGG
>ERZ810302.116-NODE-116-length-20246-cov-6.33119_pt1 | contig 20246 bp, 15 predicted proteins | sample MGYA00520484_ERZ810302 | MGnify/ENA primary metagenome ERZ810302 (study PRJEB31588, sample SAMN03401223) | human gut metagenome | study: EMG produced TPA metagenomics assembly of the PRJNA231909 data set (A prospective, longitudinal analysis of the... | reverse complement strand
ACGCTCTTCCGATCTGGGCCGCCAAGCTCGGCGGACTGCCGCTCGCCTTCATCCACAAGACCCGTGACACCACGCGCCCGAACCATGCCGAGGCACACGGCATCATCGGTGACGTGAAGGGACGCGACTGCGTGGTCGTCGACGACATGATCGACACCGCCGGCACCATCTGCGAGGCCGTGCGCACGCTGAACAACGCCGGCGCGAAGTCCGTGACGCTTGTCGCCACCCATGGCCTGCTGTCCGGTCCGGCCGTGGAGCGCCTGCGTGACTGCGGCGCCCGCGAAATCGTGCTCACCGACACCGTTCCGGTGCCCGAAGAGAAGCGCCTGCCGAACATGACCGTCCTGTCCGTGGCCCCGCTGCTGGCCGCCGGCATCCGCTCCGTGTTCGAATCCGGCTCCGTTTCTACGCTGCTCAACGGCCTGCCCGAAGACATGCGTCCGCGCAACATCTACGCCTGATATTTCGTGCGATTGCCATACGGCTATCGTGATATTTCAGGATTTATTACGATTTTTTGCGATTAAGCCCCGCTTGCGAGCGGGGCTTTTTGCTTGCCTCCGCACGTGATTTCGCGCCCGGCAGACGCCGTTTCGATACGTCGCGGCGTCGGGGTAGCCTGTACAAGTTGCCATCAATCGTATCCATATGTTCATTGCGACTTATCGATGCCTGAAGGCAGCACGCATACACACTCCTGCCATGGAAGGTCCATGGCCGATAGTCCGAAGGAGGTGGGTGATGTCTGCGCATAAGTACGAACTGATGTTCATTGCTGATCCTGAGCTGGATGAGCGCGGTCTGAAGAAGCTGACCGAGCAGTATCTGGAAACTGTCACCAAGGAAGGCGGTGCCGTCGAGAACATCGACATCTGGGGCCGTCGCAAGCTTGCCTACGAAATCGCCGGCAAGACCGAAGGTAACTACGTCGTGGTCAACTACTCCGCTGAGCCGGCCACCAGCGACGAACTCGATCGTCTGCTGAACCTGAACGAATCCGTCATCCGTACGAAGATTCTTCGCAAGTAAGTAAACCAAGCTTTCTAAGCTGCAAAGTAAGTAGGTAACGACATGGCAGGTGAAACTGTAATCACCGTGGTGGGCAACCTCACGGCCGATCCGGAAATTCGTACCATTGGCAGCGGCGCCGCCGTCGCCAGCTTTACGATCGCCTCCACTCCGCGCACCTGGAACCGTAACTCGAACCAGTTCGAAGACGGTCAGGCCCTGTTCCTGCGCTGCTCCGCGTGGCGCGACATGGCCGAACATTGCGCGCAGAGTCTGTCCAAGGGCATGCGCGTCATCGCGCAAGGCCGTCTGCAGCAGCGTTCCTACCAGGCGCAGGACGGTTCCCAGCGAACCGTCATCGAGATGCAGGTCGACGAAATCGGCCCGTCCCTGCGCTACGCGACCGCCCAGGTGACCCGTCAAAGCTCGTCCGGCAACGGAGGCTTCAGCGGCAATCGCGGCGGCTACAACAACGCCAACAACAACGGCGGTTTCGGCGGCAACAACGGCGGATATCAGGGCGGCTCCAGCTATGCTGGCGGCGCCGGATATCAGGGTGGAGCCTCCGCTCCGGTCAACGCCGCTCCCGCACAGTCCGCTCCGGCCTCGGACCCGTGGTCAAGCTCGGATAACTCCGGCTCGTCCTTCGGTTCCTTCGGCGCGTCCCAGTCCTTCGGAGGTTCCTCCGAATTCGGCGGCGACAGCGACGAACCGGAATTCTGACGGACCGAACCCCGTCCGCAATATAGGCGAACAGCGAAACAAGCAGCTTAATCGCAGTATTTCCAGATTTTAAGGAGAACATCAAGATGTCACGCAAGAGGCCGCAGCCGCCGGTCAAGCCGTTTAAGAAGAAGCCGAATCCACTGAAGGCCGCCAAGGTCACCGAGATCGATTACAAGGACGTCGCCCTGCTGCGTAAGTTCATCTCCGATCGCGGCAAGATTCGTTCCCGTCGTATCACCGGTGTCACCGTGCAGGAGCAGCGCGAGATCTCCAAGGCTATCAAGAACGCCCGCGAGATGGCCCTGCTGCCGTACGCCACGTCCGGCCGCTGATCTTAGAGAGGTTTGAACAATGGCTGAAACTAAGGTTATTCTCACCAAGTCCGTCAACCACCTGGGTCACCCGGGTGACGTCGTGGCCGTCAAGTCCGGCTACGCCCGCAACTACCTGTTCCCGCAGGGCCTGGCCTTCGCTTGGTCCAAGGGTGCCGCCGCCCAGATCGAGGCCATGAAGCGCGCTCGTCTGGCCAAGGCCGTCGCCACCCGCGAAGAGGCTGTTGCCGCCAAGGAAATCATCGAGGGCTCCACCGTCGAAATCGCTGCCAAGGTCTCCGAGTCCGGCAAGCTGTTCGGCGGCATCTCCGCAGAGAAGATCGCCATCGCGCTCTCCTCCAAGGTTGAGGTCAACCCGAAGAACATCACCGTTGAGCCGATCAAGACCACCGGTGACTTCCCGGCAACCGTCGCCCTGCACCCGGAAATCACCGCCAACTTCTTCGTGAAGGTCGTCGCTGAGTGATTTCGCCCCATTCACCGCTCGACGTCCTTACGGACCGGCGGTGAATGACTTCAGGCTGAAACACGTCTGAGCTTAAGCATCGAAAATCCCCCGTACCGATTGGTGCGGGGGATTTTCCTATATCCGCTCTTTAGCCGGCATCAGTCCTCATCGTCAATCGTGACGCTGAGCTTGCCATCCCTGATGCTGAAGCTGCCGTTGACGGTGAAGTGGGTGCTGTCGTCCTGAGACTCCCACGAATCGTCGAAATTCTTCTCTTCATACGTGCACTTCGCCTTGCCCTGCCGGGTGGAGAACGTGCCGTAATCGAGATCGATGTCGGACAGCTTCGGATAGACGCTGATGGACCATGCGAAGTTGCGGTAGTAGTCCTCGTCGTACAGGTCGAAGCCGAACGGGCAGCCTTCCGGCGCGTAGTCGGTGGACTTCGCGCATTCGTCCAGCTTGGCGTTCACGGCCTTGCTCAAGTCCTCCTTAAGCTTGGCCGTAGGCATGATCTTGAGATCGGCGGCATCGGAGTCCGCGTTCGTGCGCACCATGGTGATGCCGCTGGTGACATACCCCGACTTGCCGATCGACACCTTGTACGAACCCGGGTAGACGCGCAGCGTCCACGTGCCGCTATCCGACTTCTCCGCATTCTTCGCGGTCACGTCAACACCGTTGACGGACAACGATTCCACGGCATTGGGCACCGACACGGTGATGGTCTTGAGCAGTGGGCTCGAGATCTTCCAATTCGGGAACAGCAGGAACTTCGACCCGTCCTTGTTGATGGTGAGCGAATCGTTGACGTTCTTGCCGTTCAGCGAATACGTCACGTTGACCTTGGCCACGCCTTCGACGGTTTTGACACTATCGATATGCGGGTTGGCGATCGTGGCGTTGTCGGCCTTCGCTACGGTGTCGGACAGCAGCTTGAGCTGGTCCTTGTCCACCTGCGGATCGGCGATGTCATTGGCCTTGTCATACTTGCCGTCGGCAATCGCCGTCAGATAGCTTTGCGCCACGGATTTCGCGCTGAAGACGGTCGAGTTGAGCACACCGTAGACAATGCCCAACACAATCAGGGTACCAATTACGATGCCGCCGATAAGGATCGTCTTCTTAGTTTTTGGGTCGAGCGGCTGACCTGCCCCCGGAGCTGCGACCGGCATAGAAGCCGTGCCTGCTGGCGATTGCGGCAGCGGCACCGCACCCGTTGCCGTGTTGCCCGTTGTCGTATTGGGCATGGACGTCGGGGCGACCGGTTGTGGAACGGCCTGTGAAACAGGCGTTGCGGTGGGCGCGGGCATTGGCGCAGCCGGCGTCGCGGGCTGGGGGACCGATGCGGCCGGAGCTGCCGGAGTAGTTGGATTGGCCGGCTGTGCGGCAGCCGAAGCCGTCGGCATGGTCGCTGTTGCGGTCGTGCCGCTCGCCGTGGCAGAGGTCTTCTTCATGCCGTAGGACGGATCGCAGGACTTGACGTAATCGACCACGTTCTGCGGGGTCTGCTGCACGGTGCCACCGACGATGATCCGCCACATGCCCGGCAGGGACGCCACCAGCGTCGGACCGAACGTCATCGCGGCCACCTCGATTAGGAACGCCCAGATGCCGGCGACGAGGAAATACCACATCGGGGTCGTCATCGACATGCTGGACGAGGCGTATCCCGCCGCGAAATAAGTGAACAGGAACTCCGCGGCCAGCCAGAACACCATCGCGGCCACCGGAGCCTTCCACGTATGCTGCCAGCCCGCGTAATACGGGTCGTACATATTGCGCGCGATCTCACGCAGCGCGATATAGAACGTGGCAAGCAGGAACAGCACGAAGCAGATCCACAGAATCCAGCCATACTGGCTGAGGGAGGACACGTTGAACAACGTGATCGTATGGACGCTGTAGCTGGACGTCGAGAAGGCGATGCCGCCGAACGAGGACAGCGAAATCAGCATAAGCGGCAGAGCCGGGAACAGCAGCGGAACCAGCAGCAGACCGCCTGCGCCGAGATGGTTCGCGGCGGACATGGCGATCGTCGCCACCAGGCCAAGCACCAGGAACAGCACTCCGTAGATCGCAAACGATTCGACCAGCGTGCGCACGAAGCCACGAGCGCGGTGCGCCCAACGCCAAGCGGCGGAGAAGACGTTACCCGAATCGCCCGCATACTGTGCCAACGCGTAGCCGGCCAGCGCACCGGCCACCGACAGCAGGAACGCCATGCAGAACGTGCGGAAGGACACGCCGGAAAGCGACGCGGAAGCGGAATAGTCGCTGTAGGAACCACCCACCGTCACCGGGAAGATGGCGGCGAAGACCAGCAGCACCAGGCCGGACAGCACGCCGACGATCAGCGAGCTGATGACGCCCGTCCACTTGAAACGAAGCGCGAACCTGCGTGCCAGCATGTATGCGCCGAACGCGGCGCCGATCGCCAATGCCACGCCGGGCAGTCCGATCGGCAGCGTCACGCTGACGTGCGAGGCGTCAATGCCGAGATTGCTCAGCGAGAAGCCCTGGGAGCTGGTTTTGAGATTCAGCGAACCGCCAACGCCGAGCGTCATCACGGTGAAGAGAATCTGGAAGAAATTCGGGCCGGAGCCGGACACACCGTTGTTGCCCAGGAAGGAGGCGGTGTCGGAAAAGCCCGGAATGCCGGCAAGCCCGTTGCTGGCCGCGGCATTGCCCATGAAGAAGACGATCGATGCGAGCAGCGCGAACACCACGCTCGCGCCGAGACCGATGCCGAGGCTGGCGCCCATGGTCTTCATGGACTGCGGTGTGGTCAGCGCGGTGATGGTGGGATCGGCCGCCGGACGGGCGATTTGCTGGGTCGGCTGGCTTGGCTGCGGCGCTGCTGCCGGCTGCGGGGCCGGGGATGGCGCATACTGGAACTGCTGCGTCGGCGCGGCCTGTGGTGCCACCGTTTGCATTGCCTGCGCCTGAGCGGTCGGCTGTGCTTGCGTCGCCGGTTGCGGTGTGGTGGGCTGCGGGACGGTGGTTTGCGGAGCTGCCGGTGCGGCGCTATTGGGCAGCGGGACGGCAGCGGTCGGCATCTGCGGGGCCGGTGCCATGTGCGGCGCGGAAGACAGCATGGTGCCGTCATCGGATTCCGGCGCGGCCGGCGCTTGCGGTGCCGCCGCGGTCGTTTGGGTGAGCGGTGAGCCGCACGAGGCGCAGAATTTAGCGCCTTCGATGGTCGGCTGACCGCAATTTGGGCATGCCATAGGTAAGCCTTTCTCCTTCTTGATGCGCGTCATATACTCCTGTGACGCGCCATGGTCCTTATTATAAAGGGCCTCTGGCGCGCCGACGGGCTCGACGATGATGCGTGCTATTCGGCTCGCCGCGGTGGAAATGTGTGATGGAAAAGTTCGTGCCGTTGACTGTCGGAGTGGTTGCATTGCGCCAGAATGTGAAGAAAATGTGATTACTTGGATTTTAGGGCGCCATCGCGCCGCATTTTTCGTCGTATGACGCGATGTGCACCATAGATGGCGATTTGCTGAAAACGTTGGAAAATAGCGGTTTTATGATTGCGACACGCCGAGGGTTGCGTTCTTTCCGATTCTGAGTATATTTACTCCATGTGCTCAGCGAGAACAAAAACCTCGCCAAGACCAACGCCCCTTTAGCTCAGTTGGTTAGAGCAGCTGACTCTTAATCAGCGTGTCCAGGGTTCGAATCCCTGAGGGGGCACAGACAAGACCCAAGCCAATGGCTTGGGTCTTTTTCGTATTTCGGACATGCGTCCACCCAAAGCCGCGTTACTTCCTCCGTGCGGAGTAAGGTAGTGCGCTGTTGTCCGCCCAGAGCGGAATCGCAATTCATCTCGAATCGCACGAATCGTAAGAATCGTTAGAGAAGAAGCAATAGAGGAAACTGCAGTGGAATACACACTCTTCACCAAGCTTGCCGCGGAATTCGTCGGCACCGCCGTGCTGATGGTCTTCGGCAACGGCGCTGTCGCCAACGCGGAACTGAAAAACACCAAGGGCTACCATGCCGGCTGGCTGAACATCGCCATGGGCTACGGCTTCGGCGTCATGTTCCCGGTCCTGATGTTCGGCGGCGTCTCCGGCGCCCACATCAACCCGGCCATGACCCTCGCGCAGGCCGTCAACGGCATGTTCCCGTGGAACGAGGTCCTGCCGTACATCATCGCCCAGCTGCTCGGCGCAGTGGCGGGCCAGCTCATCGTGTACGTCACCTACCTGCCGCACTACAAGGACACCGACGATGCCGAAGCCATCCTCGGCACCTTCTGCACCACCGACGCGCACAACGACCGCGTGAACTACTTCCTCAACGAGTTCTTCGGCACCTTCATGCTGGTGCTCGGCGCCCTGTGCTGCCTGTCCCTGCCGTGGGGCAAGGCGAACCCGGCCGCCGCATCCATCGTCGTCGGCTTCATCGTGTGGGGCCTCGTGACCTCCATGGGCGGCCCGACCGGCCCTGGTCTGAACCCTGCCCGCGACCTCATGCCGCGCCTCCTGCACGCCATCCTGCCGATTCCGAACAAGGGCGATTCCCGCTGGGGCGAGGCCTGGATTCCGGTCGTGGCCCCGATCGCAGGCGCGATCGTCGGCGCGTTCCTGTTCAAGGTGCTGTTCGCCTGAGCATTACTTTGACGATTGCCGGCATTCGTCTGGCATGCTGGTAAGGCCCGTGATTCCCTCCGGAACCACGGGCCTTACGCATAGGTGGTATGCATGGCGGTCGGCGGCTTCGGCATGTTGACTGAGACTGGTACTGTTGCCGAAGAGAGAAACATCACCATATCGGGAGGCTGGATTGAAGCGGATTCGTCGTATCATACGTGCGCTCGATCCGAAAGCCGACGCCACAATGGGCCAACGGGAACGGCTTGAGGCGTTTCGCATCCGCAGGGCCGCCGTGCTGGTGCTCGTGCTGTTCCTGCTGATCGCATCGATGACGTCCTGCAGCGTGCACGCACTGCTGGTCCGCATGACGCCGAACACGCAGACGACGGCACAAGCCACGCATTCGACGTCGGCCAAGAAGCCAGCCAAGAAAACAGCCAAAACCAATCAGCATAAGACGGCCAAAAAAACCAAACCGGAAACCAAACAATCGCAGGAAGAGCAGGCCGTCGCCAAAGCGGTGAGCGCGCAATCGGCGGCACTGGGCGACGACGAGAAAACCGCGATTCTGAACAAAGCGCAGGAAACCGCGCAAAACAGCGGCAAACCGGTGACGCAATACCATTACTGCATCGCAACCAAAGGAAACGTCGGTTCGGCCGACGAATTCGGCAACGCGGCGTTCCGCATCCTCAACGACGAACACGGATGGCCACGCGCCGGAGCCATATTCGACCAATCCACGGACGGCAACTGCGATTTCAATCTCGTGCTGTCCCAAGCGTCGGAAATGACGTCGTTCTCGCCATCATGCTCGGTGGAATACAGCTGCAGGGTCGACAACAACGTGATCGTCAACGACGACCGTTGGAACGGCGGCACGCAACAATGGCTCGCCGCCGGCGGCAACCTGGCGCGATACCGCACGATGGTGATCAACCATGAGGTCGGACACCGGCTGGGGCACATCGACAACGAAACGACCTGCGCCGGCGAAGGCCAGTTGGCGCCGCTGATGCAGGAGCAATCCATGCATTTGGACGGCTGCAAGGTCAACGAATATCCGCTTGACTCGGAGCTGTGGATCGGCTGAACGTCGACTGCTTCCCGTTATTTTCTGCTGCTTTCTGCTGTTTTCCGGACTGACCGGGTCGTCTCGGCAATTCGGCGAGACCCGGCCAGCCGTTGTCACAAGCCGAAATACGCGTCGAAATCGTCTTGGCTGATACTGCGGTCGGCCGTATCGGCCCGTACCTTACCCCAATCGAACTCCTGCAACGCCTCGACGGCGCTCATCGGCTGCGGACTGGTATGCGCGGAATCGCCCTGCAAACCAAGCAGCCACGCGCAATAGCCGACAACCTGTTCCGCGGTGACGCCATGCGCGCGCAGCACCCCCATATCCAAAGAGCGCTCGCGTTTGGCGAGCCTGCGGCCGGCCGCGTTGTCGATAAGCGGCAGATGCGCGTACCGTGGGTTTTCGGGGTTATATGGGGTGTATTGCGATTGTGGTGCGTGCTGCGATGGTGCAGAAGCCTGCGTTTTCGCCTTGCGGAATCCCGCCTTGATAAGCGCTTGGCGAATGGCGATTTGCAAGGCGTTCGACCGGAGCAGGTCGCGGCCGCGCACGATGTCGTCGACGCCCATGTCAAGATCGTCCACGACCACCACCAGCTGGTAGGAGAACAGGCCGTCGGCGCGGCGCACGATGGTGTCGCCGACGTCGTGCGCCAGATTGAATTCCTGATGGCCGAACACTGCGTCATCGAATTGGACGGTTGCGTGCGGGTTTGTGTCGGCGGGCATGGCGATGCGTAGCGAATGGCGGTCGCCGTTGGCCAGCCGCTGCCGGACGGTATCCGGATTGCTGGCGATAAGCCGGCGGCACGTGCCGGGATACACCATGAAACGGTCGCCTTCCTGCGGTGCGGAGGCTGCGCGGATGTCGGCGCGCGAGCAGAAGCAAGGGTAAATCAGCGGGGTTGTGCCAGCGATTGCGTTGTTGGCTGCGCTGCCGACTGCGGGGGTGTGGTCGTTGCGCTCGTCAAACGGCGAATCGTATGCGTCGTCAATCGTCAGGTTTTCCAAGCAATGCAGCGCCTCACGGTACAGGTCGTGCCGAGCGGATTGGAACACCGGATCGCCGTCCCAATCCAAGCTAAGCCAATGCAGATCGTCCATCATCAGTTCGGCCGCGCCGGGCACCACGCGCGGTTCGTCGATGTCTTCGATGCGCAGCAGCATGCCGTCGCCGCGGCTGCGCGCGGACAGCCATGCTCCGAGCATCGCATAGATGTTGCCGATGTGCATGCGGCCTGATGGGGTGGGGGCGAAACGACCTGGCACGGGGTTCCTTCCTGTCGTTGGCGGGCGGTTCGGTGTTGCCGATGCAGAGACCGGTTGCGCCGATGCTTGCAACTGTACCTGCATCGGCGGCCGGAACGGCGGGTTTCGTGGGACGCGATTGTGGAATGCGTTGCTGGACGTGCCGTGACGTGCCATGCCGAGGTTGCAGCGTGCTCCGAAAACGTGCCGTCGCTGTGAGATATCTCACAGTGTGAGAAGGATATTTAGCGCATGGTGATACGGGCCGCGCGTTTCGTTTGGGGTGTGCGTAAGGTGGTGTGCGTCATCCGGTATTCTGGGTGGTGATTTCGGCAATTCGGTCTATGCGTTATCGGTATGGCCGGTCAAAAGGGGATTTACAAGGGGCGAATATGACGAAGCGACAGTTCAGCAGAGCGGAAATCGAATACCTGCGTACATTGCCGTCGATCGACGCGGTGACGGACAGCAGAATCACGTATGCGAGGGAATTCCAAATCGACTGCATGAGGCGGTATCTGCAGGGGGAGAAGCCAACTGCGATCTTCATTTCCGCGGGATTGAGCCCATCGGTCATCGGGCACAAGCGCATCGAACGCAATATCGCACGCTGGAAGCGCGACGAGGACATCATGCGCAAGGCGGCCGAAGAGCCGGAACCGCATGATACGGCTGTGGACAGCCACAATGCGATGTCGGAAGTGCCGTTGGGCAAGATTCAATCGCTGGTATGCCAGGTGATGGTGTTGAGCGATCGCGTCGATAAATTGGAGCGTTTGGTGGAGGGGCTGCGCAAGGGGGATAAAATCTGAAAAAAGTTTTCAGATTTATTGGTTTTTTCCGGCGGTTCGCGCGCATTTATCTGATACATTAAATGCGTAGACGGAGTCTTTGAAGTCCCCCTTCTACTGCCGTCTGGTTTTATAGCCCGCGCGAATTTATGACCGCTTTATCGCTTCACTTCAGGTCATCGCGCGGGCTTCTTTATACGTTGTCGGCGGTTTTCTGGTAACACTGGTATCGAAATATCAGCCGACATGCCGGAAACGGTGGTGCCGGCCGCGGACCGGCGGTCGAATGAACTTGCGAGAGGTGGACGATGACTGCATACATGGATCACAAGAACCTCGCCAACGAGGTGATCGACGATGCGCGCGCATGTGAGATCACGGACGGCGTGCATCGTGTGCTCGACCGCATCGCGGCAGCTGAGGAACAAGCCGGACGCGAAGCCGGCTCCGTGCGCCTGCTGGCCGCCACGAAGACGCGCGACATCGGCGAAATCATGGTTGCGATTGATGCCGGCGTGCGCATGATCGGCGAGAACCGTCCGCAGGAAGTGACGGCGAAGGCCGAAGGGCTGGCACGGCGATGCGCGGAACGCGGGTTTTCGCTGGGCGTCGCAGGCGCCGCGCCGGATGCTGCGGCGGAGCATATTCCATTCCACCTGATCGGCCAGCTGCAAAGCAATAAAATCGGCAAAGTGCTGCCGGTGGTCGACACTATCGAATCGGTCGATTCAATCGATTTGGCAGAAAAAATTTCACGTAGAGCCGTGGCTCGCGGTATTACTGTCGGCGTGTTGCTGGAAGTCAACGAATCCGGCGAGGAATCGAAATCCGGTTGCGATCCGGCGCACGCCATCCGCATCGCGCAGAAAATCGGCACGTTGGACGGCATCGAATTGCAGGGACTGATGACGATCGGCGCGCATGTGCACGACGAAACGGTGATTCGCCGCGGTTTCTCGCACCTGCGCAAGACCCGCGACCTCATCCTCGCATCCGGCGAACCGGGCACGGACCGTTGCCGGGAACTGTCGATGGGCATGACCGGCGACATGGAACTGGCCATCGCCGAAGGTTCCACCATCGTGCGCGTCGGCACTGCGATTTTCGGTGAGCGTGCGTTCATCTGAGCGCTTTCTTTGACTTTTTCTGTTTTTTTAAGGATTTGCGGGGCTCGTCCGCCTGGATTGCATTCGTCTGACTTGCATTCCTCTGAAAAACGGCTTGTCTGAGCTGCGTTCCGCCGGTAGGTGGGGTGCTGCGCGGTTTGGTGCCAAAATTGCCGGTTTCGTGCCTGAAACCGTTGTCTTTCTAGGGGTAAGCCCTCCTATAGGGGGCAAGGGCTTTCGTATGGCGGGTGTGAACATGGGTGTGTTCGAAGGAGAAACCCATGTTTTGGTCTGCCTCTCGATTGATGAGTAAACCCGTCCGTCTGCTCGCCCGCAGGACGGATTCCTACGTGCATGCGCATACGGTGCTGCGTTCGCCCATGCGGCTGTTCGGTGCCGTGGCGGGCGCCTCGGCTGATTCCTATGATGCCGGTGACGATAACGATGGCATCGGCAATGGCGCCGGAGTCGGATCTGATGCCGGTGCAGCTGCCGACAGTGGTCATGCCGGAACTGTTGCGTTCGCTGGAACGTCTGCTGGAACGTTCGCTGGAACGCCGTCGTTTTACGAGGCGATTGACATTGCCGATGTGGTTCGCGCGCGCAGGCTGCGGCGGATTCGTTTCATATTGGTGCGGTGCGTGTCCGTGCTGCTGATCGTGGGCGCGGTGGTGGTCGCGTCGTTGCCGTTCGCCATGCAGGCGCATTCCGCGCGGCGCTTGGCCGAGACATCCGATTCGGCGGCTCGCACGGTTGCCGGATGGCCGTATCCGATGGCGATGGAGGAGTTGGAACGGGCGCGCGCATACAATCGGCGGCTTGCCGTGGAAGGACAGCCGGTATTGGGCGAGGCGGCCGATCCGTTCACTACCAGACCGGCTGGCACTGCCGGAGATGCTGATGTCGCCGACGATTCGGCGCCTTCCGGCGGTTCCGGGCTTTCCGCTGCGGACACGGACGCGAACTATCAGGGCCTGCTGGATTCCGGCGCAGGCATCATGGGCACGGTATTGGTGCCCAAAATCGGCGTGGAACTGCCGATTCGGCATGGTACGTCCGAACCGGTGCTCGCCGTCGGCGCAGGGCATCTGTACGGCACCAGCCTGCCGGTCGGCGGCACTGACTCGCATACGGTGGTCACCGGGCATCGCGGCCTGGTCAAATCGTTGATGTTCACACGGCTCGACGAACTGCACGACGGCGATTTCATGTACATCAAAGTGATGGACGAGACGCTGGGATACGAAGTGGACCGAATCAGCGTGATCGAACCGGACGACGTCTCACGGTTGAAAATCGTGCCCGGCGAAGACCGGCTGACGTTGATGACCTGCACGCCATACGGCATCAACACGCATCGGCTGCTAGTCTCCGGGCATCGCGTCGCAATACCGCTGCCCGCGCCAGATCCGGCCGACGTGCGCGACGAACGTGCGACCGAACTGGGCGCGCTCGCCATGACCATCGTTTGCACGATGGGCGGCATGCTGTTGTGCTGCATGGTCGTGCGGTCGATGCGGCCCCGACACCGAATCATGCGGCACGCTTCCGCCTGGCCGCGTAAAGGATAAGGGGGAAGGCCGCGATTTTCGCGGGTCCGCACGTTCCCCGAACCCATCAATGGAGGGGACGGGTTTCAAAACGTTCATCCATAAGGTTCAAGGCATGGAGGCGCATAGGCAATTCGCCGCAGCGCCATGAGAGATGGACATGTCATGAAGTGGATGAAGGACCCGCTTGCCGGCTTCATAAGCCGGTGTGGCGCGCGGATGGGAAAATTCACCGCATTGCTTGTCACGATTGCGATGCTGGCCGGCACCACGGGAGCCGGCGCGACCGCGTTCGCCGACGAAACGGTGACGGATGGCGGCAACGTGGCCGCCGAATCCGCAGCGAGCCAGCCGGAATCGACACAACAATCCGATGCTGAAAACGCAGTCGGATCGGACGTTGCCGACATTGCCGGGCAAGATGTTGCCGGACAGTCCGCAACGGACGATGACGACGCACAATGCCTTACGGACGACGGCGAATCGCAGCAGCCATCGAACGAACAAGCGCAATCGCAACTGCAGTCGCAATCGCAACCGGAACAACCGTCGGAGACGATGCCGGAACAGCGGCAGCCGTGCGATAAGACGGAACAGCCGAATGAGCAGAAGGAGCAGGAACGGCAGGCGGTTAGGCAGCCGACGGCTGAGAACGCTGACGTACCTGCAAATGGTGCTGCACCGGCTCAAGACGGCGATCGAAACGACCATGCCGGCGAAAATCGCACGGATGCTGTGGCGAATGGCGATGCGGGCGCGACAGCCGATGACGGCAAAACCGGCGATGCGGACGATGCTGACAACGATGGCAACACTGCTGAAGATGCCGACGATGCCGAACACATCATGCGCGATCGCTTCACCTTCAATCGCAAAACCGTGATGCGCGCCGCGCGTAACGTCGCCGTGCCGCAACCGGACCACACGAAAAGCATCACATACAACAACGGCGGCAAATACACGCTGAACCTCAACGTGGTGGGCAAGGATACCCGCGAAAGCCATGAGACCACGGAGAAAATCGAAGTGGTGCTCGTACTGGACACGTCCGGATCGATGAACTACTGCATGGACGGAAGCCAAAGAGGATGCAACAAATCGAATCCGAAGCGGTTGACGGCGCTGAAAGAAGCGGCGACCAGCTTCATCGACGCCACCGAGACCACCAACGACACCATCCAGGACGAAAACAGCAAAGTGCGAATCGCCATCGCTCAATTCGGGCAGACATCCGGCGTGGTGAGTTCCCTGACCAGCGATACCGCCGCTCTGAAATCATCGGTGAGCAGGCTGTCCGCCAATGGCGCGACCCCTGCGGACAAAGGCATGGCCGCCGCGCAGACGGCATTGCTGCGGGCAAGGCCAGGCGCGAAGAAAGTCGTCATTTTCTTCGCGGACGGTGTGCCGACCACGCAAAACGCTTTTAGCACAAGAGTCGCCAATAACGCCGTACAAACCGCGCTCGCCATGAAATCGGCCGGCACGCTCATCTACAGCATCGGCATCTTCGAAGGCGCCAATCCGGAGCAGCAATCGTTCGACAACTGGGAGAACGACCAAGCCAACCAGTTCATGCATGCCGTGTCCAGCAACTATCCGAACGCCACCGCGTACGACAAAGCCAATTGGGGTACGGGCGGCAACCTCGGCTACTACAAGGCCACCAACAGCGCGGACGATCTGACGAAGATCTTCGACGACATCCAGAAGGAGATCACCACGGGAAGCGCCTACAGCGGCGTCTCGATCGTCGACGAGCTGTCCGAATACGCGCAGGTCGATGGCGTTGTCTGGAACATGGCCAGCATGCGGAACTTCGGCGGAGCGACCTACTACCGGGTGACCGGCGGCGTGACGCTCAACGTGACGAATCTGCCTTCGGGGGCTACGCCTCCAGTGCTGGAACGTGATTACACATTGTGGTACAGCGACGCCGGCAACGGCAAGATCCGCGTCGAATTCGCCGGCGATTACGAGCTGCTGCACAACGCGACCTACACGCTCTCGTACGGCATAGTGCCAACCGACAGCGCCTACGCGCGGGTCAATATGGTCGACGGCGGCATCAACTACGACGCGACCGGCGACGCGGGCACCGGCACGACCTCCGCAGGAAAGCCGGGCTTCCGATCGAACGCGTCGGCGCAGGTCTGTTACACCTTCGACAAGCAGTCCGCCTGCGCGGCCTACCAGCATCCCGTATTGCAGGTGCCGTCCGCCAACGTGGTCGTGACGAAACATTGGGAAGGCGGAATGCCGGCGAGCGGAGCCACATTGCGCATCGATTTCATGCAGGGCGGCGCATCGAAGCTGGGCAAAGACCTTTCCGAAGATGACGAGCTGCCTACCGGCGAATGGCAGTACACATTCCGTGGCGTGATGGCAGGCGACTACACCGTCACGGAAGGCAACATCGCCGGCTATCACGCGAAAGGCAACGTCACCTCAGTGCCGATCAGCATCACCAGAGCCGACATGTGGAGCGCGTTCGACAAGGGACAGACCGCCACCTACGAAGCCTCGTTCACCAACGTGAAAGAGACGGTGGCCGTGCTGCCGCTGTCCGGCGCATCGGAAGGGCGGATCTGGCTGATCGTGGCCGGCGTCGCGGCGCTGGTGCTGCTGCTTGCGGGCATCGTCGGACTGGCCGTGGTCGGACGCAGACGGCCGTGACGGAACTGCCGGACGGCAATCGCAATTCTCTGATCGCAATCCGGCAATCGCAATTTTCAATCACAACTAAAGAACAACACAACTTACGAAACTTCCCATAAAACCAACCAATCGGCTGCGGTAACAAGGCCGACCAAACCAAGGAAGAGAGGTCTCTCATCATGAAGACGAGAAGGCTTTGTGCAGTAATCGCCGCGGCGGCAACGTTGCTGGGCGGTATGGCGTTCGGCACGGCCGGAGCGTATGCGGCCGGCAGCGCATCGATCGAAGTGCGGCATTCGCAGAAGGGGCACACCTACTCCGCGTACAAGTTCGCCTCGCTGATGGTGGACGGCGACGCCGTGCAGGTCGACACCGACGCCGATTGGGTGACTGCTGTGACCGACGCGGTGGCCGCCGCCAACAACAACATGGACCCCGTTGTCAGCATGCCCTCCGAATATGACAGCAATCCGGCCGCGTTCGCCGCAACCAAGACCGGCGATAACGACGCCGCCTGGTTCCGCACATTCGCGGCCTCGTTGGCGGTTGGCGATGGCGTCGTCGCCGACAAAACCGTTGCAGGCAACGGCGGTACGGCTGCCATCGGTTCGCTTGAAGAAGGCTGGTATCTCATCACCGATGTGGACAAGGACGGCGGTCGGGGAACCAATGCCATCGTCGCCACCACGCTGAACGGCGTGGCCGCCACATTCAAAGTGAAGGGCGATCCGGCAACCGGCCAGGGCAAGATCAACGCTGTCGGCATGTTTGTGGCCAAGAACGAGAATGAGCCCGACCAGCCGGGCAAGACGGCCGATACGATTACCACCACTGAAGGCGTGAGCATTGGGCAGACCGTCGCCTACACCATCACGCTGGATATTCCGAACGCGGCCGAAGGCTACGACAAGTATCCGTACTTCGTGAAGGACGTGGCATCCAAGGGCCTGACGGTCAACAAGGACTTCAAGGCCGTTGTTCGAGCCGCGGATGGCACGGAAACGAATATGCCGTTCACCTACGTGACCGTTCCGACCGTTGGAGCCGACGGCAAGACCACCACCGTGCTGGAATTCGACTTGGCCAACAAGAGCGGCCAGCTGGTCATCACCTACACCGCCGTGGTCAACAAGGACATCATCGACATGGGCAACAAGGTTACCAACAAGGCGGCCGTGTCCCGTGACACCGAGGTGTGGAATACGCCGGTCGAATTCGACTCCTATACCGGGGGCTTCTCCTTCCGCAAGTACGGTGTCGGAAGCGATGCCAATGGTCTCGCAGGAGCGAAGTTCCACGTGTTCGAGGGAACCGAGGTTTCGCAGACCCCGCTCAAGTTCATCAAGATTGTGGATGGCGAATACCGCCTTGCCGAAGCGAACGAGAACGGCGCTGTCGCGGATGTGGAAACCACCACCGGCGACGTGAAAATCATGGGCTTGAAGTCCGGCAAGTACACGCTGAAGGAAACCGGATTCGCGAGCGGCTATGCGAAGAACTTTGTGCCGATCTTCACCGTCGAACTAGCTGTGAACCAGGAAACCGGCAAGTCGACCTTCAAGCTGGTCGGCGCCAACAACCTCGGTCTGGCAAGCAGGCTTGACGAGGGCATGTCCGACAAGGCAATCCAGGTCAAGAACGTGAAGAACGTCACGCAGCTGCCGCTCACCGGCGCAATGGGCACCGCGTTGTTCACCATCGCGGCCCTGGTAATGGCCGGAGCCGGACTGGCGCTCGTGCTGCGCTTCCGCGAATCCGATACGCCGATGGCGGTCTGAGCGGGCCAGCAGACAGGCAACGGGGCTTGTTCGGGCGGGTGAGTCGTTGAGCGATCAACGGTTCACCCGCTTTTGTTGTGACGAATACTGGTGATTTAGGGTTTAGTACCGCCTGAAATGGTTGGAAAAACGCCATTCGTACCGGTATGATGGAACACGAAGCGAACAACGGATCGGATTGCTGCCTTGCATCGCAAACACGTATCGCAAGCGCGCATCGCAAACCGAATCGCAAGCCGAACAGGGGAATGGCATGACGGAGGCCATTCGACTGCCGTGCGGTGGAAGGGAGCCGCCGCACGCCAAGCCGAAAGGGAACATCATGTGCAACGGTGGGGGAGCGTTCAGTCCGGAAGAAGTCGAATATCTGCGCTCGCTGCCGGTGGTGGCCGAAGCGACGTCGCGACGCATCACCTACACGGAATCGTTCAAACACAACTGCATGCGCCGGTACCATGCGGGCGAATCGCCGGTCGAACTGTTCCGCGAAGCCGGACTCGACCCATCGCTGATCGGCTATAAGCGCATCGAACGTTGTTTCGCGCGCTGGCGCAAGATTGCCTGCCGTATGGGCACGGACCGGCTGGTATCGGTTGATGGGAATGGTGGAGTGGTGCCATCGGCGTCGGCGGGTGTGGTTCCGTCGGCGGACTCGGCGGAGGTTGCTCGATCTGCGGTATCGCAGCCGGTGCAGCCAACGCAACCGGCGGAAACGCAAAGCAATGCGACGCTGCCCGCGCCGCGCAACGCAGCCGAGGTCCCGATTCTGTCGGGAGGTGACGTGCGCGACCTGCTCATCGCCCAGCAGGTGCGCCGCATCGACGAGCTGGAACGCGAGGTGGCGGCGTTGCGGGCGGAACTGCATCGCAAATAATCGCAAAAATCGTAAAAAATGCGAGCAATCGGCATCGTCCGCAAAGCGACGCATGTCGAGAACGGCGGGCGTGGCGAGCGGGTAGACTTGCGGGTATGAGAATCGCACGTTTTACGCATAATGATGTACCGCAGTACGCCTTCGTTCAGACCGACAAGAACGACGGCAAGGACTATCTCGTGGCCTTGAACGGCTATCCGCTGTCCGGCCAGGCCGTCGAGCCGACCGGCGAGCGCTATCCGGTGGATGGTGACGGCATTCGTCTGCTGGCTCCGGTGATTCCGTCGAAGGTGTACGGTTTGGCGAAGAATTATGAGGCGCATGCGCGGTTCATGCATGAGGCCGGTCATTCCGATATCAAGCATGCGCCGGAGGATATGGTGATTTTCACCAAGCCGAGCACGTCGGTGATTGGTCCGGATGATCCGATTGTGATTCCGCTGTGTTCGAATGATATGAATTTCGAGCCGGAGTTGGCTGTGGTGATGGGTCGTATCGCCAAGAATGTGCCGGTGGAGCAGGCCATGGATTATGTGCTGGGTTTCACGTGCGTGAATGATGTGACGTTGCGTGATCTGCAGGGTCTTGATCCGACGTGGACGCGTGCGAAGGGTTTTGATACGGCGTGCCCGTTGGGTCCGTGGATTGTGACGCGTGACGATGTGGATTGGAAGGATGCGAAGATTTCCTTCACGCTCAACGGTGAGGATGTGCCGATGGCGTCGGGTACCACGGCGAATCTGATTCACGGCATTCCTGAGCAGATCGCGGCGATTACGAGTTTCACCACGCTGCTGCCGGGCGATGTGATTATGACGGGTACGCCGAACGCGTCGGGTCATCTGGATCCGGGTGACGAGGCGATCGTGCACGTCGAGGGCATCGGCGATCTGCGCAACGTGGTGGTGCGCGGCTGATTTTCGGCTTGCTGGCGGACTTTGGATTAGGCGGGTTTGCAACGTTTCGTGATTTCGTTACGTTGCTGCCCGCCTTTTTCGTATGTATTGCGATTGCCGGTGAGCGCTGGTGATTGTCGGTGACTGCCGTCCTGTGTCGAAAGACGGTTTTGAGAAACGCAAAAAGTTGAGTGTGTGGGACTCAAGTTTTGGGAATATAATGGCGATGAAGTCGGTTGAGCATATCAGACAACGACATATACGTCCGAACGCCGGCCCGGTAGCGAAGGCCGGGCGGCCGGGCGCGAACCATGGAGGATGATATGGAACAGAAGTTCACGCAGATGGCGCAGGAAGCGCTTTCGGACGCCGTTCAGAACGCGGCGGCGCTGGGCAATCCGCAGGTAGACACCCTGCACCTGCTGGACGCGATGCTGCGTCAGGAAAACAGCATGGCCCGCGCGCTCATCGAAGCGGCAGGCGGCAACGCGCAAAACGTGAGCGCCGAAGTGCATCAGGCGATGCAATCGCTGCCGAGCGCCAGCGGATCGACCACAACGCAGCCGGACGTCAGCAGGCAGCTGTCGGCGGTGCTATCGCAAGCCGAAAAAGAAATGCAACGGAGGGGAGACGAGTACGTCACCGTCGACCTCATGCTGGTCGCAATCGCGGCCGCGAAACCTAATCAAAGCGCGGACATCTTGGAAAAGAACGGTCTTACCGCGGATAAGCTGCGTAACGCCCTGACCGCCGCGCGCGGCAGCGACCGCAAGGTGACCAGCGCCGACGCGGAAGGCTCGTATAAAGCTTTGGAGAAGTACTCCACCGATTTGACGGCCGCCGCGAAGGAAGGCAAGCTCGACCCGGTGATCGGCCGCGACCAGGAAATCCGCCGCGTCATCCAGATCCTGTCCCGCCGTACCAAGAACAATCCTGTGCTGATCGGCGAGCCTGGCGTCGGCAAAACCGCCGTCGTCGAAGGCCTGGCGCAGCGCATCGTCGCCGGCGACGTGCCGACCACCCTGCAGAACAAGAGGCTTATCTCGCTTGACCTGGGCTCCATGGTGGCCGGTTCCAAGTACCGTGGCGAATTCGAGGAACGTCTGAAGAGCGTGCTTGAGGAGATCAAGAAGGCCGACGGAGATCG
>ERZ810302.107-NODE-107-length-22427-cov-5.7698_pt1 | contig 22427 bp, 20 predicted proteins | sample MGYA00520484_ERZ810302 | MGnify/ENA primary metagenome ERZ810302 (study PRJEB31588, sample SAMN03401223) | human gut metagenome | study: EMG produced TPA metagenomics assembly of the PRJNA231909 data set (A prospective, longitudinal analysis of the... | reverse complement strand
ATCTTGAAGCCATGTTCGCTTTTCGGCACGGCAGCTGAAATCCGAGCAGGCGCAAGCCAAAACAACATCGGAAGCAATCGATGCCGCGCGGCAGCGGCACCGCGAAGAGAAAAAGAGAATCAAAATGGCAAGTAAAACACGTTCTGTATGGAAGAATCCTTCCTATCTGCAGAGCTCCTTCGGCATTTTCATGTTCTTCTGTTCCTGGGGCATCTGGTGGTCCTTCTTCTCCCGCTGGCTCACTGACCCGACCCACGGTCTGGGCATGAGCTCCGCGGAACAGGGCCAGATCTACTCCATCAACTCCTTGGCCACCCTGGTCATCATGTTCGTTTACGGCACCATTCAGGACCAGCTGGGCATCAAGCGCAAGCTCGTGATCTTCATCTCTGCGGTCGCTGCATGCGTTGGCCCGTTCGTGCAGTTCGTGTACCAGCCGATGCTGACCGCCGGCGGCACCACCCGATTCATCGGCGTGCTTCTCGGCTCCATCGTGCTGTCCGCAGGCTTCATGGCCGGCTGCTCCCTGTTCGAAGCCATCACCGAACGTTACTCCCGTAAGTTCGGCTTCGAATACGGTCAGTCCCGCGCTTGGGGCTCCTTCGGCTACGCTGTCGTGGCACTGTGCGCAGGCTTCCTGTTCAACATCAACCCGCTGCTGAACTTCTGGGTTGGTTCCATCTGCGGCCTCAGCATGCTGTGCGTCTATGCTTTCTGGGTTCCGGCCGAGCAGAAGGAAGAACTCAAGAAGGAAGCTGATCCGAACGCAACTCCGACCAACCCGTCCTTCAAGGAAATGGTCTCCGTCCTGAAGATGCCGACCCTGTGGGTGCTCATCGTCTTCATGCTGTTCACCAACACCTTCTACACCGTGTTCGATCAGCAGATGTTCCCGAACTACTACGCCTCCCTCTTCCCGACCGCCGAAATCGGCAACGCCACCTACGGCACCCTGAACTCCTTCCAGGTGTTCCTTGAGTCCGCCATGATGGGCGTCGTCCCGATCATCATGAAGAAGATCGGCGTGCGTAACTCCCTGCTGCTCGGCGCCACCGTGATGTTCGCCCGTATCGGTCTGTGCGGCGTGTTCCATGACCCGGTCTCCGTCTCCATCGTCAAGCTGTTCCACTCCATCGAGGTACCGCTGTTCTGCCTGCCGGCGTTCCGCTACTTCACCCTGCACTTCGACACGAAGCTGTCTGCCACCCTGTACATGGTTGGTTTCCAGATCGCTTCCCAGGTCGGCCAGGTGATTTTCTCCACCCCGATGGGTGCTCTGCATGATGCCATGGGCGACCGTCCGACCTTCTTCACCATCTCTGCCATCGTGTTTGCGGCTCTGGTCTACGGCTTCTTCGTCATCAAGAAGGATGATCAGGAAGTCGGCGGCGATCCGTTCTACACTGACAAGCAGCTCAAGGCCATGAAGGCCGCTGATGCGGAAGTGAAGGCCTGAGTCTCAGCCCGTACTAAGTCGGCGTACGGCGTCGATGGTGGTCGCACCTACATCCCTTCTCCCGCGATCATCATCGGTACCGTACGCATCATAACAACAATCGTGGTGTCCGAAGCGTTTCCCTTTTTCCGCTTTGGGCACCATCTTCAAAAAGCTTTTTATCCAACAATTCATAACCCAGATTCAGAAAGGCATTCAACGATGACTGGCTTTACTCCGGACGCACCTGTCCTTCACGAAATCAAGAACCACAGCGAGGAACTCACCAAGGCAGAGGCCGGTGTCGCGGCCTTCGCAGCCAAGCGTAACAACCGCTGGTATCCGAAGTTCCACATCGCATCCAATGGCGGTTGGATCAACGATCCGAACGGCCTGTGCTTCTACAAGGACCGTTGGCACGTCTTCTACCAGCTGCACCCGTATGGCACCCAGTGGGGTCCGATGCATTGGGGTCACGTCTCCTCCACCGACATGGTCAATTGGAAGCGTGAGCCGATTATGTTCGCCCCGTCTCTGGAAGAAGAAAAGGACGGCGTCTTCTCTGGCTCCGCAGTGATCGGCGACGATGGCAAGCTCAAGTTCTACTACACCGGCCACCGTTGGGCCAACGGCAAGGACAACACCGGCGGCGACTGGCAGGTACAGATGCTCGCCGAACCAGACAACGATGAGCTGACCAGCGCCACTAAGCGCGGTATGGTCATTGATTGCCCGACCGACAAGGTGAACCACCACTACCGCGATCCGAAGGTCTGGAAGACCGGCGACAAGTGGTACATGACCTTCGGTGTCTCCTCTGCCGAGAAGCGCGGCCAGATGTGGCTGTTCTCCTCCGACGACATGGTCAAGTGGACCTATGAGCAGGTGCTGTTCGAGCATCCGGATCCGGACGTGTTTATGCTTGAGTGCCCGGACTTCTTCCCGATCAAGGACGTCGAAGGCAACGAGAAGTGGGTTATCGGCTTCTCCGCCATGGGTGCCAAGCCGTCCGGCTTCATGAACCGCAACGTCAACAACGCCGGCTACATGATCGGCACTTGGACTCCGGGTGAGCAGTTCAAGCCGGAAACCGAGTTCCGTCTGTGGGATTGCGGCCACAATTACTACGCGCCGCAGTCGTTCAACGACGGCAAGCGTCAGATCGTCTACGGTTGGATGAGCCCGTTCGTCGAGCCGATTCCGATGCAGGACGACGGCTGGTGCGGCAACCTCACCCTGCCGCGTGAGATCACGCTGGGCGCCGACGGCGACCTGCACACCGCGCCGGTGGCCGAAATGGAAGGCCTGCGCGAGGATACCGTCGATTTCGGTGCGATCGATCTGGACGTCAGCGGCGAGAAGACCATTGTGGACGATGCCGAAGCCGTGGAAATCGAAATGACCATCGACCTGGCCAACTCCACCGCCGAGCGTGCCGGCCTGCGTGTCCACGCCACCGAGGATGGCGCCTACACGTCCGTTGCGTATGACGATCAGATCGGCCGCGTGGTGGTCGACCGTCAGGCCAACGCTCAGGGCGATCGCGGCTACCGTACGGCACCGCTGTCCGAAGCCGAACTTGCCGCCGGCGAACTCAAGCTGCGCGTGTACGTGGACCGTGGCTGCGTGGAGGTGTACGTCAACGACGGCCGTCAGGTGCTCAGCTCGTACAGCTACGCGTCCGAAGGTCCGCGCGCCATCAAGCTCGTGGCCGAATCCGGCACGCTCAAGGTCAAGTCCCTGGTGCTTCACCACATGAAGTCCATCGGACTGGAATGATAGACGTCTGTCATGGTTGACAGGCAAACGACCATAAGGCAGTAGCAAGGGGTATATGGGAAGGCCTCCGCATCGGAAGGGTGCGGAGGCCTTTCTATATCTGTCTCTCTATATCTAAAGTGATATCTGGGATGGTATCCAACGCACGTTATCTCTCGTTACTGCCGTACTTGCTGTGCGGGTTTGCCTACGTTCCGCCCCACCGTCTATACTGGCGAGCCGGTAACAATCTTTTCTGGCCGATTGGCGGGCAGGCTCCTCACCTTACTGATTTCCCGCAGTCGGTCACGTGCGCGTCCACTTTGACGCAGAAAGCAAGGTGAACGATGGCGGAATCGCACGTTCAACACAAACTGCTTGACATGATGAAACGCCGTATTCCGACAGTGATCGCCATCGTGTTGCTGCTGGCGGTATGGGAGGCATGGGTACGAATAGGGCATGTGCCATCCACGATGATCGCCGCCCCCAGCGAAATCGCGCAGGCGACCGTCGAAACATGGCCGACCCTGTGGCCCGCGACCGAAGTCACGCTGTTGGAAGGCACCGTCGGCTTCCTGTTCGCCGTGACATGCGGCATTCTGATCGGCATTCTGCTGTACTGCTCCCGTATTGCAAACGCGGCGCTGTTCCCACTGCTGTCCGCCGCCCAGACGATGCCGCTGATTTCAATCGCACCGCTATTTCTGATCTGGTTCGGTTTCGAAATTTCCGGCAAAATCGTGATCGTGGCCGTCTTCGGCCTGTTCCCAATCGCGGTGCAGACGATTCGTGGTCTTGAGGCGGTCCCCCAGTTCTATTCGGATGTCGCGCTGACATGCGGCGCGACTCGCGCGTGGACATTATGGCATGTGAAGCTGCGCGTCGCCGCACGGCAAATCTACGGCGGCATCCGCGTATCCGCCGCCTATATCTTCGCCACCGCCGCCACCGCGGAATACCTGGGCGCACGCAAGGGCCTCGGCATCTGGCTGCAGGCAGCCTACAATTCGTTCCGCACGCCGCTCATTTTCTCGGCCACGCTGGTGATCATCGCCATCACCGGCGTGCTCATGTGCCTCGTGAACCTGAGCGAGCGTATGCTGCTCGGGCCCGTAGGCGAGGACGAGGATCCGGACGCTGGGCAGTGAGCAGGCCGCTCTCCTCCCTCTACCCATCGTGCGTGACGCGATCCGCCCGTGCAGCTTGCCGTTCGATTCCGACGATTCGTCACTTGGCTGCCGATTCGGACGAAATCAGGGTCGATTTCGTCCGAATCGGCAGCCATGTGCACCACAACAGACAAACGAACCACCAAGTTCGCCATGCGACGTTTACCCTGACTTTTCTGACGTTTACATGAACTCGTCCGGCAATACCGCGCTTTCTTACAAGAATGGAATACACAAGAGCAAACGCTGCTATACGCCAGGATTCCGGAGAAAACAGACATGTTATTTTTTCGCAAACGCAGTAAAACGCCAGACCCACAGGAAGGGAAAATGTCAAACCCGTGGGAGAAGGAAAAGAAGTCCTACCAATCCACAATCGAAAAACTTGTTGCACGTAAAGCCGACATATACGCCCACCTCGGCGCTGCGATCGCATATCAAGCAAAGGACGATCCAGCAGTCTTGCTCCCCTATCCGATACAAGCTGCCGCGCTGAATGACATCGAGCAAAAAACAGAAGCGTTCAGGAAACGAATGGCACAGGCGGAAAGCATCATCCAGCACGAGGAGATTCCCTGGACGAAAATCTGTTCGTGCGGGGCATACTGCCCGCAATCGGCGGGATTCTGCTGTGTATGCGGTGCGCCAATACATCGAGGTGACACGAATAAGACAGCCGACGACGTTTCGAGCTTGAAAAGCGCTGGCAATCGCGCATTGACCGGCCTGCAAAGTCTGCCTGCAATACCGGCAACCCGAGCAGCAATGGAATCATCGCGTCACTTTGCTTATGAAAGCGCCATACACATCCTTGCTTCCGAATCCAATATCTGCTATTCCCCCGTATCACTCGAGATGGCGTTGCTGATCGCGATGCAAGGCGCAAGAGGGAACACACTCGCCCAATTGCAGAGAGCATTGGCGTGCACAGCACTCAGCGAGCAGGACCTCGCCTCCATCTACCGATCGATAGTCGGCAAGCGTAAAGGCAAATCACAATTCGATGCCGCGAATTCCCTATGGATTCCACAGACCTTCCAAGTCAATCGCGGCTATACCCATACGACGAAACGGCTATACGACACACAGGTCAAGCAGGTCAAGGAGTTCGATGGAGAGACAAACACCGCCATAAACAACTGGATTAAAGAAGGGACGCGAAGCCTGCTCAATCCGGAACTCGTCATTCCTTCCAACACCAAATTGGTGATTATCAACACCCTCTATGCCGATGGCCGCTGGAGTTCTCCTTTTGAAGACACCGAGCAAGCCGAATTTCATTCGTTGAGGGGACAGACAACCATCATCGATTTCATGGATAAGACGTTCGATATCGATGGCCATGCAGACGATCCCGTTGCCTATGTCAAGGGTGACGGTTGGCAACGAGCGGATATCGCATTCGACAATGGCGGGTGCATGAAAATCCTGCTGCCCGACGACAATGCGCGATTCAAAAGGCTTCGCACCAAGGCTTCCAAGCTACGGGATGCGTTCAACGCTTCCCCGACCGTACAGAACGACACCAAGATCCATGTGCAACTACCGAAGTTCGACATTGACAGTTTCTTCGATAAAGAAATGATTCAAACGTTGCAGGCAATGGGGATTACGGACGCTTTCAATCAAAGAAAAGCGGATTTTTCCACACTTTCGGATACACCTCTGCTCATCAGCAAAATTCTACAGGGAACGCATATCGAGGTGGCGGAGGAAGGCGCGAAGGCCGCCGCATATACAGTGATAATGATGGAACCGCCAATCTGTCCCGCGCCAAAACCTGTTAAATGGATCGACTTCATCGTCGATCATCCGTTCCTCTTCGAACTTGACTCCCCGGATGGGTTGCCGTTGTTCATTGGCGCGGTGACTGAGCTATAAACAACATGTGGTGGGGTTCGACGATGATCCGCCGAACCCCACCACATGTTGTCATGCCGTCAGCATCGATAATCACTCCATTTGAAAGGCATTCATGCCGGAGCGAATATACGATTCACCGGTACGAAGCACGAATCCTGCCGTTGATGTATTGTCCCATCTGTTTAGTGGTTTCAACATCGGGGCAATACATTGTCTCCTGGCGTCCAGCAAGTTGCAGTACAAGAGCACATTGTTTCTCAGCAACGGTCACGCCCTGAACCTGCGTGTATGGAACATTGATTTCACGGATTCCGCCGGTCAGACAAAGGCTCAGTCCTTCAACATGCTCCTCGAATATCTCAACATGATATTTGTCGGCTTGCATGAACAGAATACCGTAAATCACAGCATCAACGAAGAAAAAAATCCCGATAATAATCATCGGCCAATTTATTCTCGCCCTAGAGATGAAGGACTCCGGCTCATAAGTCACGCACACCATAATCACAGAAAGCAGCGTGAAGAAAGCCGAACCCGCCATCACGATCAGCCACCTGTTTTTCTGCTTTTTCGAGGCACGTCTACAAGTCAGCACAGGATTTTCCCGAATAGGAGACGGCGACGTTATGCCTCTTTTAGGCCTAGGAGCTGTGTAAAGCTCTCTCTTAACAGGAGCACCACACTTCGGGCAGAATTTCGCCTCACTGGAAAGTGCATTTCCGCATTGCACACAATATTCCATCGTTTTCCCTTTCCATACCGCCATTTCAACGGCTTATTTGATTCCTTGGATTTGGGTGAAATCGTCCGATTCCCCAGTGGGACTCACGCTCTTGCCCCATATGCTGCCGTCTTTCTTGACCATCATCAGGTAAGACGACGGCGCAGCATATATCTTCCGTACCGAACCGGATTCGATCTTCTTGGGAATATTCGCCTGTTCGCCGGAGCCGTTACACGTTCCCCACTGGTAGAGATCACCGCTATCAGTCAAAGCCCAGCTGCTACCCCACGCGACGGTGACATCACGAACCTTGCTGACGCCTTTGACCCGAACCGGATCGTCCGGTGTCGTGCACGTTCCGTCTCCCAGCGCCGCACTATTCCCATCCCCGCAGGTTGCGCCATTGCTTCCGTATGCCCATAGCTCACCATTGGTGCCAATGAAATAGGCCACACCGCCAACATCCTCATTGGCATCAACCTGTTTAATCATATTGATCGAGGGAAGGGCGCTCAACTTCACCGGCTCCGTGACCGTCGTCTCAACGCCAGAAGACGTGCTCGGCGTCCAAACATTTCCTTGTTCATCCAGGAAATATCTTCCTCCATACCCAATAGACATGGACTTAATCTTCGGCAAACCGTAAATGTCAGTAGGCTCAAGCGGCAAATCAGGTTTAGCGGTGCCCTTGCTGTCAATCCAGCGCAATACTGTGCCATCAGATTTCAGAGCATAATTAACGCCATACCAACCAGCAATATCAATGATGTCTTTCAATCCGTCAATTTGTTTTGGCTCAAGAATCTCTTCACCATAAGATTCGCTACAGCCGGAAGACGAACATTCATCTCCCCATGTCCACGCAGTGCCATCTTTCAGCACCGCGTAGCTTCTGCCCAAGCCAGAGTACATGGTCGCGACATTCTTCAGATTATGAACTTTCACAGGATTACCGGATTTCTCGCTGAAATCGTCATCGCCCGGCTTTCCATCCCCCAAAGAGCCCAAACCGAATATCGACGCCGGATTTCCCCATGCCCACAGGCTGCCGTCTTTTGCAAGCGCATAGTTTCCGTTGAATCCGCCGATAAACAGCTTTGAGATGACAGGCAGCCCGGTCATCTTCGAGGCTTTTCCGTTATCGTCAATCGCCCATACCGTACCATCGCGCAGCACATATCCCTTGGCATAACTACCACCGACGGCAATCTGCACATCGTCAGCCGTCTTTGACGAGTCATTCGCCTTGGCAGACGAGACGTTGCAATCGGCCATCATGCCTTGCTTGATGGTGTCGATGGTCTCTTGGGTAGTGGAGAGAGTCTCCTTCCCTTGAATGAGAGTATGTTCTCCATCACCTTCCATGGAAATTTGCGGACCGATCGGAGAAAGCAGATAGTCCGTATAATCCTGATTACCATCAGAACCTGGCATTCCATCATCGGTCAGTGTTATCTCACCGTTCTTGTTCGAAGCCAATTCAAGGAAGACCCAACCGCTTTGGGTGTACACCGGCTTCCCCTTATACCAATCCGACGCCATTCCCTTTTCCGAGTCGTAGTTCCACGCTTGAACTGTCCAGCCTTCCGGCTTATACCGCCAACCCATCAAATCCTCGTCGGTTTTACCGCTTTCATTGTCGTGGACGGTGATCAGCTCGTCATCCTCGCCATCCCCGTCGGAATCAGCCAGAAGCACAATTGAAAGCCCATGCAAGTAACCGGCGTCATATCCGGAATCAGTTGCGACTTCTCCTTCTCCATATTTCTTCTGGAGAGAAGTGATTACGTCGTAGTACGCCAAATACATTTTCTGCCGAGAACAGGCGGAACTCTCCTCGGTCTTGGATTCCTGCCGGCCGTCAGATGGCTTGACATCAAGCTTGTCCCCGTGAACGTCACCACTCGTCTCGTCGTCCGGGCGGACATCCGTTTTCGGCAGACTATACACGTTGCCCGACGGATCCTTTGCCACAACCGTATACTGCTTACCCGGCTTCATGCCAAACTCATCGGGCGTGAACTGTCCATCCGTCACCGAATGGGAGCTAACCACGCCGCTGCTGTCCATCACATTCACCTTGTATCGTTCGAGCGGCTTGCCGTCCTTGCCGTACAGCACGATTACGGTCTTTCTGTGCACCTTCGATGCCTTGGAATCCGAGTAGTGAACGGTATCCTTGTCCGAAGCTGACGGCTTAGCAGCCCCATCTTTCATTCCCCACAGAGTAAAGCCTACAAAGCCGGCCAAGACCAGCGCCAGCACCACAATGACCGCGATGATCGCTTTGTGCCAGGTACGTTTCTTTCCCGATTCGTGAGATGGAACCGAAGAATCATCCGTTTCGTCTGAAGATTCATCCGATACGGACGGCAAATCGTCCAGCACAACCGTGTCGTCATCCGGCGCAGTTTCAGCCTGATCCACCATGTTCCGCACCAGTGAAGCACCTTCATCAGGAACGGCACCATCGGCGATTTTCCTGCCGCACACTATGCAGAACTTCTGCCCTGGCTCAATCGGCTCACCACATTCACAACGCATGATTCAGCTCCTCTCTCTATTCCGCGTCTTCCCTCACCATGAAATCCAAACCGATGGCGACCATCTCAATGGCCGCCATCACGGTCACCAGTCGTCCGACGAATCGTCCGACGAACTACTCGATGCTTCTTTCAGCAGACTGTTGAAGGAGGAGCTCCATATGTACCAATGGCCACCAATCTGCACCACCTCCATGCCGCTGGACATCGAGTCCTGTTTCTTGGTCTCGCCTGCCTTCATAGTGCTGACATCTTCCTTGGCCGTAACCACGGCAGCCACTTCCAGCTCATACCCTCTTTTCAGACGGGAATTGAACTTGGCATCATGGAAAGCGTTGTTGCTGTCTTTGATATCGTCGGAATCGACTTTGTCTCCAACCGAGAAGACGGCCCTGACCTTGATCTTTCCGCTCATCGAATCGGTGAAGTCGCTAAGCACGCTCGACATCTTCTCGATGGCTTCATCCTTGTCGCCGTGGCATTCCTTAATCGCGGCATTCGCGATGTCCTCAGGTAGATACTTCCAGACTGTTCTGGTGTATTTTTCAGCGGCATCGTTGTCCATATCGCTGGCATAGTAACGATTCACGGCAGCAGTGAGCACGTTCGCCACCTCTTGGGCGGAGGCTGGGTGTACGGCACTGGGAACACCGTTGCTTACCGCGCTGCCCGCCACAATCGCAACGGCAAAGAGCGCGTAAACGATTGGCTTGATATATGCTCCGGCAGACGCGAGCAGTGAGGAAAGAATTCCTAGCAAAGGCGCTGGACTAGGACTAGGTACAGGAGCCGGAACTGGCGTCGGAGGAACCGGCGAAGGGCCAGTCGCAGGGCCAGGCGTAGGGCCAGGCGCAGGTGTAGGAGCACCGATATTGTTGCCGCATTTCCCGCAGAACAGCGCCTGATCGGAGACTTGGTTACCGCAATGTCCACAGATTCTCATTGGTCTCTCCTATCGCACGTTCTTCGACTTCACATGCGCCACATACAGCAGCAGCACAATCACGACGGACGAAATAATTTCCTTCATGGCTTTCGGTCCCATAAGCGCAAGAACCGGACCGACATAAGGAATCTGCACTATCGGCTTGATCAGCGCAAGAGCCCATAGCACAATCTCAACCAGCAGCAGTACAACGGCCGGTACCAGGAATCGTTCGGGATTCTTCCCTGTCGAAGAAGACGAAGACAGTGTTACAGCCGAGGATTTGATCAATCCAAGTGCCGGGAAACCACTCAATGCCGCAGGGATCAACGCAAATACCAGCAGAAGCAGCACTCCCAGCATGCCCACGATGGCGTTACCGCCGGATTCATAGCCGAATATCATAAACGTGGCGCTGAAATTGCTGATCAGCGTCACGATGAAATTCAGCGACTGCACACCCAGCAGCACCGCGGCAACAACACCCAGCACATCGACAAAGCCAATGTGCCGGCTACTGATTCGATCGGGTTCTCTCATCTCTGGTTCTCCTATCGTTCTCTATTCATGGGTGACAAGAATGGCGATTGCTCCACTCAATCGTCATTCGACACCAGTCGCGGAAGCGGAGTCCGAGACTGGTTCCAAGCGGCTGCGGCAGCGTTCACACCAGACGTAATCGGCGGGATACTGAATATTGCACGACTTGCAGAACATCCCCTTCCCCTGCGCCGGAGCCGGGTTCGAAGCAGCCTGCTGCGCCGCCAGCAGTGTTCCGCAGTTTGCGCAGAAGACGGCACGATCCGGGCAATGCGTTCCGCAATGAGAGCACACTTTGCCCGATTGAGGCTGCCCGCCAGCGTTCGACGCCACATCCTGCTGCTGCAGAGCATCAATCTGCATCTTGAGCTCATTCTCACGCTGTTCGAGGGATCTGATCGCCGACACCTGACTGGCATAGGCATTCACAAACTGCGGATTTGCGGCTTCGCGGTTTAGCACGGCCTGCCCGAGATCGGAGAAGGCCTGAGCCTTCTGCCTGGCCAACGTAGACAGCTCGCTTCGGTACCGTATAATCTGCGTTTTCCTGTCCGCATAGGAGACCCCGCCATTGATGGCTTCGGTGACGCTATCGAAAAAGTTGCTCGTCATAGGTTCTCCATTCGTAATCTCCGTAGACTGCTGCTACTTGAAGAATATGCAATACGCGATTTCGACCCGTTCGAGACAGACACCATCGTGAATAAGTTCATGTGAACGTTGCGAAAGTTAGTTTGGACATGCCAGAGCCGTGGCAACAACTACGCATTTTTCGACGTTGCCTGACCTGCGCACAGCAGCAGAATCGTCAGAAACGGCAAGAGAAGAATCTTCTTCATTCCCCGACCGACGCCACTCAATGCAAAATTGACACTAGTAAATGCCGGAGCATAGTGAATGAAATAGTAGCTGAGCAAAGCCAGTACGACCTCGATAATCAGCAGAGCCACAACCATTGCAAGAACACCACGGGCATTCAGATGGGTCCGAACGGAGGGGTTTCGTCTCGAGGCCAGCAACCTGATAAGACCATATGCTGAGAACCCTGCCAAAAATGCTGGAATGACCGTAGACACCACAACCGCTATTGTTCCGGGAATGCCATCATAAATCGTCAATACAAATTGATATTTGAGTATCCAGAGAATGAGCGCCAACTGCACGACTAGAAGTATGGCAGCAACGCCATAGAAGAAATTGCTTGCAGAGATGCGCTTCGTGTTCCGCATTTTTGTCACCCTTTTCTGAACTAGGCAAAGCCGCCCAAAATACCGCGTACCAGGCCATTTCGCTTACGGTTTCAATCCGCTTCGATGGTATGGGACGAATCATTCGGGGATATTCGAAACACGCATTGATGAAGGCAAGTTCATGCAGACGTTATGAAAGTTGTTTCGAACATACCGGACCGCCACAAGAGCTTCAGCTCTTTGCTTTAAGTTCGTTGATGGTGTTCTGCATCTGCTTGAGCTCATCGTTCCCGAAGACATCGTTTTTAAAACCCAGAGAAGCACCATTCCATGCCAGCACATCACGCGTATATGTGCTGGCATCCGCACTGACGAACGCTCGTGCGTTTATTTCGTTTCCGAGTATTTTGTATGTAGATCCGTCCCTTTCTGCGCCTTGCTGCCGTCGATGGAGGAGACCACGATGTCCTTGCCGCCATATTGGAAGCTGCCCAATTCCATTGGCTTGGTGCTGATCAGCAGGCCATCCTTCGTTACGTAGTAGCGGCTGTCGTCATTGACGATCTCGTTAATGGCGTCGTCCAGCTGGCTGCTGTTGTAGATGTCGCTGGGATTCTTCTCCAGATACTGCTCTATGGCTTCACGCGCAGCACTTTCCATTTCGGTCAGCGTCTGCCCCGTAATCCGTGACATCGATATATCCTCGCCGTTCGCAAGGTCATATGCTGTTCCCGTGACCTCAATATCGCCGTGGGCTCCCCATGTCGTCAGATATCGTTCCGTACGGACAACGGCATACTCATCTTTGATATAGGTGACCGATTCCCGATGAGAGATGCACTGCGGGCCGAAACTCGAGTCGGCATCCCATTCCTTTGCATCCTGCAGCTCTCGTTCAAAATTGTCTTTAATCGTCTTGTTCAGCTGCGTGAGAGCCGAGTCTTGTTTCTTTTGAGAACTGGAGAACTGGACATACGTCCATGATTCGTCAAGATCCGTGTCTTTTTCGTTATTGTGATAGACGAATTCGACTTCGGAAGACTCCGAATCGAAGTCATACGTCACTTTGCGGTCCGTATCATCCGCATCATTCGCCGTGCCGGACTTCCGTTTCTCCGCCGATTCGCTCGTCGCTTTATGCGACGAGTCCGATGACTTCTTCGCAGAGTCAGAGCTCTTGCTCCACCCGGCACCCGTTGATGCCAACATTCCGGAGTCATATGCGCAATAGAATGCCCCACCGCATGCAAGCGCGATCACGGCTATGACGCCGATGGCTATTTTGACTGCCCTATGACTTTTGACAGGGCCGTCCTGTACCGACTCCGCAGAGTCACCGCTTCGATTGCCAAGAGCAGCACCGCAGGAAGTGCAGTATGCGGGCGAGCCTTCAATCGGTTCATGGCAGACCTTGCAATACCTATCAGCCACCAGCATCCCCCTGTTACTTCAGCAGTGTTCCGCAATTGCCGCAGAACTTCGCTCGGGCTTTATTGGGCGTGCCGCATTGAGGGCAGAAGACCTTCTCCTCGGCTGCGGTTTCTTGGAGAGAGTCCTGCTGCCGTGAAGGAAGTTCTTCTTGTTGCTGTGAAGGAAGTTCCTCGTCATAGGTGCCGATCTTCGCCGAATCCACAGCCACTTTCTCCAACTCGACTCCGCATATTTCACAGAACCTGAATTCGTCGGAATATATTTTCCTGCAATTAGGGCACTTGGCTGCGAGCACCACCGATGGAGCAATACCTAGAATGAAATCGTCCTCCACGGAGAATCGCGAACCGCAGCTCGGACAGAATTTCGCCAGCGCCGGGCATACGGCCCCGCAGGAGCAGAGCTTCGTCCAAGGAGAGTTCTTTATCTGATCGCTTTCCTTCCGGTTGTTCTCCTGCTCGATCGCCTTGTCCGCATCTGCGATCCGCGCTTCAAGCACATCCAATTGATCCTCGACGTCGGAAAGTGCTTTGCTCTCAGCCGGATAATCGGCCCAGAATGCGGGGTTGCCCTTTTCGTGTTCGGCAACGGCGGCCCCCAGATCAATGAGCACCTGCCTTCGCCTCTCATCAAGCTTCTCAAGCTCCGACTGGCAATAACGCTTTTCTTCCTCGGCAGCGGACTCCAAATCACCAATTCCATCAGGCGATATCATATTGCTTCTCCTCTTTCCGAAAGCATTACTGCTTGCTCATGGCCTTGCAGAATCCATTGTTGTGAAAAAATCCGCCCGTTTTCGGAAGTTCATGCAAACATCAAAAAAGTCATGATAAACGTTGCCCGACATTCGTTTACCCATTGGATCTTCCCCACTAATCTTGAGGCTGTGACTGCGGAAATATTCATCTATGAGGACGCTGCTTCGGATGCGCGGGCGCTGAGCGACACCATCGAAACCGTAGCCGAAAATAGGCAGATAACCGTAAATGTCACAATATTCAATCATTCAAGCGATCTGCTTCAAGCCGTGGAGAACCATGAGCCGGACCTGCTGTTCATGGATATCGATGCAGGGCAGAACGAACCCGATGGCATCAGCCTTGCCAAGCAAATCCGAATCTGGAGCACCGATCTTCCCATCGTTTTCGTGACCTGCATGCAGGAATGGGCGCTCCTCGGCTATGAGGTACAGGCTCTGCATTACCTAATCAAACCGGCCACCACACAAGAAGTGGATGTCTGCTTCAACCGCTTGGAAAAACTGACTGGGCGACGCTTGAAGAAACGTCGATTCATCTCAGTCATTTCCGACTACAAGACGCTGCGGATTCCGGTCGACGCCATTCAATACGCCGAAGTCAAAAGTAACACCGTCACCATTCATCTTCCCGGACGCTCCATACCGTCTAACACATCCATGACGTCGCTCGAGCAACAGGTCGGAGATGCGCTGCTCCGATGCCACCGCAGCTACCTGATCAATCCGAAGTTTGTAAAACGCATTGACAGCAATGATTTCGTACTCACCACCGGCGAGCGCATCCCCATCCGCATCAACGGCAGAAAAAACACCATATCCCAATACCATGATTGGATTATGCGGCATATGGACAAGGTGGCGGACTAAGCGCCAAGCGCCAGTCGGCAGCGTGCATATATTTCGTGGCTCGTCCACATGCCCCACACGCTACATAGGCAAACTCACACGAACAGTAAACACATGTCCGTCATGCTTCACCGAACATTCGCCGTGCAGACGTTGCGCCGTCAAACGCACCGATTCGAGTCCCATGCCCATACCATTGTGTTTGGTTGAGAAGAACCTGCCATTCCGCTCGTCGATCAAGCCGTCATAACTGTTCCGCACCTGAATCATGCAGACGCCCGGAACCTTGCCGATCCGCAAATCCGCATATCGTTCGCCTGCGCAACACCCTGCGGCCTGAACCGCGTTCTCCAGCAGGTTGCCAAGAACAACCGTCAGATCGACCGACTTGGCAAAGTGGTCCACTGGAGTCTCGATTCGTGACGTGAACCGGACCCCAGCGCGTTCCGCCTCATACGCGTAATACTGCAACAGTGCATCCAATTCCGGATTACTGGCAAGACGGTACCGCGTACTTGGAGGAACGGTTCGTACCATCTTGGCGATGTAATCACGCAATTCGCCAAGCTCGTTCTTCTCAGCCAGCACCGACAGCACCGCAAGCTCATGACGAAAATCATGCCGTAGCCGCCGTTCGGCATCACTATGCTCCCGGTAGATACGGTAAGCGCGTTCATGCAATTCATATTGGCGATTGACGATACTCAGCTCATTCCGTTGACGTTGGACGAGAATGATTTTGGCAATGATAAGATACGTTCCAAGTTTCGTTATGAACAACAGCATCAGCATCATAAAATTAGCCGGCTTCGCAGTGCTGATGTATTCAGGTTCAGGCGTGCCGAATCGCATCCACAATGCGATGGCGCTGAATCCAGCCGGAACCAACCACAAGTACCGCCAGATATAATCCGCATCCTCAACATCGAACAAATCCAGCAACGTTCTTCCGAAGAATACGAATAGTACGCAGATCAGTGCAATCCCAACCAGCAAGACCGTGAGCAAATATCGCCAATCATATACCCCCCCCCACAGGAAACAGATGACGATCGACGGCGTTGCCCATGACAGTAACCGTGCCCGACAGGTTCATGAACAACATCAGAACAAACACAATCTTGCGCCAAGAATCACAAATCAAACCGATCACAGGAAATCCCCATAACACCGGCAACAGTATCGCCATCAACGCCATGTACGCGTTGTCATCGACATGGCCATAGCGCAATGAGCCGGCTACCACCTGAATCACCACAAGCAATGCGCATACAGCAACGGTGGCGCGCACGCCTAAGCGGAGGCGTTTGCGGAACAGCGTCAGCGTGAATGCCATGCCGGGCAGACAATCAAGCAACGCGAATATCCCGGCCCCGCATACGCCCACATTCATTTACCTGATCCCCTTACCTCAATCCATGTCGAATCTCTTCCGGCGCTCTCAAACCTCCATCACTTTACATGCACCCTTCGTCTCCTCCGTCCGGCAAATATCCGCAAAACCATCGTGCACACCATCTTTGAAAAACATGACCCGCACGTCAGGCCGACCCGTATAATAAGATGCGCTGTCAAGCCAATGTGTGGCAAACCGGCAATGTTCCACGTCTCGGCGTCGTATGGGAAGTCATACGAACGATAGGACACCACAAGGAACGTCGGGGGCATTGGACGAACGGGGGCTGGGCCCTTCGTATCGTTTTCTGCCCGAACTCCGTCCGCAGCATCAATCCCTAGAAAACGGTAAAGCAACGGGATTCAAGGGAAATCGCAAGGAATGAAGAAGACAGTCCTCCACAAAGCAATCGCACTTCTCGGCGCAATCACCATGCTTGCCGGCGTCGCCGCATGTGGGCACAGCAACAATGCCGACGAATCGGGAAATGGTCTAAAAAAAGTGACGTTCATGCTGTCATGGGCGCCAGACACCAACCATATCGGCGTGTATGTGGCAAAGAACAAGGGGTACTTCAAGCAGGTCGGCCTTGATGTGGACATCGTGGCGGTGGCACAGGCCGGCGCCGAACAGGCGGTGAACAACGGCCAGGCCGATTTCGCGCTGTCGAATCTGACCAACGTGGGCATGTACACCACCAAGGGTGCCACGATCAAACAGGTTATGCAGGTGCAGCAGAAGCCGAGCGCCATCTGGTGTTCGCTCGCCTCGAACAAGGCGATCAAATCCCCGAAGGATTTCGATGGCAAGACCTTCGCCACGTTCGGCTCGAACGAATCCGACGCGGTGATCCGCCGCATGATCCAGACGGACGGCGGCAAAGGCACGTTCGACAAAGTGACCGTGGGCACATCCACATTCCAGACGCTGTCCAGCGGCAAAGCCGATTTTGGCGGCTTCTACGCCACATGGGAAGGGGTGCAGGCCGATATGTACGGCCCGAAGCTCAACTGCTTCACCGAGCCGGATTATGGCGTGCCAGGCAACGCCGACACCATCGGCATTATCACCAGCGACAAGACCATATCCTCCAATCCGACTCTCGTAAGGAAGTTCGTGCAGGCCACCAAGAAGGGGTATGAATACGCCTACTCGCATCCCGATGATGCGGCCGCGATTCTCGTCAAAGAAGCCCCCGACGCGAATCTCAAGCTCGCTTTCGTCAAGAAGAGCATGAAGACCATCGTGGACGGCCAGTATTGGGGCGATCCGGCGAAGATCAAGGATGGCTCGTTCGTGTTCGGCACGAACGACACCAAGGGCGCGCAACAGTATTTCGATTTTCTCGCCAAAGAGGACGCCTACACCGATTCGCATGGCAAGACAGTACACACCGTGCCGGTGGCCAAGAACATCTCGACCGACGAATTCCTGAAGTGAGTCTGATGTCCGTCAAACGCAAGCTGATTCTCGATGTCGATACCGGCATCGACGACGCGCTGGCTCTGGCGTATGTCTCCACGTTCGACGACGTCGAGTTGCTGGGATCCATCGGCACCTATGGCAACGTGACAGCCGATACGGCCGTGCGGAACACGCGATATGTGCTGGATTGGCTGGGATTGCGGCATGTGCCGGTTCTCGCGGGCTCCACGCATCCATCATGGGCCGATTCCTTCATCGCGGACGCGGGATGCGCGCAATTCCATGGAACGGACGGCCTGGGTGGATTCGGGCCGGCAGCGGACCCGTCTACATCCGATTCGGCGGGAGCGTTCACGCTAACATCGCGTAGGCTGATTTCCGTAGGCGGCTACAACGTGCACGACCGCCATGCGAATCCTTCCACCGATTCGCTCACGCTTTCATTCACCGCATGCGACCGTACAGAAAGCACGCCTGCCTCGCCGGAAGGCGTACGATTCATCATCGACATGGTCCGCCGGTACGGCAGGGACGTCACAGTGGCGGCGACCGGACCGCTGAGCGACATCGACGCGGCGCTCACCGCAGCGCCGGATATCGCGGACGGATTACGGCTGGTGATGATGGGAGGGACGCTCACCCAAGAGGGAAACTGCTGGGATGCGACCGCCGAAACGAACATCATCCAGGATCCGGAAGCGGCGGATCGTGTGTTCCATTCCGGCGCGGACGTGACCATGGTAGGACTGGACGTCACACACCAGTGTCTGCTGGGAAGCGACGCGACCGCACAGTGGCGCCAGCAGGCTGCGCCGACCGGCGTACGGACGTTCCTTGCCGATATCGCCGATTTCTCGATCGCAGCGAATCTTCATGCGGATGCGCGTCTCTTCTCGGCAGGCATGCCATTGCATGATCCCCTTGCCGCGGCCGTCGCATTGGATCCAAGTTTGGTGGAATGCTTCGATCTGCCGATGAAGGTCGAGACGCAAACGGGCGATTTCCACGGCACACGCGGCCGCACCGTCGGCGATCCGGCCGGCCTCATCGACCCGGCCGTGCCCCGCGTACACGTCGCACTGACCGTCGATCATAACCGTTTCGTGGCCGACTTCACCCGTAGAATCGCCGGCATCCGGCGTTGATGTGTGTTGTTTTGGACGAAATCAAACCGGATTTCGTCCAAAACAACACACATCAACGCCGCGGCACACGTGCCTGCTCCAATCGATATGCCAAAACCTGGGCGTTGTCCAAATCCCTGTAGAACATGCGCACCATATCTACACCGCGCCTACTTAGGCACTGCTGTCGATCGCGTTCATCATCGACGACCTGCCGAATGGTCCGCCCCGCAGTCATCGACGGATCCACGTACTTCTGAACCCCGTCGAACTCCCCCGCGATCAGGGTGCCGTCATCTCGTTCCCAGAGAAAATCCACCCGATGCACACGGCCTGGATGGCTCAGGCAGGGGAACTCGACCTGAACCCTATGCACAGGAAACCCCAATTCGTCCAAAACGGCACGGCACTCCGACTCACCACCGTTTTCAACCCTTCCATCACCTTGGGCAAGTACGGCACGAATGCGTTCCCTGTCACGAAGCATGGGAATCGCATCCACATATTCCAACATCTGCTCCACGGTGGTTTTCCCCTGCCGCAAAGCGGAATCAATCGGCGCCATCGCATAGCGACGCGGCATCATCGCAGCGCAATCGACAAGCGTACGAAGGATAGAGGTCACGCGCGCACCATCCACAGCCACCGTTTCCGCATCATCCAACACATGGAACCTCACATACCTCTGATTCCTCGGACGGCTGTTTCTGCCAACCGCGACATGAATCGGATGCAACTGCCGGTACGAGCAATCCAAACCATGCATGACCGCCGCGCTCGCGCCGCAGAACGCCCATCGCTCATGCCATTGGGATAGCGAACGGAGAATGTGCCGAAGCCGCTCATGCGGGTCGAGCCGATCCCAATATTCCTTGCCTGCATACAGACCACGATGCACCCGGACAATGCTCCCCTGCTTGACTCGACGTACGACCACCTTGATGTCCGTATCCCAGAAAGGACGCATGCAACACCGATCCCGCTGCGCCTTCGCAATCAGGAGATTCAGAGAACAATGAGTTTCCTTTTCGCCCATCCGTGCAGTTTAGCGGATGTTGGGGAAAAAGGAAAATGTGTGCTTATTCGGACGAAAACCGGTCTGTTTTCGTCCGAATAAGCACACATTGACGGGAACAAATACCCCCTACTTCTTCACGCCTCCAAAGCGACGATCGCGGTGAATATAGTGGTCGATGGAGCGCCACAGCACATCACGGCCGCAATCCGGGAACAGTTCCGGCACGAAGTCGAGTTCCGCGTAGGCGGCTTCCCACGGCAGGAAGTTGGACGTGCGCTGCTCGCCGGACGTGCGGATCACCAGATCGCAATCGGGAATATCCGGGTTGTACAGGTGCTCGGCGATCATCTTCTCCGTCACACGATCGCCGGAGATCTTGCCGTCACGCACCTCACGTGCGATGGCCGCGCAGGCGTCCGCGATTTCGGCGCGGCCACCGTAGTTCAGGCAGAACACCACGTCGATGGTCTTGTTGTTCTTGGTTTTCTCCTGCGCCACTTCCAGCTCGTCGATGACGGATTTCCACAGCTTCGGACGGCGGCCGGACCAGCGCACGCGCACGCCCCACTCGTTCATCTGATCGACACGACGGTGGATGATGTCACGCGAGAAGCCCATAAGGAAACGCACTTCCTGCGGCGAACGCTTCCAATTCTCCGTGGAGAACGTGTACAGAGACAGGTAGCGCACGCCCGCTTCGATGGCGCCGGCGATGGTGTCGAACACCACCGGTTCGGCCGCCTGATGGCCGTCGGTGCGGATGAGTCCGCGCTGCTGGGCCCAACGGCCGTTGCCGTCCATGATCACGCCGACGTGGCGCGGAACCTTGTTCTTTGGAAAATCGGGAATGATCGACGGGTCGGAAAACGGTGCCGCCGGAATGTCAAGGGATTTGTAATCCACGTTCTCAAAAGCCATACCCGCTAATCTAGCAAGCGCATGGAACGAATCGGCCGTTCCAAATAGTATTCGCCCCATTCTTCCACTATTTGGTGGGTTTCCCGTTGAATCGACGCGGACGCCGGAACACCGTCCAGCTCCCCCCAATCGCCATCGACAAGCGCCGAAAGCCGGCAAATCGCATCCCACGACACCGCTTCCGATTCGGGGGTATGGTCGGCGGCGCACATCAGGCCGCCGGCGGGAATCGAAAAATACCAGGACAGCGCAGACGAAATCGGCTCGCCGCACACCACGCAGACGCGCAGACGGGGTGTCCAACCAGCAATCGCCAGTGCGCGCAGCACGTACGAATCGCCAATCGTGGACGGCTCGTGCGCATGTTTGGCAAGCGCGTTCAACGCGCCCAATACCAGCCGGTATTGTGCGACCGCAGGCTCCTTTTCCGTGGCGACCAGCTTGTCGGCGGTTTCGCAGATCACGTTCGCCGCCGTATACGCTTGAAAATCGGCGCAAATCGGCCCTGCATACGCGGCGATCGATTCGGCTTGGGACACGACGTCGAGCGAACGACCTTCCGCAATGAGCAGCGCCACGCGCATGAACGGTTCGAGTCGGCCTCCGAAACGCGATTTGGTACGGCGCACGCCTTTCGCGACGGCGCGTACTTTGCCATGGTCACGTGTGAGCAAGGTGAGTATGCGGTCGGCTTCGCCGAGTTTGGCGGTGCGCAGCACCACGCCTTCGTCTTGATACAGCGGCATCGCACCTCCTTTTCTTGCCGTTCATCGCATCCTGTTATGCATACGCTCGCCGCACGTGCGCGTTCCGAAATACATTCGCCCCGTCAGTAGATGAACAGCCCCCAGAACGCGAACACCAGCAATACGCAGAACATGGCGGCCACGGTCAGCCAGAACATCACGCGTCCGAACCGCGTGGAAGCCAGCACCGGCTGCCGTCCGCTGACGATTTCGCCGATAGCACCCTTACGTGGCGGCCACTGCGCGATGCCTCGATGGGTTGCCTCTTCGATCAGCCGCATGAACACGCGGGACCATGCCCACACCACGGCGACGCACACAATCTGGATCACCGGCCAGCTCCAATACATCACGCCCGGATTCTCCACTGGGGCACTGCCCCATGCCAGTTTGACCACACCCATGATCACATCGCCAAGGCCGGCGCAGAACAGCACGAACGTGGCCATAGTGGCGATAGTCAACGTGACCAGCGAGTTTTTGAACCCTTGCGCAAGCCCCAGCCGATACCGTCGTCCGTGGGCACGCGCCCAGATCTTACGCATCAGCACGGCGAGCCACAGCACGCCTGCGGCAAGCAGCAGCACCAGCATGCTGGCATGCAACGCGACCA
>ERZ810302.95-NODE-95-length-24752-cov-6.69373_pt1 | contig 24752 bp, 13 predicted proteins | sample MGYA00520484_ERZ810302 | MGnify/ENA primary metagenome ERZ810302 (study PRJEB31588, sample SAMN03401223) | human gut metagenome | study: EMG produced TPA metagenomics assembly of the PRJNA231909 data set (A prospective, longitudinal analysis of the... | reverse complement strand
ACGCCGGAATCGCGCAGGTTCAGCGCATGGGCGTGGCCCTGGGAACCGTAACCGATGATGGCAACCTTCTTGCCTTCGAGGACCGAGAGATCGCCGTCGTTCTCATACCAGATTTGTGCAGCCATTGTACTTGGCACTCCTTTTGTGTAGTGGGGTGAACGCTTGGAAAGCGTTCGGGTTTCTACCATTCGCAGATGAAATTCGTGGTTTCGTGCATGGATTTTGTCCTGCAAACTGGGGTCCATCCTACCGGAGCGGCCGTTTTGGTACGTATCCAGTCCACAAAGTGAGCCGCGAAATCGTAAAAAATTCGTTGCGGCGCAATCGTGATACCTTTCCTGCGAAACCCCTACGGAAGCGACGTTTCGGGCCGTTGGAATGTTGTTTCCGTTGAGAATTGCGATTAAGCCCCTACCGAAGCGACGTTTCGATCGCTGAAAATGACGTTTGTGTGGGCAAGCATGTGCTTATTTAGGTGACGCTTCACGCATTTTGGTAGGAAAGTGGCTTAGGATAGGCACGTAGGATTGTTTGATGAGGAAGCTGAAGCAATGGTCACTGCGACGGGGATTGCGCCTGGTTCCGAAATGACGGCGCAGATGGAGCAGGTGGAGGAGCGTAATGTCTCGGGCGTGCTGCATATCGCCTCGATTTTCGCCTCGCACATGGTATTGCAACGCAACAAGCCCATTGCGGTGTTCGGCGCATTGGCTGCCGATTGCGCCGGTATGGAGGTTGTGGCGGAAATACACGACTTTGACGGCTCCCTGATCGCGCAGGAACATGCTTATTCTTCGCAGAACGTGGTCAATGGCTTTTCGCAGTGGCGCGTGATGCTGCCCGCGCAACCGGAAGGCGGTCCGTACACGCTTCGTATCGTCGCGGGCAATGATGCCATCGAATTCGACGACGTGCTTATCGGCGAAGTGTGGCTCGCCGGCGGCCAAAGCAATATGGAACTTGAGTTGCGTAACAGCGAGCATGCCGACGAAGCACTTGAGGATTGCGCCGATCCGCTGCTGCGTTTCTACAATGTGCCCAAAACCGGTGTAATCAATCGCAATGCGGAAAATACGTCGAGTTGGCAGGAATCATCGCCGGAAAACAGTGGTGTGATGAGTGCCGTCGCCTACTATTTCGCACGCAAGCTGCGCTCCGAACTCGACCCCGATCTGCCGGTCGGCATTGTCGACTGCTATATCGGCGGCACGTCGATCAGCTGCTGGATGAGCGAGGACGCACTCAATTCCAGCGATGCCGGCCGCGACTATCTGACGCGCTACCAGCGTGCGATCGCAGGCAAGACGCAACAGCAGTTCGAGCTGGAAACCAGCGAATGGCAGTCGCAGATGGACGCATGGAACGCGGCTGTGGAAACGGTGCGTCAGACCAATCCGAACGCAACGAGCAGCGAGTTGAGCGAACAGTGCGGCACCTGCCCGTGGCCGCCGCCGCTCACCCCTACATCGCAATGGCGTCCGTGTGGCCCCTTCCACGCCATGCTGGAACGTATCATGCCCTACTCGCTGGCCGGTTTCCTGTGGTATCAGGGTGAGGAAGACGAGCAATACAGCGGTTCCTACCGCGAGCTGCTCGGCATGATGATCGGCGAATGGCGTGCGCTGTGGAGCGAAAATCTGCCGTTCCTCATCGTGCAGTTGCCGCAATGGATCAACGGCAAGACGGCTGCGGACGGCAACGATCCGATGCGCTGGCCGGTGCTGCGTGAGGCCCAATGGGACGCCGCGCAGTCCATAGACAACGTGTACGCCATCTGCACGATCGACTGCGGCGAATACGACAACATCCACCCGCTGGACAAGCGCACGCCCGGCGAACGCCTTGCCAATTGCGCGCTGCGGCAAATCTACGGCATGGATCGCGTTCCGGTGCACGGCCCGACGGTGCTGGGCTTCCGATGCGACCCGAACGGCCGCGTACGCCTGTTCTTCCGCTATGCGCACGGTTTGCATTTCGAAGGCACCACGCCCGGCGGCGGCGGCGATGATTTCGATGGCCAGCTGCCGACTTTGGTGCGCGTGCCGGAACATTCCGGCTTCGAACTGGCCGGTTCCGACGGTATGTTCCACCCGGCGACCGCCGCGATTTTCGTGGATTGCGACATCGATGATCTCGTCAATTCCAGAGTGAACGTGGTCGATTACAACGCTACGGAATTCGGCATTCCGATTAACAGCCGCAGCATCGGCACGATTACGCTGGCGACTCCGGATGTGCCCGAGCCGGTGGCGATGCGTTACGCGTGGCGTAGCTGGGGTCCGGCTCCGCTGTTCAACGACGACGGCCTGCCCGCGCAGCCGTTCCGTCTGGACCTGACCGACCATACCTCCCCCGTCGAGTCCGCCGAGCCCGTCACCCCCGACGGCACCGCTGACTGAGGCCGTCGGTCTGGTCGCGCCGGTCTAATCGCCCCGTCTAATCGCAAAAACGGCATTCCCATCCGGCTTTTGTTACCGTAACCAGCCGATTCGGGTAACAAAAGCCGGAAGAGGAGGCCGTTTTGTGTTTCTTGCGATTACTCAGCGGTTGCGGCAGCCGCGTCGACAATCACCGCCGCGTCCTCGCCACGCTCGCTGCCGGACTTGCCAAGCGCAAGCTGGGCGGCGGCGAACAGCACCGCCAGCCAGATGACGCCGGCGATCACGGCGATGCGATAGCTTGCGGAGAAGCACATGAGCACCACAACCAGCAGCATGAACGCGATCACCACATACGGCGTCACATTGGCGAACGGCAGCTTGAACGCGATCTTGTCGAGCGCTTCCTTGCCCTTCAGCCCCTTAAGTTCGGCCGGGCCATCGCCAGCCGCAACCATGCGACGGAACTTAATCTCCGTAATCATAATCATGATCCAGTTGATCGCAGCCGCGATCGTGGCGATCGACATCAGATAATTGAACGCGAATTCCGGCCATACGAACACGACGACAACGGCAATCGCAATAATTATCGCGGAAGTGATAACACCCCCGACCGGCACGCCTTTCTTGCTGAGCTTACCCAGGTAAGCCGGCGCGTTGCCCTGCTTTGCCAGCGAATACAGCATGCGGGAGTTGGCGTACAGGCCGGAATTGTAGACGCTCATCACGGCGGTCAGGCACACGAAATTGAGGATGCCGGCGGCCGCGTGCACGCCGACGGAATCGAAGATCTGCACGAACGGGCTGGAATCGCCGTCGATTTTGCTCCACGGAATCACCGCCATAATCACGCCGAGCGCGCAGATGTAGAAGACGAGAATACGCCAGATGATGCCGTTCGTGGCCTTCGGAATGGTGGTGCGCGGATTCTCGGTTTCGCCGGCGGTGATGCCGATGAGTTCGGTGCCGCCGAAGCTGAACATCACCACGACGAGCGCCATCAGCAGGCCGGTCCACGTGCCGTCGGCGTTGCGGGTCATCAGGCCGTGCGGCAGGAATCCGCCGTCCACGGTGAACCAGTTGGCGAAGCTCGCGCGAATGCCCGAAGCGGTCGGCACATTGGCGATGATCACATACAGGCCGCCGAGAATCATGGCCAGCACGGCCACGATCTTGATGATGGCGAACCAGAATTCGAATTCGCCGAACTTGTTCACGCCCATGAGATTCAGCGCCGCGATGGCCACGAGGAACACCGCCGCCGACACCCACTTCGGAATGTTCGGGAACCAGTAGTTCACGAACGAGCCGACCACGGCAAGCTCCACCATGGCCACCAGCACGTAGTTGAACCAGTAGTTCCAGCCGGAAATGAAGCCCGCTCGCCGTGACCAGTAGCGCGTCGCGTAGTAGCTGAACGCGCCAGCCTTCGGATCCTCGACCGCCATCTCGCTCAGAGCGCGCACGATCATGAAGATCACGAGACCGCCGACGAGGTAGGCGAGCAGAATGGACGGGCCGGCCAGCTGGATGGATTCGCTGGAGCCGTAGAACAGGCCGGTGCCGATGGCGCCACCCAGCGCGATGAGCTGGATATGGCGGTTTTTCAACGATTTACGGAGCGTCGGCGGAACCGGCACGTCGTCGGTTCCACGCGGCTTCTTTGCGGCGGTGACGTCGCTCATGGAGATTTCCTCTTCTCTGTTTCCTTGCGATTGCGCGTTGTGCGTTGCGCTCGCTGCTTGCGTTGCGTGCTGTTGCACGCTTGCATGTGCTTGTTTTGCTTGCTTTTTTGCGATTCGCCCTTTGTGAGGGAACGTTCCCGATTGTAGCGGGAAGCGGCGGGCAAAGTGTTGGTTTGTTCGTTCCGGAATGTCTGGTTTGCTTAACGGGTTGTTTGGTTTAGAAGTTCGATTCGCGCGATTGCTGTGCGATTCGAACGCGCGATTTGGACACGTGTTGCGGATGTGCGGTTTGGCGCGTCTTTCCAAGCTTCATGGTGTTCAATGGAATGAGGGGCTACGAACGGAGGTCGACATGGCATTCGTCAAGGACATGCTGCGAATGTGGGCGCATTCGTGGAAAAGATTCATTTCCATCGCCATGATCACGTTGCTCGGTGTGGCCGTGCTCACCGGCATTTACGCGGGCTGCCGTGACGCGTTCCGCAGCACCGACCGCTTTTTCGACGCGCAGGGCCTGCACGACGTCCAGGTGCTGTCCACCGCGGGCCTGTCGAACGGCGATATCGCCGCGTTGCGCAAGGTGAACGGTGTTGCGAAAGTGCAGGCGGAACGGTCGCAGGAAGTGACGTTCGATTTGGACGGCCGCAAGTCGGCGACCATGCAGGAAATCGGCACGAACGGCATTGACCAGCCATACTTGCAGGAAGGGCGCATGCCGAAGAAAGCCGGCGAAATCGCGGTAACCAGGAAATTTATTCGCGATTCGGGCAAGCGTATCGGCAGCCGCCTCACCGTAACCCCCGAATCGGCTTCCTCCGATACTTCCGATACTTCCGATACTTCCGATACGAACGGCACGAATGAAACGAACGGCACGGACGAGGCGCCGAGCTTCCCGACCAAGCTCACCATCGTGGGCGTGGTGCTCGATCCGCAGAACCTGAGCAACCCGGACGGCTACTCCGCCATGACCTCGTTCCGTTCCACCGCCACCACCGACTACACGTTCTTCGCGCCGTCCGATGGCGTGACCGGCACCCTCTGCACGTCCGCCACGCTGCTCGTCAAGGGCGCGGCCGCCGAAAGCACGTTCGACGAATCGTACGAAAACACCGTCAAGCAGGTGACCGACCGCATCGACGGCACCGTGAAAACCGACCGCCAGAAGGCCCGCCGGCAGGAACTGCTCGACGCGGGCAACAGGAAGATCGCCGACGCGCGTGCGGAGGCCGACAAGAAGTTCGCGGACGCGCAGTCGCAGATCGACGCGAATCGGCAGCAATTCAACCAGCAGGTCGACCAGATTGTCAGCATGCAGGCGGGCGCGGCAGCTGCGGGAGCTGCGGCAAACGGCGCGAACGCAGGTGCGGCGGCGGCCGCAGGTGCAACTACCCCCCAACTTGACGAAACCACGCGTGAAACAATGCGTGAAACCATCATCGCCGCTAGTCCCGAACTGACGCAAGCCAAGCAGCAGCTCGACCAGGCGCAATCGCAATTGAACGAGCAGAAGGCAAGTACCGAACAAACGCTGAAAACCAAGGAAAACGAGCTGAAAACCAGCATTCCGCAAGTACGCTGGTATGTGCAGGACCGGCAGTCGCTCGGCGGGTTCAGCGCGCTCAAATCCGACCTCGACTCCATCCAGTCGCTCGGCAACGCGTTCCCGATTGTGTTCCTGCTGGTGGCCGTGATGATGAGCCTGACCGCCATGGCGCGCATGGTCGAAGAGGACCGCTCGCTCATCGGCACGTACGTGGGGCTCGGCTACGGGCGGCTGGCGGTCGCGTCGCGCTACCTGCTGTTCGCGCTGCTCGCCTGCCTCATCGGCGGCGGCCTCGGCCTGATCGCCGGCTTCCTTGGCATTCCTGCGTTCCTGCTGGTCGTATTGCAAGGCATGTATGTGATGCCCGGCCTGCGACTGGAATACGACTGGCTGTACGGCTCGCTCGGCATCGCGCTGTTCGTGGTCGGCGTGCTCGCCGCCACCATCTACGCGTGTGTGCAGGAAATGCGGCAGACGCCCGCCTCGCTGCTGCGTCCGAAAGCGCCGCGCGCCGGCTCGCGCATTCTGCTGGAACGGATTCGGCCGGTCTGGAATCGCATCGGCTTCCTCGGCAAAGTGACCGCGCGCAACATCTTCCGCTTCAAGTCGCGCCTCATCATGACGGTCGGCGGTGTGGCCGGCTGCACCGCGCTGATCGTCTGCGGCCTGGCCATCAACGACACCGTCGCAGACCTCGGCATCAAGCAATACCGCGACATCTACCAGTACGACCTGATGGTGGTTTCCGACGATTCGGACGCGTCGGCGATGCGCACGAAGGTCGCGTCAGACGGGCGCGTCACGTCATCGCTTGACGTGCGCATAGAATCGGGCGATTTGACGGTTGCGGGCAGTGGCGACGGTGACAGCGGCAAGGCCGGCAGCAGCGGCAGCGAAAGCATCCAGCTGGTCGCGGTGCCGGAAAAGCATCTGTCCGATTTGGGCGAAATGGTCACGTTGCAGCCGGTCTCGTCCGGCATACTGGGCACGTCCGGCGTCGGCAAAACCGGTTCGCTGAAACTCGATGACGATGGCGTGATCGTCGCGCAGTCGGCGGCAAGCGCGCTGGGCGTCAAGGCCGGTTCCAAGGTGCGACTGACCAACGGCGACGGCGTGCAGGCGACGGCGAAGGTGAGCGCGGTGAATCGCAACCTCATCGGCTCGGATGTGTATGTAAGCGAAACCTACTACGCCAAGCTTTTCGACTCGAAAGACGCGAAGAACACCAAGAATTCCAAGAGTTCCGAGGATTCCGAGGCTCTGACGTGGAACGCCATGCTCGCCAAGCTTTCCGGCTCCGACACTTCGCAAACCGACTATGCGGAATCGCTCGAAGAGGACAGTTCGGTGATGAAGGCCGTAAGCTGCGCGCACATGGCCGACAGCTTCAAATTCGACCTCATGGGCGCGGTGGTGGCGCTGATCGTGGCGCTTGCCGGCGGTCTGGCACTGGTGGTGCTGTTCACGCTCGCCAATACGAACGTGTCGGAACGCGTGCGCGAGATGGCCACGCTCAAGGTGCTTGGCTTCTTCGACCGCGAAGTGCACCATTACGTGAACCGCGAGATGATGATCCTCACCGTCATGGGTGTGATACTGGGCCTGCCGCTCGGCCGACTCGTCGGCGGCATGCTGACGATGGCGCTCAACATGCCCTCGTTGTATTTCGAGGTGGAGGTCAAGCCGCTGAGCTACGTGATCGCGGCCGTGGCGACCATGGCCTTCGCGCTGCTCGTGCAGCTGTTCGTCAACCCCGTCCTCGACCGCATCGACCCCATCAGCTCCCTCAAGTCCGTGGAGTAGCGCCCCTCCGAAGCCCTCTCAGTTCTTCGGGTAGCGGTAGTTGTGAGGGAGTTGGGTGGTGAGCTGCGGGTCCAGGCCGAGTTCCTTGAGTTGGCGGTCGATTTCGAGGCGCGCACGTTCCACAAGTTCGGCGCGACGGCTGTCCAAACCGTTCAGCCCCTCCTGCTTTTCCAGCGATTCCAACATCTCCGCCATACGCTTGAGCCGGTCCTGATGGTGCAGCAGCGCACGCACCTGTGCATGTTCGCGTACGATCGTCCGCCAATCGGATGGCGTGTGCGCAATCTCCCGAACCGCGGTGACCGGATGCACGTCGGCCACCTGATATGTGATCGAGCCGAGCAGCGGCATCAGGAACACCGTAATCGCGCCGGCTGCGACCAGCGTCGACGCGGTGTCGCTCTGCATGGTGCCGACCTTCACCGCCAGCGACGTGACGGCGACGATGATCGGCAGCGCGGTCGTGCAATACAGGGCTACGGTGACGCGGTGATGCGATGACAGCGGATTCTTGCGTTTGTCGAGCGATAGCGCAACATATACGGGCACCGCGCGAATCAGCATGAGCATGACGATGAACGCGACGAGCAGCGCGGGCCGGCTTGCCACGGCGCGCACGTTGATCGCGGCGCCTGACACCACAAAAAATACAGGAATGAGGAAGCCGTAGCCGACACCCTCCAACTTCATTTCCAGCGACTTGCTGCCGTCGGGGATGATGTAACGCAGGATGAAGCCCGCGGCGAACGCGCCGAGCACCGCGTCAAGTTCGAACAGCGCGGAAATGGTGACAAGGAAGATGAGCAGGAATGTGGTCAGTCGCATGAGCGTTTGCGATGACGTGTTCGCATTTTCCGTAAGGAAACGGTACAGGCGATGGCCGGTTCTCAGTGCTTTCGTAGGTAGCATCGCGCACAGTAGGCAGATGGCAAGGAACGCGCCGAGCACGAGCATGGTTTGCCAGCCGGTTCGGGTGGATAGCAGGATGGCCATGGCAAGGATTGGGCCGAGTTCGCCCCACGTTCCGTACGAGATGATGGCGTCGCCGATGGGGGTGCCTTCGAGGTTGCGTTCCTTGAGAATCGGCATGAGCGTGCCGAGCGCGGTGGTGGTGAGTGCGATTACCGTGGCCACGCCGTTGATGCCTTGCTTGGTGAAGAACGGAAGGAATGTCACAACCAGCCAGGCGAGGCCTAGCGTGATTCCCCATGTAAGCAGTCCGACTTTGCCTTGATGTCCGGCGAGTCGTTTGGGGTCGATTTCGTAGCCGGCGAGCAGGAACAGGAACGCCATGCCGAGCTCGTTCAAGAGTTTCACGGCGTCGTTTACTTCGATCACGCCTAGTCCGTACGGGCCGAGCGCGGTTCCGGCGGCGAGCAGCAGCACGGTTTGCGGAATGAACTTGCCCGGGATCAGCTGCGCCACGATTGGGCTGACGGCCGCCACCGCCATGATGATGGTTAATGAAACGAGCTCTTGCGTCATGTTTCCAGCCTAGTGAGTCTGCGTGACGGTGCTCGGATACGCGGTGACCCCCATGACGCGCTGGGGGTGAGGTTAAGTTTTTGTTAATTTTATGGGGGGGGGTCTATGAGCTTTTATTATCCGTGGAAAATGGCGGGACTGTTTTGTTTGAAGGTTGGCCCCCTCTTTTCGTTGAAGGGGATGGGTCTTTCGTTCGAGGGTTTTAACGAGGGTGTTAATGGAAAGAGCCCGATATGATGCTGAATCGAGCTGTTTAGGCGATTTAGGGGGTGTAAAAATGATTGATGGCAAATTCACAGCAAAGGAGCGTGCGTATCTGGCCAGCCTGCCAGCGGTCAAAAGCGTGAGCCCATCCCATATCCGGTATACCGATCGCTTTAAGGTCGAGGTCATGTGCCGGTACAACGCGGGCGAATCGCCGTCGGCCATCTTTCGGGAGGCGGGTCTCGACCCCAAGCTGATCGGCTACAAGCGCGTGGAACGGTGCATCGCGCGCTGGAAGCAGCAGGAGGAGCGGAACAAGCGCAGGAACGAACATACGAACCATTACATGCAGGATTGTGATGACGAGCTGGAAGCCATCGAACTGCGCGGAGACGATGTGGATCAGTCCGTGGTGGATCTTTATGGCGCTGGCGCGGCAGGGACGTCGGGAAGCGACGTCGCGACGAGAAACGTTGGCGCGTCGGGAAGCAACGGCGTGCAATCGCAAGGCTCGGACAAGTTGCAGGAATCGCGCGCATCGCAGGATATGCTGTCGAAACTTGCACAGGCACAGCTGACCATCAACAAATGCGACATGCTGATAGCCAAGCAGGCGTTGCGTATCGACGAGCTGGAACGCGTGCTGCGGAAGTTCATCCAGTGATGCGTGCGAAACGTATGAAAAACATGGAACGTACGGAAGGCGCGGAACCGTCTTTCAACGAGATAATCGACGTTTCCGACGATATGCGCAGACGGCGTGGCTGCCGCAGGAAAACCGTCGCCATGCGTGTCTCCGCTGCGCTGTTGATCGTCATTTCCATTTGCATCGGCGGTTTTCCGGCGATGTTGCAATACCGGTCGGCACACGAACTGTCGAATACGTCGGACCAGTCCGCACGTGCGGTTGCGGGCTGGCCGTATCCGCAGGCCGACGACGCGATCGCAGCGGCCAAGGAATACAACAAACGGCTCGCCGCATCGGGTCAGCCGATCCTCGGCGAGGCGAAGGATCCGTTCTCCCAGGCGCAGGGCAGTTCGCGGTCCAGTGAATCCGGTTCCAACGAATCAGACAGCGCCAGCGCCAAAGATACGGAATATCAAAGCCTGCTGGATTCCGGCAGCGGTGTGATGGGCACTATCCGCATTCCGAAAATTTCTGTGAAACTGCCGATTTACCATGGCACGTCGCAGTCGGCACTTGCGTCCGGTGCGGGGCATTTGTATGGCAGTAGTCTGCCGGTGGGCGGCAAGGACACTCATGCCGTGATCACCGGGCATCGCGGACTTGTGGACGCGATGATGTTCACCCGATTGGATGAGATGCGCGTCGGCGACTACTTCTACATCGAAGTGATGGGCCGCACGCTCGGCTACAAGGTGGATCGCATTTCGGTAATCGAACCGAATGACACTTCGAAGCTGAAGATCGTTCCCAGCGAAGACCGGGTGACGTTGATGACGTGCACCCCGTACGGCGTTAATACGCATCGACTGTTGGTTTCTGCGGTGCGCTCGCCGATTCCCGACGTGGTACCGGCGGAGCATGATGCGGCGAAGGATGCGCGAACGATTGCGACCACGGCCGCGGTGGTCACGTTGCTGCTCGGTCTGCTGCTGGCATGGTTGCGCGGGCGACCGTGGCATATCCGTAGGCATGCGGCTTGGTGGCCGAAGCGCGGATAACGACCGCTGTTTGCCGATGCCTCCTGCCGGCTTTTTATTCGGGTATCACCCATATTGTGAAACGTTGCGATTGCAACGGTTGACGATGGTATGATACCTCGACTTTCCCGCACTTAGGGTGTGCATCTCCCGACGTCTTTTCTCCTACATTCGAGGTTGGAGCGCTGGAAGTGTATCCATACTGGACATGGCATGTGCCGGTGCGTGATGCGCGGACGGTGTTAGAGACGGAAACCGCGTTGAAGCGCGGTATTAAGGGGACAATGCACATGAGGCATGTACATGAATCTGAGCCAAAGCCAAAGGGGAACTTTGCCAAGCGAATCGTAGCCGCGGTAGCCGCGGTCGCCATGCTTGGTGGCATGGGCTACGCCACCACTTCTGCCGCACTAGCCGATGACGTCAATGCCACTGTTGAGCAGCAGAATGGTATCAGCATTGGTCTGCATGATTACAATCGCAGCTCCATCAACAATAATCATGCGTTGCATTTTATGAGCGGAAGAAACGAAACCGGCTATAACCGCTATGTTCAAGATGGCAAAGGTGCGTACGCGGGCATTGTGAAGCCTCTGCTGACTAACGATTATCCGACCATGGCGGATGGCAACGGATCGCTGGATTATCTCTTCGGTGGTGCGTTTGATAATGCTGTGACTAATTACATGCCGGAAGGTGGTTTGCTGACTCCGGATGGTCAAGGGAATTACAGTTTCGATGCGGCGTCGAAATATGCGAAATATAACCGCAATAGCAAACGATTCGAATTGACCAAGCAGACCCAGAGCGGGAATCGTGACCCGTTATTCACGCCGTTTGGCAATGACAGCGACGCCAATAGGTATTCGTTCGGCATGAACCTTGGGGCCGATTTCTACATGCCGAAAGACGGCAAGGTCAACAATCAGGACATGGTGTTCGACTTTACCGGCGACGATGATGTGTGGGTGTTCATCGATGGTGTGCTGGTGCTTGATTTGGGTGGTATCCATCAGGCGCTGGGTGGCAAGATCAATTTCCACACCGGCGATATCACCTATGACAAGACGCAGCGTTATGGAAAACCTCCTGCCACAACAATCACCGAGGCATTTACCAATGCGGGAAAGACGTGGGATTCTACGGCGTATAAGACACATCATCTGAGCTTCTTCTATCTGGAACGCGGCGACGGCGGCTCCAACTGCAAGATCAGCTTCAATCTGCCGGTGAAGCCATCCAAGGCCATCGATATCGAGAAGGAAACCCTAGGCACTATCGAAGAGAACAAACAGTTCCAATTCCAGCTGTTCGTCAACGGTTCCTCAACCCCGTACAAGGGCAAATACAGCGTGTACAATGCGTCCACCAATCACGTCGTCCAGTCCGATCTGCAGACCAGCAAGGACGGTGTGATTACGCTGACCAAAGGGCAATTCGCCCGCGTCCAGTCCGATGATTTCACTGACAGCACCGTATATAAGGTGCGTGAGTTGAATTCTAGTGGCTACACCGTGTCCGCGAACGGTTCCCCAATGACGCAGGGCCGCGACGATAATGCATACGCCGAAACCGGCTCGTTCACCGTGGGGACGACGAGTCACGTGACCATCGTGAATTCCAATGTGAAGCCGTCGAATAACAAGAGCATCGTGAAAACCGCTGGCGGCGACGGTGATGAGTACACGCTGCATCTGACCGCATCCGGCGGTAGCTCCTCCTCCACGGTCACCACTACCACTCCGGCCGACATTGTGCTGGTTATGGACAAGTCCGGCAGCATGAATGAAGACAACCGCGACGCCAATGCGCAGAAAGCGGCCAAGGCTCTCGCCGAGAAACTGCTGACTGACGAGAATTCAAAGTTGTCGTCTGATCAACAGGTGCAGATGGCGGTGGTGACATTCAGCACTGAAGCTGCTATCGAGCAGAATTTCACCACAGACGTCTCGGAAATCAACAACGCCGTGAAGGGTAACCCCGGTGGCGGCACCAACTGGGAGGCCGCGCTCCAGCAGGCAAACATTCTGCAAGGTCACTCTGGTGTGAAGAAGCACATCATCTTCCTCTCGGATGGCGATCCGACATACCGTATATCCGATTATCCGATTGGGTGTGGCGGGTTGTGGAATCCGTGCAATCCTGACGATACCTGGAAAACGCCGAAAGGTGTGCATGGTGCAGGTACCGAGGGCAGTGATAAGCGGCACGGTTACAACTATGCTGCCGCCCTGGCTGAGGCTAACAGGCGTGGCGATGCCGCCCTGTATGTGGTGAAGACTTCCACTGAGGCGAATAAGATGGCTGATTTCGCCGCTCAAGCCGGTGCAGTGGACGGCAAGGAATTTGACGGCACGAATGCCACGAATCTGACGAACGCATTCAACCAGATTTATTCCAGCATTACTTCTTCTGCGAAGATCAAGGTCTTCTCCATCACCGACACCTTGTCCAAGTGGGTGGATCCGGTCGAGTTCGCAGGTGCCGCCAACGGTGCCAACATCACACAATATGTGACGGTGAAGAACGGCAGTAACGTGCTGAAGAGCGGATATACGGCCACATACAATTCCGACAGTCGTACGGTGACGGTGACCTTCAACGACAAAGACGGTATCGTCGCAGAGGAAGCCGACAGCATCGACGTATCCTTCAAGGTCAAGCCAAGCGATGACGCCTATGCCACTTATGCCGGCAACCAGCAATACCCGAATGTGGGAGAGCCGAATACTGGCACCGCATCTGCGGGCCAGCCGGGATTCTATTCCAATGTGGACGCGCGATTGAACTATTGCGTGTTTATCGAGGTTAATGGAACTACGTCATGCGCACCGACTGAAGTCGAGTATCCGCATCCTGTGGTGCAGGTGAAGCTCGGCAAGATCAAGATCGTCAAGCAATGGTCGGATGGTGCGAGCAAGCATGATGACGGTTCCGTTACGGTGCAGTTGCAGCGTAAGAAGAGCGGCGATTCCAATGCTCAGCTGGAGGACGTCGGTGGCGTAATCACGCTGAATAAGGGCAATGGTTGGCAGACGACTGTCGACAACCTGGTTCCTGGATACACGTATTCCGTGGCGGAAATCTCTGGTGATGACCGATATGACGTCTCCTATACGGGAAACAATGTCGACTTGACCAAGCAGATGGTGTGGTCTTCCAATGCCGATGCGGGCACGTTGAACGCGACCATCACTAACACGTTGAAGACGGTTGCCCTGGAGAACGCGATTTCGGTGAAGAAGGACCTGGCCGGACGCGAGTGGAAGACCTCCGACACGTTCGATTTCACTCTGGCGGCGAAGGGCAATGCGCCGTTGCCGGATAAGTGCGAAGCCGATCAACCTTGCACGGTGAAGGTGAACTCCGATTCGGGCAGCCATACCGCGTCCTTCGGCAACATCACTTACAACGCTGGCGATGCCTCTTACACGTATTACGTGACGGAGGTCAAGGGCTCTATCGCTTCATTGCATTATTCGCAGGCGAAGTATGAGGTTGTCGTGACTGTCGCGAAGGACTCCAACGGAGAGTGGAAGGCTTCCGTGAAGTCCGTGACCAAGGTGCTGGATGACAACGGTGCAGCAGTTCCCGAATCGCAAAGTGCTGCTACTGAACCTGTCACCTTCACCAACCGATATGTCGCGGTGTCGGCGCTGCCGTTGACGGGTGGTGCGACGGGACGCCAGTGGCTACTGGTCGGTGGCGTGATCGGCGGACTCGCGGTGCTGCTTATCGGCGCTGCCGAAATTTGGAATAACAAGAAGCGACTCGTCTGAGTTGCTGTGTGAGGCCGGAATGCCTACCAACTTGAGGGCATTCCGGCCGGCAAATCAAAATTTGCGGATCGCGGGAGCAAGTTGGGTTCCCGCCTCCCGCGATTGCAAAAACAAGTAATCAAACAATAAGGAAGAGAGGATTCTCATGAAGATGAGGAAACTTTTCGCCGGCATCGCCGCCGCGGCGACGCTGCTGGGTGGCATGGCCCTGGGCGCAACCAGCGCACAGGCCGATGACGCTGCTGGTACTCCGGTAACGGGCGTAGCAACGTTCACGTTCACCGCTGAAACCGCTGAACAGCTGACCAACGCCAACCTGAAAGCATACAAGATTGGCGATTATGTTCAGTATGGTTCCGGCGAGAACGTTGCTTACGGTGTGGTGACGAATTCTAACAATAAGACTGCCGTTGACTCCGCGTTGAAGGCTGCCGGTGTAGATACTACGGATTCTGAGGTGGACCATCTGGCCGCAGCCCTGAATGCCGGCCAACTGGATGTTTCTGATGTTCGCCCATGGGCTTCTCCTACGGCAACTCGTAAGTTTGCCGATGCTTTGGAGAGCGAAGGCCGTTTGACTAGCGGAACTGATGTTACGCTGAGCAACCCGGTTGCTGCACAAGACGGCTCTTATTCCGCCACCGTGTCTTTGCAGGCAGGTATCTATGTGTTCATTGACTCTGCGGTTGCTACTGGTTCTGTGACCCAGGCAATCCCGATGATTGTCGCTTCCGGCACGGTTGCTGATAAGGTCTTGACTGATCCGATTCGGGGCGCCAACACCGTGAACATGAAGAACACCAACAACCCCGAAAAGACAAAGGAAGTCAATAAGACTTCTGCTGCCATCGGTGACACTCTGACCTACACCCTTACCGGCGTTGTCGCGAACCCGGCTCCGACCGCGTTCAAGTTCACCGATACTCCGAGCAAGGGTCTGACCATCAAGGCTAACAGCTTCCAGTTCTTTACGGAGGAGGCTAATGCGGAGCGCCAAGCTGAACCTGCGAGCAACTTCAGTGTTACCCCGACTGGTGATTTCACGGGTAATGGTACCGCATCTTTCGATGTCGAGGTGGAGAATCCGTCCGCTTATGCAGGCAAGAAGATTGTGGTCACCTTTGAAGCAGTGATCAATGACGAAGCTGACGTCGAGAATGGTGTCGTCAACAAGCTTGACAACTATGGCACCTCGGTTCAGGTCCCGACCACGTTTGGCAAATTCGAATTCACCAAGGTGAATCCTGATGGCAAAGGCATTGAGAACGTTACCTTCCAGGTAAAGGACGGTGACACCACGCTGTACTTCGTGAAGCAGAAGGACGGTTCCTACAAGAAGGCTGCTTCTGCTGCCACTTCGGGCGCAACTGCTGATGTCAAGACTGGTGCTGATGGCAAGCTGTCTTTCACCGGTCTTGATAAGACCAAGATCTACACCGTCACGGAAACTGTGCGCGCCAGCGATGCCTACCTCAACATCATGCCGAGCTTCACTGTGTCTTTCAACGAGGAGAACGGTTCAGCTGTTCTGGCTAAGACCACCACTTCCGATCCGTGGGGCCTGGTCAACACCACCGCCAAGACCGTGAAGAACATCAAGTTCATCACCCAGCTGCCGCTCACCGGCGCTGCGGGAACCATGCTGTTCACCGTTGTGGCTCTGCTCGTGGCTGGCGCTGGCGTGACCATCGCCATCAAGTCTCGTCAGAACGCCGAGGCCTGATCGCCCATCTCTGACGGTGTTCGTTAAGAACACCAATTCGGAGTGATTTAAGGTCGACCCATTATGGGTCGGCCTTTTGTATTGCTCTGTATTTCATATGGGATTGCTTGGATTGCGCCATATTACCGTTGCTTTGGACGTGCCACCCGATGTGGGTGGACATTGCGTTTTTCGAGGGTATAAGGCGTTTCAGTGGGATGTGTTGCAACAAACGGAATCTGGAAACGTGAACCGTTATGGGGGCTGTTAGTCAGGGGAGTGAAGTGGGGGTATTGCACGGAAGGAGGGCCATAGAATCGCAGGCACATCCGCAAAAGAAAGCAACGAAGCATCAATGGGAGGTATCGCGATGCGCAGTGGGGGAGCATTCAGTGACGAGGAGATTCAGCTGTTGCGTGGATTGCCGGCTGTTTCCAATGTGACTCGTGATCGTATCACCTATTCCGACACATTCAGACAGGTGTGCACCATCCGATATCTTGCGGGGGAATCGCCAACCAAAATCTTTCGTGAAGCGGGTTTACCGCCGGAACTTGTCGGATACAAGCGTATCGAACGTAGCGTGGCGCGCTGGAAGGAAGCTGCCATCAAATCCGTGAACGGCAGCAACACCATGACCGATGGTGAGATCATAGCGCAGCTTGCGGCGCGGTATAAGCGTGCGTTGGCGACGAGGCGGAGTCTTGAAGACATCGCCAATACGGCCACTGAGCCGAAGCCTGCCGCAACGGCTGCGTCGAATGACGTTCATCCGTTGTCTCTCGGACTGTTCGACGGTGATACGGCCGGCATTATTATCAGGCAGCAGGCTCGTCGTATCGACGAGCTCGAGCGCGATGTGGTGAGGTTGCGCAACAAGCTGGACAAGGAAGTCGGGCCCAATCCTGCCTCCGCTGAGGCCTGACTTATGCTATCTAGCTTATAGATGGCGGGTGGTTCGCCCCATTTGCCAGTTCGGGGGTGTAAATCATACCTCCGAACCGCCTATTCTCGTCTAGCACCCGCCATCTATAAGCGAAATACCTTTCCGCAAAGCCCCAAATCCGCCATCTATAAGCCAGATAGGCCCATCGGTTTGACCATGGGCAGACTCGGTTAGAGATGCTCTTGGCAAAAATGCCAATTTCGGCCTCCTGCAAGGGTTTTGCTGGGGCTAACCCACGATTTGCGTAAGTCCTAACCCATGATTTGCGTAAAACGTGGTTCGCTCAGAGCTGTGGCCGGAGACCGTCCAAGTTCGACCGACATTATCGGAATCGTTAGGGAAGAAGGCACGCGGGCGGAGTGCAATATAATGTTCCCTATGGCTGGCAGTTCAAGGGGGCAAGACTGATGGCAGTTTTTCCGCATGGGAGCGCGCGCGGCGGGTCGAGAAGCGACGGTCCTCAGCAAATTAAGGACTTACGCGCCGACGATTTTTATGGCGATTCGCACGATGGCAACGACGGCTCGCGCGGTTCGCACGACACCACGCGCAACACGCGCACCTACGTTCCGCCGACGTTCGCCGAGGCGGCCGATGTGTCCGAAGAGATTCGCGAGCGTCGCGCCGACGTGGGTAGATCCATTGCCCTGCGTGTGCTTGCGGCGGTGCTGATTTTCTCCGCAATCGGCATTGGTCTTTTCCCGAAAGTGCTGCAATACCAGTCCGCGCAAAAGCTGGCGAGCACGTCCGCCCGTTCCGAGCAGAGCGTCGCGGGCTGGCCGTATCCGCAGGCCGACGAGGCATTCGCCGCAGCTGGGGCGTACAACAAGCGTCTCGCCGAATCGGGGCAGCCGGTGATTGGCGAGGCTGAGGATCCGCTCGCCGAGTTGTACAACAACAATCAGTCTGGCTCCAGCGACGGTTCCGGTTCCAGCTCGACGGGCGCAGGCACCACCGGCGATGGTAACAAGGATTCCGCTAGCTCCAAAGACGCGGAATACCAGCGTTTGCTGGATACTGGCGATGGCGTGATGGGGGCCATCCGCATTCCGAAGATTTCCGTGAACCTGCCGGTTTACCATGGCACGTCGGAGCAGACGCTTGCGTCCGGTGCGGGGCATTTGTATGGCAGTAGTCTGCCGGTGGGTGGCAAGGATACGCATGCGGTGATTACCGGACATCGGGGTTTGGTTGAAGCCTCAATGTTTACGCGTTTGGATGAGATGCGGGTTGGCGATTACTTCTATATCGATGTGATGGGCCATACGCTTGGCTACAAGGTGGATCGCATCACCGAAATCAACCCGGATGACACGTCGAAGTTGAAGATCGTGCCCGGCGAGGACCGTGTGACGTTGATGACATGCACCCCGTATGGCGTGAATACGCATCGTCTGTTGGTTTCGGCATTACGTTCCGCCATTCCCGAAGAGATTCCCGCGGAGGATGATGCGGCAAAAGATGTGCGTGTGATTGCGGGCGTGGTGTCAGCTGCCACGTTGCTGGTCGGTTTGTTGTTGGTTTGGCTGCTCCGCTGTCCGTGGCATGTCCGTAGGCATGCCGCTTGGTGGCCAAAGCGCAACTAGGGGTTGATGGCGTTAATGTTGCACTTGACAGATGCTTTTTTGTCGGGGAAAATTCTGAAAGAGACATGACAACGTTTGCTTATAGTTTTTGCATCGCGATTTACGGGGGTAAGAATACTCTAGAATCGCGATGATATGTGCGATTTCAAGGAAAGTATATCCCCTTGATTACCTCGTTGGGAGGGTATGTATCCCTCTGTTTTTCTCCTTAAGGTTTAGGCAACGAAGCGATTGTCGGACGGTATGTGAAGCGAAGACACATCAAATATACCGGTCGAAGGAGGAAGGTATTTCCCGATTGCTTAACGGTACAAGGGGGTAGGCGTATGAGACACGTCTTTGAGCGAAACAGGGCGAGGGGCACAGGTCTGTTCACGCGTCGTGTCATTGCGGCCGTCGCGACGGTCGCAATGCTCGCCGGCGTGGGGTGCGTCACTGCTTCGTCAGCGGCGGCGGAAGATGCCACGGGAGCCTTGGAACAACAAATCGAGCAGCCGGTATTGCAAGAATCTGGGCAAGAGGATTCACAGCCGGTGGAACAAAATTTGATGGTGGGAGAAGAGCAGCCGTCAGAGCAAGAGCAGCCGTCAGATCAAGAGGCTTACCAGCAAGTCGAACAAGAAACGGAACAAGAAACGAAAGAAGAGACTGAGCAGTGGGTTGAGCAGGAGGTTGAACAACAATCTGAACAACCTGATGAGCAGCCAGTTACGTTGTCCGCTCAACCGATTGCGCGAGCAAATCGGGCGCAGTCGGTTGCGCAGAACGAGACCGGTTCCCAGTTGGGCGCTCCGGAGAAGCATAAGCGCATCAAGAAGAACGATAATGGCAGTTACACCGTGAACGTGGATGTGAAGGGCGCTTCCAGCACCACCACGGTCACCACCACCCAGCCGATCGACTTCACGCTGGTGCTGGATGTGTCCGGTTCGATGGACGATCCGATGAGTAAGACGGATCGGACCAAGCGGTTAGACGCACTGAAAGAAGCGGTTAAAGCATTTCTTGATGAAGCCGCGAATACTAATACGGAGGCCGGTTCCGAACTGGTTCGCGTTGGACTGGTGAAGTTCGCCGGCGATAAAACGGACAAAATCGGGGATGACATGTACCGAAGTGGTGGGTACACCTACAACTACTCCCAAATCGTTAGCAATCTGACTGCGGATATGAACGGTCTGAAGAACAAAGTCAGCAAACTCAAAGCCGCTGGCGCCACCCGCGCCGACAATGGATTCAATCGTGCGGTCAAGGTGATGGGCAGTGCTAGTGCTCGAACCGATGCGAAGAAGGTCGTTATCTTTTTCGCGGATGGTTCGCCTACATCGTCTAGTGGCTTCGAGGGTAAAGTGGCAAATAAGGCCGTCGAAGCTGCCAAGGAATTGAAAGATGGTGGCGCCGCGGTGTATTCCATCGGCATCTTCGCCAGTGCCAACCCGTCCTCGCTCTCCAGCAACGAGAACCAGTTCATGCATGCGGTGTCCAGCAATTTCCCAAAGGCAACGAAATACAACCAGCTCGGTGAAGGGAATATCGAAGCCGGCTATTATAAAAGCGCGACGAACGCTTCGGAGCTGAATACCATCTTCGACGAGATTGAAAAAAGTGAGACTACCACGTCCGCATACACCAATGTGACCATGGAGGATACGCTCTCCGACTATGTCGATCTTGCGGATAACAACTACAGGGTCGTTGCCAAGGATGCTTCCGGCAAGGTGGTCTCCTTGACTAATGTCGATTACACCTTGACGTATGACGCGAGCACGAAGAAATTCACGGTCGCATTCCTGAAGGCTCTGGCCCACAACGTGACATACACGCTGGAATACAACGTGAAGCCCACGCAGAAGGCATATGACGAGTATGCCGCCAACCTGAATGCCGGCAAGGATGGATATGACGGCGTAAAGGGTAACGCGAACACCGATCTGCCGGGAAACGCCACGTCCTCGAACCAGCCGGGTTTCCATACGAACGATTCCGCATGCTTGACCTATACGGCCGATGGCAAGACTCATGAGTGCAGGGAGAACCCGTATCCGCACCCGGTAATCCAGGTGGTGCATTCCACACTGCACGTCGACAAGCAGTGGAGCGGTAACGGCCAGAAGCCGGAAAGCATCACGGTGGATATCAAACAGGGCAACGATACCTATAAGACGGTCACGCTGAAGCGTGACGATAGCGGCAAATGGTCCACCGACGTGATTATTCCGGCAGGCGCCCAAAAGACGTACACGGTGACGGAAGTCGAACCGGACAGCCACTTGTGGAAGGCTTCCTACCAGCACAAGGTCGGCGATGGAAATCTTGCTGACGGCAATGTGGTGACGGTGCCGGAATCCATGGCATCGCAGAACGCCACAGTAGTCATCACCAACACGTTGAAGCAGACCATGCTGACGCATGCGATTGGCGTGCAGAAGGAGCTGAAGGGGCGCGATTGGAAGGATTCCGACGAGTTCACTTTCAAGCTGAAGGCAGACGATTCCAATCCAGACGCGCCGATGCCAGCTTCCTGCAAGAACCAGTCGGCGTGCACGGTGACGGTGAAACGCGATTCGTCTGACGATCACGTTGCTTACTTCGGCGACATCACGTATGACGCAGGTGAAGCCGAGTACACATATCTTGTGACGGAGAACGCTGGTAATGCTTCCGCAATGTATTACTCGCAGGCGGAATACCGGGTGGTCGTGGGCGTGATGAAAGACGGAACGTCCGGTGAATGGAAGGCCGTTGTCAAATCCGTGACCCAGCTGAAAACCGATTATGGTGCCGCTGGTTCGAATTGGGATAGTACCCGGCCAATGCTGTTCACCAACAAATACATTTCGGCATCGTCGCTGCCATTGACGGGCCGCATGGGCGCGGAACGATGGTGGCAACTGGCGGCGAGCGGGATTGGCGTGCTGGCATTGCTCGCCGTCGCTGCGGCCGACCAGTGGAGACGCAAGAAGCGGCTCGGCTGAACAACACAGGATTTGCGGATCGCGGGGGCATGTTGGGTTCCCGCCTCCCGCGATTGCAGAACACAGTAACCAACAATTAGGAAGAGGAGATTCTCATGAAGATGAGGAAGCTTTTTGCAGGGCTGGCCGCCGCGGCAACGTTGCTGAGCGGCATGGCCATCGGCGTCGCCGCCGCACAGGCTGATGATGCTCCATTGCTGCAAGTTAACCACGCACAGGAAGACCATACGTACACGCCATACAAGTTTGCCACGTTCGAGAATCCTGGCAATGGCTCGGTCGAAGTGAAAACGGTTGACGCATGGAAGGGAGCTGTGACCACCGCTGCTGACGCGGCTGATGGAAGTCACAACGGCATCCCGACAGAGTACAAGGATAATCCAGCCGCCTATGTGGCGACGTTCACTGCGGATCAGCTCCGTGTCTTCGCCAAGACCTTGGCTGGAATTACTCCGCCGGCAGGACCTGATGGTACTGGCCTGACCGTAACCAAGGAGCAGGCAAATACGAGCCAGGCGGTCAATGTGGACGGAGAAGGCTGGTATCTGGTGAAGGATACGTTCACCAAGGCTGGCGAAACGACTGCGACGTCGGGAACTCCGGCTGTGGTGGCCACCACCGTCAATGGACTGTCCAATCTGAGGATTGCTGCCGATGCGACGACCGGTCAGGGCAACATCACGACTGAAGGCCAGTTCAACGCGAAGAACGCGAATCCGACCGACGAGCCGCTCAAGTTCGCCCGGATGAATGACGTGGATGTGAACGGTCAGAGCGTAAAGGTGGGCGACACCGTGGACTTCACTGTGGCCGCGGAGGTTCCTCATGCTGCGGCTGGCTGGGATGCGTACCCCTTTACCATTACCGATATCGCGTCCAAAGGTTTGCGGATTGCGGAAACGAGTGACTTCAAGGTCCAGTTCAGAGATCATACTACTGTGAATCCCGATCTGTACACGATAACGCAGGAAGGCAATGCTCAATCCGGCACCACCACGACCATCTATTTTGCCGATGCCACAACGCTGGCCGGTAGGACGATCGTCGTGTCGTACCAGGGCACCGTCACCAAGGATGCGTTGGATGGCTTGAGCGGCAGTGTGGACAACAAGGCCACAATCACCACCAAGGATGGTACCAGCGGTGAAGGCAAGACTGTCCTTAAGACCTACGGTTTCCAGTTCACGAAGATTGGCAAGGAAGGGAATGAGGCCAAGCCTCTAGCCGGCGCCAAGTTCGTTGTCAAGAATGCGGAGGGCAAGTTCCTTAAGCAGGCTGAGGACGGTGCGTGGTCGTTTGTTTCCGATCAGAATGATGCCAAGACGTTCACTACTGAGAATGATGGTTTGGTGAAGGTCGCGGGTCTTGCGGCAGGAACCTACACGGTTGTGGAGACTCAGGCTCCGACCGATTACGCCCAGAACTTCAGGGTCACTTTCAATGTGGAGATCACAGATGAAGGTCTCATCACCTTCGAGCCGGATGCCCTTCGCCAGGTCCAACCGGTCAATAACACCACTGCGAATGCCACCGCTACCGTGCTGAACGTCAAGTCTGTCACTCAGCTGCCGCTGACCGGTGCCGCGGGAACCGTGTTGTTCACCGTCGTGGCGCTGCTGGTGGGTGGCGCTGGCGTGGCTGTGGCGGTCAAGAGTCGTCGCCGCACGTACTGAGCGCATGCGTTCGGTGTGAGTGAGTTGTGAATTGACTCACTCACAATAAAAGTCAATGCGGGCGGTTGTGGGTATTCCATAATCGCCCGCATTGACGTGTGGCCGATCGGTTGAAGCAATATACGGTCAGCAATATTTGAAAAGCTGCTTGTGAGAAGTCGGATATACACTTGCTTCATCACGGGGTATAGCAAAGGGGGTAAAACGATGCGCGGTGGAGGATCATTCAGCATGGACGAGCTCCAAATGTTGCGGGATCTGCCGGCGGTGGCTAACGTGTCGAAAGACCGCATCACGTACTCCAACGCCTTCAAACAGGTGTGTGTCATACGGTATCTTGCGGGGGAATCGCCGACCAAAATCTTCCGCGAGGCGGGATTGCCGCCGGAACTGATTGGGTATAAACGTATAGAACGAAGTGTGGCGCGTTGGAAGGCTGCCGTCCTCAAATCCGTGAGTGGTAGCAGTGACATGAGTAACGGCGAAATCATTACGGAGCTCGTCAACCTGTATGTTCATGCGGTGACGCGCAAGGAGAAACTCGACGGCATCGCAGGAATCGCCAATTCCGATAAGGCGAACATTGGAAATGCTCCGCATCCGCTGGACAGGGCGAACGTGTCGGGGGGGGGTGTATATCCGCTGACGTGCCCGTCCCATCCGATGCGGCTGCCATCGCCGTGCCGCCTGCACCTCTCAGCGCGAGCAGCGGCCTTGACAGCGAGACGGCGCTTGTCATCATCAAACAACAGGCTCGGCGCATCGACGAGCTGGAACGCGAAAACGAATCGCTCCGTGGCAAGCTGAAAACTTTGGCAAGCTGACTCCACCCGTCGCAAAGCGTTTTTTGGAAAAGATGCGAATCTGCCACATATAGCGCATTTCGCGGTGCGAACAACGGCGGAGATTGTGCGGTTGGCGCGGTAGGGTGTGAACATTATGACTTTTGGGAATACGAAAACCGGAAAAACTGGTACAAGCACGTCCGAAGCGACGGAAACCGCGCAAATCAAATCCGTCGAAAGCCTCGACAAAGGCAACGACATGGAACGCGGCCTGAAAAACCGCCACGTCCAATTCATCGCCATCGGCGGCACCATCGGCACCGGCCTGTTCCTCGGCTCCGGCAAGTCGATCGCGCTGACCGGACCGAGCATCATCCTCGTGTACATCGGCGTGGGCCTCATCATGTTCCTGCTCATGCGCGCCATCGGCGAAATGATGTACAGCGACCCAAGCCAGCACACCTTCATCAACTTCATCACGCGCTATCTCGGCCGCGGGTGGGGCAAGTTCGCCGGCTGGACGAGATCGGAAGAGCA